>Ga0181574_10003103_pt1 | contig 14860 bp, 15 predicted proteins | sample 101ome_24_FD_145600 | JGI IMG/M metagenome (GOLD analysis project Ga0181574, IMG submission 145600) | Coastal salt marsh microbial communities from the Groves Creek Marsh, Skidaway Island, Georgia - 101410AT metaG (spades assembly) | ecosystem: Environmental > Aquatic > Marine > Intertidal zone... | reverse complement strand
GATTGGGCCCGGCACCCGCGCCAATCTCGATGAATTCACCTACACGACCTCAAGTGCCGTGTGCGAAATCGGCGGTGCAAAAAAAGGTAAGGCGCTCTGTATCATCAATCCGGCGGAGCCCCCAATGATTATGCGAAACACTATTTACTGCCTCACCGAGGGCGAGCCTGATCAGGCAAAGATTACTGGGTCACTCATGGAAATGATTGAGAAGGTGCAGCAGTATGTACCTGGCTATCGCTTGGTGAATGGCCCGGTGTTTGAAGGCAATAAGGTGGGTGTTTTCATGGAAGTTGCGGGTCTTGGGGATTACTTGCCAACCTATGCAGGCAATCTCGACATCATGACGGCCGCAGCAGCACGCACTGCTGAAATGTACGCGGAAAAAATCCTCAGCGGTGAATTAACCTTGGTAGCGGAGGCGGTATGAGCAAGTCGGATTTACACGGCCGGAAGGTCATTTGCCACGACATGTGTCTCCGCGATGGGATGCACGCCAAAAAGGAGCAGATAAGCGTCGAGCAGATGCGCTCCTTTGCCGAGGCCATGGAGCGGGCAGGGGTTCCCATGATTCAGGTCACCCACGGTGCAGGCCTTGGGGGCAACTCGCTGCAGCATGGCTTTGCCCTGCACAGCAATGAAGAATACTGGGATGCGGTCGCGCCGGTACTGAGCAATACCGTGATGTCGGTGTTGCTGATCCCGGGTCTTGGCACCATGGATGAACTGCGCGTTGCTCACGACCATGGCGTTGGCAGCGTTCATGTGGCTACCCACAGCACGGAGGCTGACACCTCTCCCCAACATATCGCCTGTGGTCGAGAACTGGGCATGGACACCTCAGGTTTTTTGATGATGGCGCACCTCAACACGGCAAGCGGTCTGGCTGGGGAGGCTAAAAAGATGGAGTCCTATGGCGCGCAGACAGTCTATGTCACCGATTCCGCAGGATACATGCTGCCCGAAGATGTCACCGAATACGTGGGAGCGCTCAGGGATACGCTGGATGATGCGACCGAGATAGGTTTTCACGGGCACAACAATCTGGGTATGGGTATCGCCAATTCGATTGCGGCCGTCAGAGCTGGAGCAAGCCGCATTGACTGCTCCGTAGCGGGTCTTGGAGCCGGTGCAGGCAATACGCCGCTCGAGGCCTTCGTCGCCGTATGCGATCGCATGGGCATCGAGACTGGCTGTGACATGTTTGCCCTGATGGATATGGCAGAAGAGCTGGTGTTTCCCATGATGGATCATATCGTTCGGATAGACAGGTCTTCGCTCACACTTGGCTATGCGGGCGTCTATAGCACGTTTCTGCTTCATGCCAATCGTCTCGGTGAGAAGTACGGCATTCCGCCTCGAGACATTTTGCTCGAGCTTGGGCGCAAGAAAATGATTGGAGGTCAGGAGGATATGATTGAGGATACTGCTCTGAGCATGCTCAAGGAGCGGGATGGTCAATCAGCGGCATGATCTTACTCCCACCTCGTGCATTGTCGGACAAGTATTAGGCGCTGCCTGAGGTGAGTTTACTCTTCGATACACATGGCTTGAACTACGGTAGGCTGTTAGTTCCTCCAAACCGACGCCGTGTGTAAATGAAGTTATATTACGTTCGAAATAAATCCGACTATGATGCGCTGAAAGGGGAGGGGTGGAAGCCTCATTTTGAGGCTATAAAGCAGTTGCTTCCTGAGCACGACAAGGAGTTTTTTATCAAAGGCTTTTCACTCGCCGCAAACCAAAATGTTGATTTCAAGGTTCGCTTCATCCCTGAGAAGTATCCTGAAGTTAACTGGCGTGAACGGGTCCTTTGCCCTATCACGCGATTGAACAACCGAATGCGCTTCTCAGCTGCCATCATTGATTTACTCGGGCAGGCGCTCTCCACGGATGCCATGTATATCATGGAGCAGACCACGCGGCTTTACACCTATTTAAAAGAGCGTCACCCCAATCTAATTGGCAGTGAATTTGTTGATCCCAACCAGGCATCGGGATGGGTGTCGGAAACAGGTATCTTGCATCAAGATGCCACCAGATTGTCTTTCGTGGATGGCGCCTTCCAAGCGGTGCTGAGTTTTGATGTGTTGGAGCACATACCGAACTACCAAAAAGCACTGTCAGAGACTTGGCGTGTGTTGCGGCCCGGTGGGCGGTTCATTTTTTCTGCGCCTTTTATCAACGCCGAGAAAACGTTGATCAGGGCGTCGTTAAATGCTGATGGTTCCGTAGAGCATCATTGTGAGCCTGAATATCACGGAGATCCAATGTCATCCGAGGGAGTGCTTTGCTACCAGCATTTTGGCTGGGATATCCTGAGTGCCCTAAAAGATACTGGTTTTCGTGATGCCTACGGAGTGGTTGGCTGGTCCATAAGTTTGGGATTTATCACGCCGCAGCTTATTTTTGTCGCGGAGAAAAATTGAGTCGTGGTGAAGATTTGAAGGTTTTTGGATCCAGTGGAGTAAATCGTAGCTAATCCGGAAGCCGTTCTGTATAACGCTCTCGCCAATCGCTGCACTAGACTTAAGGAATATGCTGAAAAAATTCAAGCCCGCATTGGTGTTTTTGGTCGGTATCTTGGTCCTGCAGGCCCTTGAAAAGCATGTGTTCAAATTATGAAGTTGAGGTTAGTAGGAGTTAGCTAAAATGGCTGTGACCCTAAATCCTGATCAAGTCTTTGAGCTTGGCTCATTCCACGCGGAGCGTGAGGCGGTGCAGGATTTTGAGGCGGTCATGGGGACCCTGTCTGCTGATCCAAAATATCTGTACCCCTCCCTTGGGAAGGGGTTTTCGGGTCGTGAAAACGCGGAACGATTCTACCGCTGGTTCTTTGAAAACTTTTCTTCCAAGGTGATCGATGGCCAACTGATCAGACAGTGGGCAAACGAAACCAGCGTTTGTCAGGAGTATGACGTGACACTCCAGATGGAAGAGGGGACTGAGACCCATCGGATCTTGGGAGTGTTGTTTGTCGAGGGCGATAAGCTGGGTGGTGAAATTGTCTATGCGAGTGAGCAGGCGATTCGCCGTATGCTCGGTCCGATGTTTGATGAGTTGGTGGTTATGGATCAGCCCTACGGTATTTAATGTCATTCCCGTAGGAATATCGGCACCACAAAACCTCGGCTAGGCACGCAAAAGAGGGCAAAGACTAGTAATGAAATTTAGCAGTACTATTACGGCCCTCAGTTACTTCCTGCTGTTGGCCACGACATCAATTTTTCTTGGAGCTTGCGAGCAAGAGAGTGGTGGTGCACTTGTTGATCGTTCTACTGTAGTGGAACAAGGATTGCTTCACGGTGTCTCCTCGCCTTTCGACCCAGAGATTACCGTCTATCGTGGAGTGCCCTATGCGCAGCCTCCGGTTGGCGGGCTTCGTTGGCAACCGCCCCAGCCTGCAAAGCCATGGTTGGATAGTAGGCAAGCATCTGTCTTTGCGGATAGCTGTTATCAGCAACGGCACGTATCCACCTTTGTGTGGCGACGTGAGAATTTTGCGGTGTCGGAAGACTGCTTATATCTAAACGTGTGGGCGCCCCTAAACCGCAGCAACTTACCGGTCATGGTCTGGTTCCACGGGGGATCTCACACCAGCGGGCAGGGCCATTCGCTCATTTTTGACGGAACAACGCTCGCATCTCAGGGTGTTGTTCTCATCACGATTAACTACCGTTTAGGTCCCCTAGGATTTCTCGCACATCCCTGGTTGGCTGAAGAGTCTCCTCACAACAGCGCGGGTAATTACGGACTTCTAGATAAAATAGCGGCGTTGCGTTGGGTACAGGCAAATGCACTCGCCTTTGGCGGTGACCCAAATAACATCACTATTTTCGGACAATCAGCGGGGTCACAAAGTGTCTGCTCACTGATGGCGTCGCCACTTGCAAAGGGCCTGTTTCACAAAGCAATTGGCCAATCAGCAGGGTGTGCCCATCCCTCACCCTTGAATGCGGCTGCCGGTAAAGACGCCAATGGGTTTGCGCGGGGAGTCCGTCTGGTAGAGGCATTAGATGTGAACAATGTTAATGCGTTACGACGCGCTGATGCGGAGGCGCTGCTGCTGGCCTCGTTGGACACGGGCTGGGAGAACGAGAGTCGGATCACGTTGGATGGTTGGGTACTGCCAGATTCTCAGCAGTCGGTATTTGCACAGGGACGACAAGCCCCGGTGCCGGTGCTACTTGGCTATATGGCTGACGAAGGCATGGAATTACTGCCCAAAAACGACAGCCTGACGGTGGAGGAGCTTGCACAATTTGCCTCGGCGATCGCAGGAGACAGGGGTTCTGCGTTAATAGATGCGTATACAACCGAGAATGCGACCCCAGCTGATATTCAGTTTGCCATCACAACCGACTGGGTAATGGCCTTTGGGATGCGGAGATGGGCTGAGTATCAGGAGGCAATGAATCAACCTACGTTTCTTTACTACGTGAACCATGTGCCGCCTGCGTTTCATATTTATATGCCCGATCAGCCGGATTTAAATTTGCCTGGTGGGCGGCGCAGTGGCGGCGCCTATCACTCGGGTGACTTGGCACTGGTGTTTGGAAACACCGATAAAGTGGGACTGGACTGGATAGACGAAGATCATCAGGTATCTGCGTTGATGGTGAAATACTGGACCAACTTTGCCAAGACGGGCGACCCAAACGGTGCTGATGTGCCGCTGTGGCCGCGTTTTGACGCCATTACCAAAAGTACGCAAGTGATTGCCCCTATAACTCAGACTGTACCCGGGGTCGACAGAGAGCGGCTCGATCTGATGGGTGAAATCTGGCCAATGTGAGAGATCAGAGCATGAAACTTGCTGTATTCACTACCGGTGGCACCATCGACAAAATTTATTTTGATCAAAAAAGCGAATACGAAATTGGCGATGCGATTGTGGGGCCACTGCTGACTTCGATGAATGTAGGCTTCGAGTTCACCGTCGAGGAGATCATGAAGATCGACAGTCTGGATATGACTGACGCCCACCGTAAAGAGATAGCGGATCGAGTATGCGCCTGTTCGGCAGAGCACGTGCTCATTACTCACGGTACGGACAGCATGATCGCCACTGCAAAGGCCCTTAGCGTCGTGGAGGGTAAGACCATCGTATTAACCGGAGCTCTTCAACCGGCGGCTTTTGCCCACAATGATGCAGTGTTTAACATTGGTGGTTCCGTTGCGGCTGTGCAGTCGCTTCCTCATGGGGTCTATATAGTAATGAATGGGTTGGTGTTTAGCCCCGATAGCGTTGTCAAAAATCGCGACAGAAATCAATTTGAAGCACTCAGAAGCAAGAATCACTGATGGGTGATAATGACCCTAGGTCTGCCTAGTTACTGCGCTAAAGCGTCGATCTAATACTAGGAGAATTAGAGAGCCCAGGCAGATTGCGATGGCGAGAAATAACAGCGCCTCGGCCATACTTATTCCAAAGAATATTTCCGGTGTGTAGGAGCAAAGGTTTCTAACTTCGAAAAGGCTTGGGATCCACCGATCCACTGCAAACCAGTCGGGCATACCGAGCTGGAACTCACAGCTCCCGTCCCCGTAACCGTTCTCCAGTTGATACAAGTACCAAGAGCGCTCACCCAGGCCATATCCACATCCAGCTGCTGTAACGTAGCCAGCAACTGTAAGTAGTCGCCGTTTTGGAGTCACTAAATTTACGAGAGCGAGAACGAAGAGGCCCACCACCCAGAGTCTAATGTGTATGCAGACTTGGCAGGGCTCTTCGCCGATATGGTACTGGTAGTATAAAGCGACAGCCATCGCGAATAAGCAGACGGCCAGCAAGCTCCACCAGAAAAAGCGATGGATACGGTCGGAAAGGTCAGCGTTCATCATCAGTGACCTATACTAATGCAAGTTACCATCTTAATCGACTTACCCGTGACCATCAGGAGCACTGTATTGTCCCGTCATCGCGCTTGTTTTGTGTTACTTTGGCTCAGCGGCAATTTCCTGCGAACATTACGGCCCAGAAGTAATATTCCTATCAAGCGATGAAGGCTGACGACAGCGTTAAAGCTTTGTTCGGGCTAAATAACTCTATGGAGTTGCGGAAACGCCCAGTGCAAGAAGAGGCTGATTGGATCCATCTAACCAAGGTGTGCGTCTTTCGTGGAAGAAGAGCAAATTAAGTTCGTGAGTGCGAGCGTTGAAACAGGATACGCCTCGAAGCGTAAGCAACCCGCGTTTTGTGTTGAACTTCTGATCCCGTCAAATTACCTGTCCAACTGTAAGGCCGAGCAATGGCTCAAAACATTGGCGTCACTGGCGGTTGACGTAAAACAGGCCGACCTCGCTTTTACGAAAACGACCGTTCAATTTATCGACTGGTTGCAAATCTCTTTCCTGACTTTATTAGCCGCCGCAGATATAAGTCGGTTCGAACCCAGTGCGGCAACATTGGTTAAGAACAACGAGGGACCCTTTTGGCGACTGAAATTTCCCGTGATAGCGACAGAGGGTTTTCTCGACGTCTATTTGACGAGCTTTAAATTACTATTGAAGGAAATGGAAAGGTGCTTGCTTGGCCTCACAACCCAAGATGAATCAGTGGCTGGAGTAAAAGGCGCTTCAAACATACTGAAAAAAAATTTTCCGTCCAGCCACAATCGCTATAGTTTGATTTTCCATGCTCAACAGCTCGGTATTCCATGGCGTCATATCGTCGGATCAATATATCAGTTCGGTTGGGGGAAACACTCGCGATTGCTAGATAGCACGCATACTGATCAAACCTCCATACTGTCATTTAGCATGGCTAAAAGTAAGCTGTGGAGCAAAGTTGTATTGCAATCTCACGGCATAAACTGTCCTCGCGGTGAGCTTGTTTACAATATTAGTGACGGCCTGCGAAAAGCCGACGCGATTGGTTATCCCGTAGTCATAAAACCCAACGCTGGTGACGGCGGAGTAGATGTTATTACCTCGCTAGAGGATGGGTTAGAACTTCATTCGGCGTTGCGCCGCTGTAGCGGCAGGTTAACGAAAGGTCTTTTGATCGAGCGCTATATCGATGGGATTGATATCCGTATTCAGATTATGCACGGGAAGTCTCTCATGGCGATTGAGCGAATTCCGGCTGCAGTCGAGGGCGATGGCTTCCATTCGGTGACTGACCTTGCAAACTTTGAAAATGAGAGCCGAGCTCGTGGTCAGTCTTGGAAACAAATTAACGACGAAAATCATGCTATCGGTCGATGGCCTATTGTGCTGGACTCTGAAGCGGACCGATGGCTCAAAAAGCAGGGGATGACCAGAAGCAGCATCCCCGGTAAGGGTGTTAGCGTAAGGCTAATGGGTGCAGCGAATGTGTCTCGCGGCGGAAAAAGGCGCTCCCTTGCGTTGAGTAAGCTTCATCCTGATCTTTTAAAACTTGCCGAGGACGCTGTCAGGTTACTTCGTCTAGACATAGCCGCTGTTGACATGCTGGTCAAGGATCTGGAGAAGCCAGCGTCGGAAGCTAACGCCTACATATGTGAAATAAATAGTCAGCCTCAAATGCTGCAGTTACATGCGGATATTCTGATGGGCCTCGTGCCTCAGCGAGGCAGGATCCCGACAGTGCTGGTTGCATTGCCGGGTGTAACAGATGACCAGTGGCGGCTTTTGGATCAAATGGGAAACGCTTCTGGGATCTTACTCGGTAAGTCTTTTTTGAACCAGAACAAAGACAGAAGTGAGGTCAATTTGGATGATTTTCTCAAACTCAAGACGTCTACGCGCCGGCAATTGATAAATGTTGAGATAGATGCTTTTTTACTGGGTATCGGCGGACAAGTTGTTCCCGATCAGTTGGAGGTTGATCACCTTGAGGTAGTAATTGCTCCGTGCACTTCAGCGGGGAAGGTACAATTAGATCACCGGCTTCGTTGGGCTGTGGATGAGCGCACGAAATTCTTGGGCGTTCCCGTAGATCACGACACAGATATAGTGTCTGATGATATCTGGACCGGTATATGCACTTCTGTTGTGCAGTACATAGTGGAGAAAAAAGCAGAAGGAAATCCTGATGGGGAATGAAAAGGATGCAGAATTTTTTTCGGAACAGGAACTTTACCCCTACCTCTCTTCTTATCTAAGCGATTCTTTTCACAAGGAGACCTGGGCCATTCACCATTTTTCTCGTGATTCAAATCGGTTTGCGGCAGTGGCGAGCTTGCGCACACAATCGCCACAGAAAAATTTCCACTTATCTATCTTTTCGGCAAGGGAAATTGTTTCTCAACTCAGAATAGCATCGTCTATGTTGCTACTGGGGCAGTCGTATAAAACCGCGGAAGTCTGGTTTATTGAGGGTAGCGAAAAGTGTACATCGCCGATTACGTCACCGGAAAATATCGAAATTTCATTGACAAACTTTCTCAAAAAACTATCTAAAAATAATAACTATATTCTGGGATGGGAGGCGCAGATTCAGGGTTGCACTGGAGGCGAGTTTATTTTCAAGACTATAGTGATGATCCCCGCTAATGAACTTAGTCAATGAAACCCTACGTGAACTAACGAGTAGGACAAGCCAGCTGCCCTTGGATGTGGCTCAGTTACGAAAGTCTTTAAGCCCAGCCGGCTACATCATGATTGAGGGCGTCTGCGATGGACTAATCTCGTTCGAAAAAATAACGAAGAAATATTTTTCGAATTTTTTAATGCCGCCCAGCAGGTTTGGAAAGCGCTCCTTCGAAATACTTGAGACAGGTGATGGCTATACTTCTGCTGTTCATGCGACACACAATCTATTTGGCCATAGCGAGGCTCACTATAGCCCGGGTTCGAGTCCTGATGTTTGTTTTTTTACGAGTCTTAGTCATAGCCCTGGCAAGGGTGGCGAAACCTTCGTCATTGATGCCTCTGAGTTTGCAAGCGCCTTACCAAAATACTTATTTGAGCAATTTCTTGAGGTCGGCGTTTCTTATCGAATGCTATGGTCGCCAGTCCGGTGGCGTGCAGAGCTAGGTGTTTCCTCGAGAGTAGAAGCGGAGGCATTACTAGCAGAGAGAGAAGATCTGAGCGGCAGATTCGATGCAAGCGATACTCTTGAACTAACGTATACGACCTCTGTATTGAACTTCGACAACGAAAATAGCCAATGGCGATTTATTCATGGATTTTTGCCTCACCTGCCGTTCATTGATCATCCTCGGTATGGAGACAGGGAGCTCGCTATGACGCCATCGAATGAAGTAAGTTGGGGCGACGGTAAGGCTTTCTCCAGATCTGATATTAATGCCGTGATTGACGTCCATGATGCCCTAAAGGCAGGACAGCCGTGGGTGGTTGGCGACCTACTGATTTTAGATAATAGGCGAGTTCTTCATGGCCGCAATGAGCAAGAAAGCTCGCGTCCTAGAACATTGTTGTCACGCTTTGGTTTTTGGTGAGTGGAGCCGCCTATTTTTTTTCAGGGAGGCGGAGAGCCAATAGAGTCGTTTGTGCGTTGCCTGTCTGCAACTTTAAAATTAGGCGAACGCAGCATGAGCCTTGGGTCCCTGACCTAAGTATTTTCATGCTGCAGGGATCGATAATGGACTGCGCGCTGGTTTTCAGATTGATGATCAAACGGCCAGACTCCACACTTGAGGGTAAACCGCTAGAGCAAGCCAGATATGCCCCTTACCACTGGAAGGGTGTATTATTTCGTCTACCTTGTGGAAATTTAGCATACCGCCGCCTTATTTGGCTCCACCAGTATTACAAAACTCATTGAAATTAGGAGCCCGGCGAAAACGATGCCTCTCCCTCACGTGCTTATTTGCGGCTTTATGAAGGCCAGCACTACCGCGTTACGCAACAACCTTGCGGGGCACCCCGCGGTGTTTGCCTACCCGAAAGAGATTGGTTTTTTTTCCAACCGAGATCTTTACGAAAAAGGGCTGAGCTACTACTCATCACTCTTTGAGGAGGCGCAAAGAGGGCAGCTGATTGTTGAAAAATCGCCTTGGTATGCCACTGAACCGGCAGCCATGGCGAGAATCGAGAGAGATCTCCCATCGGTCAAGCTCGCCTTTGTTCTTCGCAATCCAACTGACCGGGCCTACTCCCATTGGCGTCACGCCCAACGCAAGGAGCATGAGGCGTGGGCGCAGCCGTATCTAAGCTTGTCATTTGATGAATGTGTTGAACGTGCTCTCGCCGGCGAAGAACCATTCACCGCCTTGCTGCACGGAAGTTATTATGCCCGGCATTTGACAAGACCGCTAAAAGCGGTAGGGAGAAACCGTATGTTTGTCGCCTATCAAGAGGAATTAGATAGTGCCCGAGGCGGAAGGGTGTTGCGTGACTTTCAGATTTGGTGTGGATTGAAGCCGCAACAGTTGCCTAATACTAAATACCATGCGAGCACGAATGATGTTGCTCCTATGAGCCTCGAAACTCGCGCTAGGCTTGAGCAACATTTTAGAAAGCCAAACCGTGAATTGGCGTACCTTCTCGGCGTGGGACACATGGCCAGTTGGGCGCTGGATCCTGCCTCCACCTGAGGAGGTTTTGCGCATTTGATGAAGATCACTCTATTTGAACCAATACTGCGTGAGGCTTTTTTCTAAAGCGAGGCCCTGAAATGGACTATAGCAAAAATGATAGTTGCAAGCGTATCTTAATGGTTACCTTTTGAACGCCTCTGTGTCATTACATTACAACTTTATTTGGTATCGAGTTGCAAAGACAGGCACTCGTTCAGTAGACCAGTTCTTAGAAGACCACATTGCAGACTATGAATACCTTACGGGTAACGATGCTGGTGAAAGTTACAGAAAATGTCTTGCCAATTCTCCATACACTTTTAGCTTCGTGAGACATCCCATGGATCGTCTTGCATCTGCATGGCGTAACAAAATTCGTGACAATGGGTCCGCCGCTCAAGGTAGTAAAAGCCGTCCTAGACGTCGACGCTTAGGGCTGAATGATGCGGATTATAATCGGGCGAGGAAGGATTTCGATTTTTTCGTGTCAGCTTTGAGTGCCAGCGTGCTGTTGTCTGAGGATATACATTTCAAGCCTCAAAGTGAGATACTCAAGGATCTAAAAGTCGGTTTTATCGGTCGGTTTGAAAATCTTGGCCCAGATTTTGATATCGTAAAAAAGGCCATTTTTCTCGGAGATACTATTCCGCAGTCTCTTCTACCACGAAAAAACGAAACGATTAAAAGTAAGGTTCACGACGAGAAAGCGTACAGCAATGAGGTTCTTGGGACGGTGGCCGAGCTCTACGCTGAGGATTTCAGCTGTTTCGGTTACTCGATCCGAATGCCTTAGATAAGGTGCTAGAGCGGAATAGTGATTTCTCCTTTGGTACCTTCGTTGTCATTACGTTGCTAGAGCATTGTTTCGAAGGGTAATCATTACAGGAAACGGGCATCTGTGGAGCCCCGAAATTTTTGCTTCGTATAAAAGAGAAGTGATCGATGACGCGAAAAATGATAAGCCCATCAATGCTAAGTACGTTGGGAATGAGGGACTTGATTGTTGAGGCTCCAGGGATATTGCCCGGCCAAGGGGGTCTAACACTGGTATCGTGCGTGAAGAATGAAGCCCTGCGACTTCCATTTTTTTTAAAATATTACACCGGGCTGGGTGTAGACCACTTTATTATTATCGACAGCGGCTCGTGTGACGAAACTTTGAACATTGCGAGAAAGCTACCTAATGCACTGATCGTACACGCTCCTCCACAGGCTTACTCGTTGTCAAATGCGGGCGTAGACTGGGTTAACCATATCCTTGACGCGCTGGATTATCGTGGATGGGTATTAATGGCAGATGCTGATGAACTCCTTATGTGGCCCGGAAGTAATGAGGGAATAAGCGCTCTGTGCCATAAAGCTCGTGCTGCTGGCATGAATCGTATTTTTACGCCTATGTTGGATGCATATCCTGAGCATGCCCTGTCCTCTAGTGTGCATAAGCCATACCAGGCAGGTACCCCCTTTTGGGCCGCCGCACCTTGGATAGACCCGTGGGAATATTATGAGTTTCGAGTAGGTCGATTAGGAAGATTACGCATAACTGGTGGGCCGCGAGATCGACTGGTTCAGAGGGGGACGAAGAGTTCAAGCCCACAGATGTCCAAACAATCTCTAGCGTATTATGGGGTGGGCGGCACCCGCTTTTTTAACTCCCATTTTACTGATGACTGCCGGCCATCTTCGATAGTAGCCCCATTGGTTCACTATAAATTGTTGAGTGATCTGGGCGACAGGGCGCGACGCGCCATTGTTGAAGGCCAGCACTACAACAATGCAGCCGAGTGGAAGGGCATCATCACTAGTGAGTTTTTGGATACGCCAATGTATCGGAAGGATTCAGTGATGTGCACTAGCGGAGATGATTTAAGGCCCCATATTGTTCAGCTAGAAAGTTTGATAAAGAGGAATTTCTATGAAAAGAAAACTTAATTTTTTGTCGCACTGACGATAGCTACTATTTTATGAGAAAGCTCTTTAATTTAAGCCTTCATCGATCTGGCACGAGTAGTGTCTCGAAAATGTTGCGCCCAGTATGTAGGAGTGTTCATTACACCGAGCAGTTGTCACACCATAAGATATTGGATTTGGTGGATCAGAAGCTGGAACAATTTCTCTCCAACTTGGGAGATCTTTACGAGGAACTGCGGCCGACGATTCACGCAAATGACGCGTTTGGAGATCTCCCCTATGCCGCCATGCCTGAGGTGTTGATGCGGGAGCATCCTTCGGGGATATTTATCATCATTATGCGAGACGTTGTGGACTGGATTGCTTCGTGTAGGCGCCACATGCAGGGACCGTTGCGTCCTCTGGAAAAGCTTCAGTATTGGTCGTGCGGCAATAGGCGTGAGATGTACCTAAGTGGTTATTCCGACGAAGAACTGCAAGGGTTCTATCTCAAGCACCTTCTGAGGGTCATGGAGGCCGCGACGATCTCAGGATGTGAGTTGCACGTGCTTTGGTTGAATGATCCGTTAATAGGAAAAAGAATCGCCTCCTTGATAGAGTGCCCACCACTGGAGCTGCCTCACATCAACGCGTCAAATGAAGCTTATAACTAATTGTGGTGTACCCCTGTATCGTATATATCGGTAGCGATCAGCGGCTTTGATAGGCGGAACTCCTTCACTTTTATTTCTTTTTTAGATTCATGCTCGATAATGAGAGATATCATCAGATCTTCGAGCACATGGAGTTTGGGATTCTCTCTTGTCTTTGCCAGCAGCGTGAGGGCAGCGGGACCAATGATGTATGTGTGCCCACCGTTAGCCCATTCTGATGGGCACTCACCAAGGTATGGTGTTGTATTCCAGGAAGAATCTGTGCTGCAACGCCCAACAGCCCAGTCTGCTGGTCTTGGTGACGATGCTGGCCTCTTCACGGTGTTGGGTGCGATGAAACTGTTTGTGCGACTGTGAGCAAGCGTCAGGATCTGGTGAGTGATATCTCGCAAGCGGTGAGAATTTATTATTAATTCCACGTCGTCATCGATTTTCCATAGTACGGCGCCGGGATAGCGTAGATGCGCCTCTCGCAGCATCATTAAAACTTTGCTGGGGAGGGCTTCATAGGTGTCCTCGCAATCTAGAAGCAGTCGATTATTCGACTCATCAAATACCGTCTTTTTGTGCCCCCCCGACACGATGAAGTAGTTGGAAACTCCAAGCCTCTGGCACATTTTGTCTATACGAAACCACCTGTCCTTTAATTTTTCACAGGATACAAACAACAGGATTAACTCCGGAGAACCAGCCATATCTCTACCAAGCTTCTTTCAACGTGGATGGGACTTATTCATCAAGGTGCTCTGCAAGCGAACGCTTCAGGGACTTCACTAGCATCCTCAACTAGTGCTGACACAGGCTGTCAAAGTAAGCGTTAGCGCCTCCGTGGCCAAAGTGCTCAAGCCACTTACTGGCTAATAATGCACCGTCAGCTGCATGAGAGTAGTGAGTGGAGAGGGCGCTTATTCGTTTCATTATATTTTTCACGCTACGTTGGTTATACGTTGCTCCCGCGTTGAACTTATGGACAAGCCGGCTCATATGAGTGTTCGCGGGTACCAGACATGGAACCCCGTTTGCCAAACTTTCGATACAGACGCCGCTAATTGCCCTGTCAAAGCCTTTTGCTATATTTGTGATAATAGTGAGGTCGACAGTCGTTGTTAATTTCGAGAAGTTCATCGGCTCCAAAAACCCCGAGACGAATGTGAGATTGGGGTGAGTAAATGGAGCTGGGGTACCCGAACTGTCGTGAAATGTTACCTTGTGCCCCTGCTCAAGGAGCGAGTGGCAAAGAGGAATTAGCAGTCCTCCATCTTTAACGGAGCGCTGATGGCCAAAGATGCCGACATGCAGACTTCCTGCCTGCGTTCGAGTCGAAAGCGACCTGGAACCTTTGGCATAGTGAATATAGGGAACAGTGCGGGTGGGGATGCCCAGCTCGTTCAACTCGGCGGCCAAGCTTAGATTATTTGCCAGACAATAGACGCCAAAATCTCTTGGGTTTTGTAGCTTTTTTAAAATGGTTGGTTGAGTCATCAAGTGACTATCGGAGTGCTCTTGTAGGCTGTAATGAAATAAAAAGTTTATGCGTTTAGCTCGGCGCCTGGCCTTTAACGCAGCATAAACAAAGTTTGGAAAAGCCGTCGCGCAGACCTGCAGATCATGGTGATGTGTCGCCTCGATCGCAGTAATCATCTCGCGCGTAAGGTGCTCTCTACTCCGCCAATTAGCTGCTGGATCTTCGAAGACTGACCAGTCCTGAAATGGATGACTGAAGACCCTTAAATACCGATGTGTTTCGCCCGTGAATTTTATCACCGATGGCGAGATGTCTTTTCGACAGCATATGGTCACTGTCTCCATATGCTCTTTGGTGATCCAGTT
>Ga0181574_10003101_pt1 | contig 14866 bp, 18 predicted proteins | sample 101ome_24_FD_145600 | JGI IMG/M metagenome (GOLD analysis project Ga0181574, IMG submission 145600) | Coastal salt marsh microbial communities from the Groves Creek Marsh, Skidaway Island, Georgia - 101410AT metaG (spades assembly) | ecosystem: Environmental > Aquatic > Marine > Intertidal zone... | reverse complement strand
GCTGACGTGTTCCTACAGCTCTGCTTGTTCGGGAATGTTGTCTACGGGTAAAATCTCGATCAATATAACGGCCCCTCCCAAACGACCCTCTAAGCCTCAGACGCTTAGAGGATCGTTTTTTTTTTTGGGATTTTTTACTTTCCCTCCCTCTTGAGACCTCGGAGAGGGACCTCCCCATTCGCTTATAAGATAACAAGAGCGCAAGACGCCCTCTCTACCGATCACAAGGAGATCACATGACCTTCGTTATTACTCGCAACAAGATGATCCTAGACACAAGCGTGTCCTATCCTGAGACCCTCCGAAAGAACCTCGCCAAGATTCAATCTTGGCGCTCCTCTGTCTCTCTGGAGACCGCCACCCGCCAAGTAAATTCTATGCTCCCTCCTAACGGAGAGCCCTTCTCCGAAGATAAGGTCGATGTGGTGGTCCAATCATGGATCAATTCCATGAACAACAGCCTTAATCGTCCATGGAATCCTAATTACGTCCCCATGAAGAAAGAAGGGGTCCTCTATAAAGACCCTGACGAAAAGACCCTGTGGGTCAAGGGCCTTGTCGTTAAAGGACATAACCCCTATCGGAATCCAATCCGCATGGCAATCGCCAAAGGCCTTGACCTTCAAATGTGGATCAAAGCAGAGGCCCATGCACTACAAACAGAATGGGCATATGAGACTCTAGATGATGCAGAGCGCGCCCTTGTCCCTGACCAAGGAGATGATCAATGGTAAGATTCCTACAAAAGACCCTACAAGAGGTCCTAGACCTCGTCCTCCCTCACAGAAAACGAAAGCGCCTTCAAAAGGAACTCCTCCTCCAGGAAATGGAATACCTCGTCCGTAAGGTCCTCAATGAAGATCTTGAAAGAACACAGAGAGAATGGGATCTAACCCCTTATGAACATGACCTCCTAGAGGAGATTATGTCCTCTCCCTCTGATCAAGATTTCTCACACTACAGATTCCAGATCCCGTCTCAGAACACCCAAAACGCACGTCTAGTCGATCTGCTGAAAAGCCTCACTGAGACCCTACATCACACCGACCATCATAGAGGACAAGACGCCTTTGAATGGCTACTGAAACATTCCACTACCTTCAACAGAAGATGCAATCAAATTGAATCCTCAGAAATGGAATCGAAATGAAACCCGTCCTACCCCTCCAACCCCTCCAACCCTATGTTCTGTCTAATGAAGTATTACAGATCTTCATCAAAGCACTACAGCTAGTCCTCGAGGATTCTTCTCTCACAGAAGAAGAAAGAGAGACGAGAAGATCTCTCATTATCTCTCTACAACAAGAGACACTCTCAGTGATTGATAAACATCAAGCCTCTGTAAGAAAGACCTCTAATGATCTGTTCGCCCTCGCAAACCTAGTCTCTAAGCTAGGGTCTTAATCAGACATAGATTATCAGAGATAAGATGATATGTTTAAGACCCCTTTTAAGGGGGGTTTAGGCGCGTTTTAATCTCACCCTTACCCTACTTGTTCGTACACCACAAAAGCGCGAAAGACGCGCTGTATTGTGATGGATACCAAGCGCCCGGACAAAACCTCTCCGAGGAACTTTTGTTGGTTTTTTTAAAAGGGGGTTTGAGGGCGAAAGACGGGCCCCTTCGTCTCCGACGCGCCTCTTGGATTTTTCCTTTTGAGCGCCGGCGCGCCAGCGCGCTCGCGCCTCTTGGATTTTTCCTTTTGAGCGCCGGCGCGCCGGCGCGCTCGCGCCTCTTGGATTTTTCCTTTTGAGCGCCGGCGCGTCAGCGCGCTCGCGCCTCTTGGATTTTCCTTTTGAGCGCCGGCGCGCCGGCGCGCTCGCGCCTCTTGGATTTTTCCTTTTGAGCGCCGGCGCGTCAGCGCGCTCGCGCCTCTTGGATTTTCCTTTTGAGCGCCGGCGCGTCAGCGCGCTCGCGCCTCTTGAAATTTATTTTGGATTTTTCTTTCTCTCGATCTCGGAGAGGGATCTGCTCGTTCGCTTAATAAATACACAGAGCGCGATACGCTCATTCAACCCTTGATCTAAGGAGATCAATATGCCTACTGTATCAGTCACAGAATACGAGTCGTGGGTGTCGGACAAAATCCACACACGACAGATCCGGACAAACAACGCTCACGACCGTGAGCTGTTTGAGACTATGGTTCAAGATCTGTACGAGGAGATGACAGAGTTGTCTCGTAAGGATCCTATCCCTAGGGAGGGGATCTACTTCTGTAGGTTTTCTACTCCGATTCATCGAGGGTCTAACGAGGATTGGACGGAAAATCTCTCGCCTTCGTCTAAGACCCATGTGGCCTTCATAAGGGTCTCGGGCGTCTAAGGGTCTCGGGCGCGCTCGCGCCTCTTGGATTTTTCCTTTTAAGCGCCGGCGCGCCAGCGCGCTCGCGCCTCTTGGAATTTATTTTGGATTTTCTTTCTCTGGACCTCGGAGAGGGTCCTCCCCGTTCGCTTAATAGATACACAGAGCAAGTAAATGCTCTCTACTTTTGATCTAAGGAGATCACACATGAATACGATTAACAGCACATCAAGGACTGCAATCATCACAACAACAAAGGCTGGCAAGAAGCTCAGTAAGCGCGCCGCCAAGGCCTCGAATCTGCCTGAGGGGAGTCGTGTTGGCTGTGATACTGTCAAGATCACGCTGTCCTATGTGGGGGACTACAATTCGCTCATTATGAGCGACATTCAAAAGATCCTCGCTGTTAAGCAGGAGACGCTTCACGCGATGATCTCAGAGAAGGTGGATTTTGCGTTCACAGAGAATGATCTAGAGGACGCTCTGAGAGGGGTCGAGAGGGGTCGTAAAGGGATCTTAACCTCGCTCCAGCAGACGATTCAGGATTCAAATCCAGACAACACGCATCTTGAGGCCTACGAGCCCCATCCTTCTGGATGGGGGAAGATCCACACAGAGACCGGCGATTATCATCTCGCAGGGCTGCTCTCCTCATATGAGGTGATCGAGCGCGACCCGAACAGACCTGCGCCGGTCAATAGCGGTGTTGTTGTTCTTCTCAAGAACGCAATCTCTAAGATCCTAGATCTTGACACCGCTAAATGGCGTCAATTCAAGGTCTCACAAGAGAGCGTGACGATCCTCCCCTAAGAGCAAGTAAATGCTCTCACATCTACTCAAGGAGTATTCAATGAGTTTTCTCAATCACTACGAATTTCTTAGATACGTTAATCAGCCTAGACCGTTTAATTCTAAACTGACCTTCGTCACCACAAAAGATGCGAAGAAAGAATACAGACTTAGACCTCATTATTATGAGCTACCTCTCTCTACTCAGATAAGGGAGATGCAAGAACTGGATAATTTTTGTCGAGAGTTATATTTCACCGCCTCATGGCAGAATCAGGATATTATCGTCTCTTTTCAGGATACGGGTCTAGAGACTTTTCTTTCTCAGGAAAGGGAGGATGTCCTCCTTGTCTGGGACGGATGTAGAAATTTCAATCATCTCCCCAAGACCTTTGATTTTGCTCCGGAATTAGCAAGAGCTAACGATCTTACTCGGCCCAAATCCTCGATAGGAGGTTATAATCTTATTGATCTGCATTTTAAAAGCAGACAAGATAAGGATCCCTCTGATCCTGTTATTAAGCTTGAGGGGTTGGGCCGGGTATCTTTCTTCTTCCCGTATCACCACCTCAGGCGGTATTATTATGAGGACTACTCTAAATACGGGTATGAGAGCCTAGAGGCGTTCAAAGCGCATCTGATAGCATCTCTAGAGAAGCTCCCTAAATGGGGCTACAGCCATCGTAAATTGCCGAAAGATTTGATCTTCTAAGATAGAAGCCCAGCTTCGAGTATAAGACCCCCACCTCCCCCCCACCTCCCAAAGGAGAACGCCTTATGACAACAGCAACTGAAAATCTGAACACAACCCAAACCACGCCTCTTGGCGACCACATCAATCGTAATAGGGAGGAGGGCTTGCCCTTCACTGTCTATGAGTATCAGGACTATGTGTCTGTCGAGACCACACTCTACGGTAAGTCTACACAGATCGACCTCTACTACAAGTCAACTGGTGTGAAGATCTCAAGGCCAGATGACTGGAGGCACATCCTACACGATCTTATTCGGAAAGGATAAGAGCCGACACTAAGCGCGAGCGCGCTCGCGCTTCTTGGATTTTTCCTTTTGAGCGCCGGCGCGCCGGCGCGCTCGCGCCTCTTGGATTTTTCCTTTTAAGCGCCGGCGCGCCAGCGCGCTCGCGCTTCTTGGATTTTTCCTTTTAAGCGCCGGCGCGCCAGCGCGCTCGCGCCTCTTGGATTTTTCCTTTTAAGCGCCGGCGCGCCAGCGCGCTCGCGCTTCTTGGAATTTTTTGGATTTTTCTTTCTCTGGACCTCGGAGAGGGTCCTTCCCGTTCGCTTAATAGATACACAGAGCAAGTAAATGCTCTCATACTTCATATGATCTAAGGAGATCACACATGAGCGTCATCAATACCATTAAGACACATTACGAGGAAATCCAAGAGGCCCTTGAGACCGAGCTGATCGAGCCTTGCTCGGCAGACGAGCTGGAAATTGTACTAGGGGCTGTTAAAGAGAATACCCAGATCTTTGCGATCCGAGAGCGATGTCGTTTCATCGCAGAGGCTCCGGACGCCTCAGAGAGCCCCTATCACGATAGGTATTATAACGCTGTCGCAGTAGTTGCTAACTGCGACAGCTCCCCTAAGGTCGTGTTTTATCAATCTGGCGTCCAGACGCCAGCGCAGATGCTTCGCGCTGCCGGCATGACGCCTGAGGGCTTCAAGGGCGTCTCTAACTCCCCTCTCAAGATTGACCGCTCGGGGAGCGAGTATGCACCAAGCTATCTTGAGACTCATTCTATGTCAGACGAGGACCGTGAGCGTGAGCGCGAGGAGTACGAGCGCGAGTACGGCGCTCGATAGGGAGAGGGGTTAGGGTCGGTTCCCTCAGAATTGATTTAAAAAACCACTAGGCGCGCCCACTGCGCCGGAAATACCGTATTGAGAACCCATTGAAAATGTGGCTCTGAATTCTAACCCTGTTTAAAAGACCTTTGACCTAGTTTCGGGGACGATTGACTCGTCCCATTTACAGCATTACTCAATGGAGAACAACATGACAGATCACACACAAGCCAAGCTCGCAGATCTCAAGAGGCGAGCAGAACACAACGCGCTCAAGAGGGCTGAGATCACAGCCAAGCTCACCGCTGACTATCCTTTTTTCTGCGACCAATGCGATGGGACGGGAGGTGAGATCTCCTACGATTGGGGGAGCTTCACAGAGCCACCTTGCCATGACTTTGAGGCCTGCTCGGTTTGTCTTGGGGAGGGCTTGAACCCTCTCGACATTACCTCCATCTTGAGTGAGGATGGGGTCGAGGCATGGATCGACAAGGTGCTTGATGATCTCAAGTATCCCCTTCCTCTCCACGCAGATCTTGAGGCATTGATGCAAGAGGCAGAGGCTCTCGGGGAGGAACGCGCTGATCTCCTAATGGGGTACTCCCCTCAAAGACAGGGTTAGTCAACATTAAGTCTCTCCGGAGGGAGGGGGGTCTTATATATGGGCGTTTTTGGAAAAGTGATCTTGGAGAAGTGGTCGGGCAAATTTTTTGGGTCTGAGTTTTTGGGGTCGATTTTCTAACCTCTTTCGACCTCGGAGGGTGTAGGTCACATTCGCTTTAAAGATACAAGACAACAATCACATCCTTTGAAGGAGGATACGAAATGGATAAGTCGTTTGCGTCATTGATTAGCGCCCCTAGATACAAGTCATTCCCTTATAAGCTTACTAAGGCTAAATGGACTCCTCATGGGCGGGAGGTCTTGGGAGGGATAGAGGATCCTATGATCATCGGGAAGAGGATCTTGGAGGCTCTTTCTTTTGAGCTTCATATGTCGGAGAACGATGTTTATGGGACGTTTCATCGTCTCACCCCTATGGGGGAGGAGTTCCCTATTTTCTTAGGGGTAAAGTTTTATCCTACTTACTGCGAGATAACGAGGTGGAATCCTCTCGATAGGGAGAAGATAAAGGAGGTTCGTCTCTCTATGAAGGACAGAGGGTGGGAGCGGTTTTGGGACGAGATGCGGAAGGTGCAGGGGGAGGAGGCATGAAGGTATTCTTATTTTTGTTGTTATTACTTCCGTTCAAGGCGTTTGGGGAGGAACGGCTTGCGGTTCTCAATCTGCAAGGAGGGGTAAAGGAGGGGGAGGCTCAATATCTAACCGAATTATTGAGGGGGTATGCGAGTCGGCATACGAGGTATATGGTGTTGACACGGGAGAACGTGGAGGCTCTTGTGGAGCCTGGGGTATTGGAGAAGTGTGTCAATCAGTGCGAGGTGAAGGTGGGTCGATTATTGGGGTCGCACAGGGTGATTTCAGGCGTGATGTTTGGGGGTTCAAGGTTAATCTTGAAGCTTCACAACACGAAGTCAGGAGCATTGATTAGGAGTGTATCGTTGAGTGGGGGTATAGAGGACAGGTTAGAATCTAGTTTCTTGGAATTGATGGGTCTTGAGGAGAGCAGTTTTGAGGAGCTTGAGGCGCGTTATATAAGAATGAAGGAGGAGTTGGTGAGGAGGGAGGAGGAAGAGGAGAGGAAGAGGAGGCAGGACGCGATCAAGGATCATCTGGGAGGTTTGGATTCTTCTCATTCTTGGTCTGTGGGTTCTCACATAAAAGGTCGGAGGTTTAGATTTGTTCCTGATTTAGAGCATCCACGGTTAGAGTTATCTTGGTATGAAGGTATGTATTCGGACATATATTATCAGGAGGACGGTGCGTTTACTTATACGCATGGGAAATGGACCCCAAAGGGGAACACTAGCTCCAAGACCCGTATATATTTAGATGAGGTCGCAGCCACGGTGAATGGGGTAGGCTATGATTCAGAGGGGAGGAGATTAGTACCCATGGTGATCAAGGAGAAGATTGGAGGAGGAGTCTCATCTTCTAGAGATGAGAATGTGTTCTATGTGGTGGAGGATTTATTTAAGAAGGATTTTAAGCGAGGGCGCGGTTTCGACAGGGCGACAAAGAGGGTTCTTTTCGGCATTCCTCCCGTCATAGCGACTACTGCGCTTGTGGTCCATCGTTTTATTCCGGATGGGGAGTTTAATGGAGGTCGAAGGCCTTATTTGTTCGGAGGGCTGGTGGTGTCAAATTTGGCGCTTTACGGGCTATGGGCTTGGCTTACAACAGATTCTAGAGAGTATAATTACCCTAAGTACAAAGGTCTTGTTCAAACGAGATTTGCAGAGGGGAAGATGGAGATATTTCGAGGAGGTCTGGAGCATGACAGAGATTGATTGGAGGTTATTTGAATGAGGTGTCTAGCCGTAGGGGAAGGAGGAGGTAGGTGTTTAAATAAGGGGAGGGGGAAAGAGAGATATTGCAGGGAGCACCAAGGTGTCCCTGTGTTTTTAACGAAAGTGCAGAGAGGGGCGTTAAAGCGTTATTTTCGGTGCGCTCGTTATGGGGAGGAGTATCCCTTAGACGTGAAGCGATCTACCATTAGATCGCTTGTTAATAAGGGTTTATTGGTCTTAGGAGACGAGGACGGCCCTCTATCTTCTGAAGGTGAGGCGTTAAGGGGGAGGATAACGTATCGTCCTACGAGATGGGGGAATGATCTCGCAGAAGGGATTCGTTAATTTTGGGTTTGAGCCTCGGAGGGAGGGATTCTTATTCGCTTAATAAGCAATTAAACAAAGGAGGCTGCTATGTCAGTTTATGATTCGTTTGAAAAGCGCAGGGTGCTGGAGTCGATTCTTCATCGCATTCCTGAGTCAGGCTTAGCCTGTGTGGGGATCAATACCTCGGTAGAGGGGGTTGAATGTCCTGATTTGGAACTCCCGGAGGGGCAGACGTTGAATGTCAGTCTATCATGGGCATTTCAGAAGCCTATGCAGATCAATATGGAGGGGATCTCTGCGCTTCTCAGTTTTTCTGGATCTGAGCATATGGTCCGAGCGCCTTGGGACGCTATCGCCTTCATCAGGGATGTTAAGAGGGACGAGCTGGTCATTATGGATCCCCTCTGTTGGCCTGAGGGCGATCAGAAGGAGAGAATGTTTCGTCTCTACAAGGACGAGATGGGGATCGACTTCAACCTTGACTTCGACCTTGACGAGGACGAGGATTGGGAAGGTTCTTCTGTAGATTTCGTTCTTGAGGAAGAGGAGGAGGACGAAGGGGAGCCTATTGATTTTGCGGAGTGGGTGAGAAAGAATAAAGGAGACGATAAGGTTTAAGCTCCGAGAGAGGGGTGGTTTTCCCGAAGGATATATAGGCGCTTCTACAGGGTTGTGGAGTCCGCATATATCCTTCGGGGAATTTTTTTTGTCTGTTTTTGAACTATGATTCCGGAGGATCGGAAATGAATTACATTGAGCTAGATTTGGATTTATTGGTATCACGTTATCGAGAGGGGCGCTCGATAAACGAATTGGCGTGGGATTTTGGAGTTAGCCGAGGGACGGTACGGACTAGGTTGTTGAGCGAGGGGGTGAAGCTAAGAAAACCTGGTTGTCAAAATCGGAAGAGGATTCCTTTAGATTTGGCTAAGGTGGCAAAGTTGAGAAGAGAAGGAAAGGTTTGGACGGAGATCGCGTCTGAGCTAGGGGTTCATGTGGACACGCTCAGGGCAAGGAGGCAAGGAAGATGAAAGCAGGACAGTTGGTACGTTTAAAGGACGGTAGGGAGCTTAGGGTCTTGGAGAACAGGCGTCACACAGGGTTTGTGACGCTTTTGGAGTATTTTAGTGTCCCCACGTTAATGAACAGGCCTGATTCGGTGAGGTGGCGAAGGCAGAAATTGACGATTCGCAATCGTGAGATTGAAGAGGTGCTAGAGGACGTGGACGAATTAGAGGAAGAGGAAGATCGTGACGATTGCTTATTGAGATTGGATTGTGCAGGGGATCTGAGTCCCTCAGAAGTGGGGCGCTATCACATAGGGGAGAACGTCTTATTAGAGGGCGAGATGGAAGGCGCGTCCTTTGAGGTGGACGTTTATATCACCGGAATGATGATAATGGACAGCGACAATCGACCCCTAGAGAAGGTGCATTATTCGGAGTTAGGAGGTGTGTCTGTAAGAGGGATTGATCTTGTTCTAGGAACGGAGCGCGGATCTAGGGCAAGCGAGAGGTATTGGTTAGCTCCTTGCGCTTGTATAAGGAGGGCATGATGCTTACTGAGATCGTACACGGCTCTAGGGTGCTCAAGGAGCGTTTGGATTTCGTTTTTCCTAAGGGCACACAAGGGTATGAGCCTTTTATTATGTCGAAAGTGATTAAAACGCTTTGTCGTGAGATGAACATGGAGATTGTTTATGGGCCTTTACAAGAGCACGTTTTATTGTCGGCTTATTTGAAGGATCAGGATTTTCTTCTCAAATTTTATGTGTCGGAGAAATATGACGATCCTCCGTTTTATCTCTGTAAGGGGAGCGCAGATGACCTAAGAGATCAGGTTTTATTGTCAGGAAGATTGAAGGACATATCGGACGTGGTATTTTTTCTTTCAAAGACTTTGCTGGTATCGAAGAGGCTTTGGTTGCTCTCAGAAGAAGAAAAACATAAGCCGGATAGACTTATTCGCATAGAGGACTCTCCTAGTGGGGAGATGTTTTTTGTTCTCGGGTAGGTTGGGGAAATTTTTATCCTCTTTATCTCTCGCACACCTTGTCTATCCTCTGTGCCTAGTCCGCTCTCTTTAGAGGGCAACAAAGGTCTGAGGGACGATTCAAGGTGCAGTAAAGCCGACATACCTTTAGGGTTTTTACCTTTTCCTCTAAGGGGAGGAAACGGGATAGACGCATATATTCAACATCAAACCTACGGAGAACAGAGATGAAGAAGGTGCTAGATTTTTATGCCCCATGGTGTGGGCCTTGCAAGGCGGCCGAAAAGACGATTTTGGAGACCGCCAAGGGTCTCGGGTTGAACGTGGAGAAGGTGAACGTGGAGGATTCACGTCCTTTGTTTGAAGAGTTTGGGGTCAAGACCGTGCCAACCTTGGTTGTGATTGACGGGTCCTCAGAGATTGGCAGATTAAGTGGGGCGGTTTTGACCAAGGAGAGATTGACGGAATTCTTCTCCCGTCATTGTTAATCCTCTTATTATGGTGTTTAGAGAGTATATATGCCTCTAAACACATGATAGGAGTGTCACATGGCGACTGAAGATCTAAAGAGCAGATTCTTACAGCAGAATTCCAAGAGTCCTGGAAAGTATTTTGGGAATTTTATCGAATTGGGAAGGTGCCTTTGTGCGCTTCAGGCTTATGCAGAGATGCCCGGAGCTGACAAAGAATTGATCAAGGATGGGCTGAAGTTCCTACGCAAATATGAGGAGGACATTGAGATGGGCACTTCGATCCTGGTCGGGATGGATTTGCCCGGAACCGGTCCTGCTAGGATCTCTTTTGAGAAGGCTAAGAAGGGTGTATTTATCGGCAGAGGCGATAAGAACCCTACTAAGGTTATTGAGTATGCGGAGACGCTTAGGATTATCCTCTCAAAGGCGAGCAGTCGCCAGCAGGATATTAAGCAGGTCCTAACAGATGCGCGTCAGCGCACCGCTCTGCTCTCATGGTCATCTTCGATAGATGGGGATGAATTCTCTTTAAAGGAGCTGGCAGCCTCCACTAAGACGGGTTCTCTCACTTACGGTCGTAAGTGGATTAGATTGGCGTATGAGTCTCTTGGAGACTTAACTCCTGCGGAACAGACCGAGCATTTAATTTCGGATATCAATTCTGCGGTGTCAAAGGCTACCGAGCTAAAGCAGGTAAACGCGGAGATCATTTCAGGCACAGGAGATCGGCAGGCTGCCGAGAACAAGAAGGAGAAGCTCCTTAACGAGATCTCAGAAGAGGCTCGGAATTCATCCGATCCTTCAGCGGTGATGGGCGCGGTAGCGTCAGCGGTCGGGGCGCCTACAACCCATCGGACTGAAACCGGTCAACAGCTAGGGTTATCTCCCGAGCAGGAGGACGCTATGCTTGTCACAGGGCGTTCTATCATAGCTGCCGGAGCAGGTTCCGGTAAGACTAGGGTTCTTGCAGGTAAGATTGTTCATCTGCTTAGAGAGGGTGCGGAGCCTAGTCAGATCATGGCGTGTTCTTTTACCGCTAAGAGCGCCGGTGAATTGAAAGAGCGCGTGATCTCGTACGGAGGGGCTAGAATCAAGGAGAATGACGCAGGGTTTGGGACGACCCACTCTATTGCGCTTAAACTCTTAGCGACAATCGACCCCATGTATAAATCTGACAAGATGATGATCAATGATGATGCGCTCTTGAGACGTGCCATTGAACAGATTACCGTATTACCGTCAGATTCTAAGGTGAGCGTAGGCATATCCCCTACCGGTCCTGTGTCTTTCTTAGACGAGGAGATTGCAGTAGCCTCTACAGAGGAGGATGTGCTTCTACAGGCGGTCGTATCTAACGGCCTATCGCTCGCTAAATACTCAAGAGACAATTACGGGCTCAAGCCTTGGATTAGAGGCGATCTAAAGCTTTTTGAGTCTATCCTTGAGCTAGACGAGGTTAAGGTTTCTATGCTGTCCGCAGGACAGAAGGCCGCCTTGAATAAGTATCTTGAGACTAATCGAGGGGTTAAGAACCTAAACAAGCTCTCTAAGACGGGTCTAGGTACAGGTGCTGGATATAAATTCGCTTCGATGAAGCGCAGGGCAGAGGATGAAGAGGGGGAGGAGAATGAGAGCGGTATCACCCCTGTGAACCAATGGTTCAATATGGGGATTCGCCCTGTAGGTGGTCCTAACGAAGATGATTATAGCAGGTTCCCAGGTTCCGCCGCCCTTGAGATTTCAAAATTCAAGAGCGAGATGATCTCAGCTTCTCAGGCTTGGGATATGCACCAAAATGGCGAATTGATGGTAGCAGCCCTTATCTACAACGCCTATGAGTGGATGAAGAATAATGAAGGGCTCATGGATCACGATGATTACATGATTCGTCTTGTGCAGGCGCTTACGAAGAATCCTTCACGCCTCGAGGACATTCAGCGTCAATATAAGTATATCCTTGTAGACGAAGCGCAGGATCTCAACAAGATTCAACACGCCATGTTCGGTCTAATCTCCGGTCATCTTGACCCTAAGACCTTACTCCCTAAGGAAGGAATGAGCGCGGACACTTACTGTCTAATTGGAGACGATAAGCAGGCGATTTATGAATTCCGAGGCGCAGATCCTGCAACCTTCATCGAGAACAGCGATTCCAATGGAGGTCTGTTTAAGACCAAGATGATCACATCTAATTATCGCTCAGGGAAGAACATCATCGGAGCGGCCAACCGTCTCATGGAGGCGAATACGAAGCAGATCAAGATGACCTGCAATTATTCTCCTTCTAGAGGGGATGGGATGATCGGGGACGTGACCGTTGAGGATCCTCAGAAGGGCGCGGATCTGGCAATTTCTCAGATCAAAGCGGAGTCTGAGATTGAGGGGTGGGATGATTGGAATGAGGACTACCCTAAGTACGGGGTCGCTTGTCGTACCAACAAGGAGATCGCAGATTATATTCTTGCTTGTATCGTACATAACGTACCTTTCAAGGCTAAGCCTGGTATTAATCCTTTCACGTCTAAGACGTATCGTGCGATTTTCTCTTTCCTCGACATTCGATCTCCGAGCCCTAAGGCGGTTTACCGTTCAATCTTCAACGCTTACAAGTATCTGGATTTTGGATTGGACGCGCAGTTTGCTGTCTATCTCAAGGCACAAGCCAAGAAGGCAAAGACGAGCTTACCTGATTATTTCTTCTCAAAGGGTCCTGTTTACACGTCTAAGACTCACGCCTTCCGAAATGAGACTTTCGTACACCCCTATGTAGATTTCTTGTCTTTCGTCAAAGAATATCCTGCCTCCTCGGCTGTTGATTTCTTTGATGCGGTGATGAACTATTCTGTTAATGGCGTCCGCGTTAAGGATCACATTCTCGCCCATCAGCTTCAAGAGAACAGCCAAGGCAATATCACCACAATGGCTAGCTCTGCGAGCGCAGGAGACGAAGCTTCTCCTGAGGAATTGAACAAGAACGCTTCTGCGCCTATACAGGTAATCCGAGATATGTGTGAGAACATGGGGGACCTTGATAAGGTGATCGACACGCTGATCTCCTTCCGAGACAAATCAAAGGAGCTACAGGTCAAGGAAGAGGACAAGGCTAAGGCGGTAGTCCTCGATACTTGTCACGGCTGGAAGGGACTTGAGGCGAAGAGCATTTACATCCCGATGGGTGAAGGTATCTTCCCTTCTAAGAAGGCGATCTCTCAGAAGGCTACAGAGGAGGATATGGAGAGCGAGCGCCGTCTTGCTTATGTCGCGCTCACCCGTGGGAGAGATTCCGTGACCATCATATCTTCCGGGACCGCCCCTAGAAGTAGGTTTATAGACGAGGCTTGTATCCCTCCTGTCACAACACTCACAAAAGAGGCGAATCATCGACTCGCTTCTCTGCGTAGGATTGCAGATGATATGTTAGCGGACATGATTATTGACGATGACGGGATCGACCCTGTCGGGTTTGATTACTGAGAAAAAGGATACTGAAAAATGATGATTTCAAATCGTATGGCAGATTGCGCCAAGCTTTTGATCGGTGTCTCTTACTACCGTAAAGAGGAATTATCGGATTCTTCTATAGGAGCATCTTCGTTAGCTGTCTGTAAGAGATTTTCAGAGGACATGAATAGTCTGATATTCGCTGTCCGAGAAGAGGCCTCTAAGGCTCCTTTAGAGGGTATGGACGTGGATAGAGCCTTTGAGAGGTATCAAAGCTCTTCTGCGTGGAATGTCCGCAAGATGGAGTATGCTTCACAGATCGTTTCTCGTTTCTTATATCGAGTAGAAGTGAAGCCGGGTATCTTAACCGAGTCAGATGCTCGTGCTAAGACCACGTTAAAGGGGCTTGCTGCCGTTTCTGAGGACGGAACGTACTCAGATGTGTTCTCAGTCCCAAACGCCTCTAAAATCGCCACTTTCAAGAAGTGGCATAAGGACGCTCTTGAGTCTTTAGTTTCGGACCCGATTTCGGCTGTTAAGACAGAGATGCTATCTGTCATGGACGATTCAAGGTCGGTGACAATGTTGGCTCAGGAGATTAAGGATCTGGACCGTGACGTGCGTATGAACGGAGCGAGTCCTGAGAAGCTAGAGAGACGAGCGCGTTTAGAGGACGCACTTTTCCAGATGGCCTCAGAGTCAGAGGATCGGAAAGGTGTGCTCAAGGAGGCGGCCTCGATTCTTTTCCGGAATGATTCCTATGCGAGCGATACCGGAAAGATGATCGGTACAGAGCATGGAGGGATTACGGAGGAGCAAGAGCGAGCCATGGTCGCAGAGGGCAAGGTGCTTATAGCCGCCGGAGCAGGGTCAGGAAAGACAAAGGTCATGGCAGGGAAGGTTGTCTTTCACGCAGTGGAGCAGGGGGTTCCTTTAAAGAAGATTATCGCGGTCGCTTTCAATCGTAAGGCGGCCGCAGAGCTGAGAGATCGCATCATCTCGTTTGGCGGGTCTAGAATGGAACCTATCCAATCTATGCCCAATTTTAAGACCACGCACTCTTTCAGTATCCGTACGATAAATGACGTATCCCGAGCGAATGGGACCCCTAAATTGTCTCTACTTAAAGATAGTGATTTACCAGAGGTGTTGGATCAGGCGATTATGCAGGTCGCTATAGGCTCTTACGGCCCTCAACTTGAAGCAGATGTAAACTCCACGGGTGCTCTTGGTTTTGAGCCTAAAGGATTTTTCGATCACTCCAAGGCTTCTTCAAAGACTACTTTAGAGATACAGGTTGAGCTTTTCGTCAAAGACG
>Ga0181574_10003087_pt1 | contig 14887 bp, 8 predicted proteins | sample 101ome_24_FD_145600 | JGI IMG/M metagenome (GOLD analysis project Ga0181574, IMG submission 145600) | Coastal salt marsh microbial communities from the Groves Creek Marsh, Skidaway Island, Georgia - 101410AT metaG (spades assembly) | ecosystem: Environmental > Aquatic > Marine > Intertidal zone... | reverse complement strand
CATTAATGTAAGTGCGCCAAAGATGTACGAATCACCAGCGCAAATTGTGGCTTGAGTAGTTTCGTTAAACCCTGGAACTACATCCAACGTCAATACCACGATAGAATCACATCCATTCAATGACGTAAATACTTCCGTGTAAGTTCCAGCCCCTGTCAATGTTTGTGTTCCAAATGAGAAGCTATCACCTGCACAAATCGTAGCCGCGTCGGTTTCGTTGTAGGTTGGGTTCACTGTTAATGTCAGTACAACAGTTGAATCACATCCACCAATAGAAGTGAAAACCTCAGTGTAAGTACCCGTAGTGGTCAATGTTTGCGTTCCAAACAAGTAGCTATCACCCGCACAAATCGTAGCCGCGTCGGTTTCGTTGTAAGATGGATTCACTGTTAATGTGAGCACAACAGTTGAATCACATCCACCAATAGAAGTGAAAACCTCAGTGTAAGTTCCTGATGAAATCAATGTTTGCGTTCCAAACAAGTAGCTATCACCCGCACAAATGGTAGCAGCATCAGTTTCATTGAATCCAGTAACTTCTGATAGGGTTAATACAACTGTAGAATCACATCCTCCGGCAGAAATAAATGTTTCTGTGTAGGTTCCACCAGATGTTAATGTCTGCGCTCCAAATAAGTAGGTATCTCCAGTACAAATTGTAGCTGCATCTGTTTCGTTAAATCCAGTAACTACATTTAATGTCAATACCACCGTAGAGTCACACCCGCCAACTGAGGCAAATATTTCAGTATAGGTTCCAGCTGTATTTAATGTTTGCGTTCCAAAGATGTAAGTGTCACCTGAACAAATTGTAACTTGGTCTACTTCGTTGAATATTGGATTGACATCAAGAGTCAAAACAACCGTAGAGTCACATCCGTCCATTGAGGAGAAAACTTCCGTATAAGTTCCAGCAGTGTTTAACGTTTGTGTTCCAAAGATGTAGCTATCGCCAGCACAAATTGTCACTAGGTCTGCTTGGTTGTATATTGGATTGACATCAAGTGTTAACACAACCGTAGAGTCACATCCACCAATAGAGGTAAATACTTCAGTATATGTTCCGGCAGTATTTAACGTTTGAGTTCCAAAGATGTAAGTGTCACCAGTACAAATTGATACTTGGTCTACTTCGTTGAATATTGGATTGACGTCAAGTGTTAACACAACTGTAGAGTCACAACCATCGATTGAGGTAAATATCTCCGTGTACGTACCCGCAGTGTTTAACGTTTGAGTTCCAAAGATGTAAGTATCACCAGCGCAAATAGCTGCTTGGTCCACTTCGTTGAATATTGGATTTACTGTCACAACAATTTCTGCACAAGAAGCAGGTGTAGAGCATCCTCCTTCACCTCGAACGAAATAGGAAGTGGTAGAGGTTGGGTTCACCATAATCGATGCTCCACTGCCTAACGAAACGCCTCCACAACTTCCTTCGTACCATTGCCAATCTGTGGCATCATTCAGGTTTCCTCCAGTTACACTTAGCGTGGTGGAATTTCCATTACAGATAGTTGTATTGCCAGAAGTGGTAGCTATGTCAGGTTGAACGCATGAAGTAGCAATTTCAGAACAAATTTCTAACGACCATCCCGTCAATTGACCACCAAATGGGTTTGAATTATCGATAATTGTTAATGTCCATACGCCTGTTGGATCTTGTCCGATAAAGTCTGCGAGTAAACCTAATGGCTGATATGCATTACCATTAGTTGGAGGACAAGGTATAACAGCTGAAGCCGCGTCATCGTCAAAGCCGATGTTGAAGTCAGGATTATTACCGCATGTCTGGTCCATTAAAGTAACCGTTGTTCCTAACGGACTTGTCAGCGTAAATGTCAATTGGCCAACACGTGTGTGTGTCCCTTGCACATTGGTCAGATTCACATCCAGTATGTTTCCACTTGCAGGAACCGTGATTGTCGATGTAATCGTTCCAGGATTTGGAATATTGATCGGTACGTTTGCGGAGATATACTCGTTACAGTTAGATGTTGTAAAGCTGAACTCTGAGGTCCAAGGAGAAGTTACACAATTGTTTGTGTAACGCACTCTCCAGAAGTAAGTAGTTCCTTGATTAAGGCCTGACGCAGTATAGGTAGGGAGTGTTAGTCCAGTTGCTTGATCTACTATTGATGAGAATGCCGCATCGGTTGCGATTTCAATTTCATAGGTAACACCACTTCCTACTCCAGCAGTCCAATTAAAGTTAGTTGGTATAGCTGTTCCGATTTCACCATTGGTAGGGCTGGTAAGAGTTACAACCGCCGCATTACTACTTAATATTGTGAGTTCAACGTCTTGTGTTTTAGGTCCAGTTGTGCTGTTTCCTTCAATGGTTAGTATATAAGTTCCAGGAGTAGCTAAGTTGGTATTAGAAATGGTTAGTACACTAATCCCAGATGGGGTTACAGGGTCAACACTAAAGCTAGATGTTGCGCCAGCAGGCACTCCTGTAACGTTGAGAGTAACAGGATCATTATATCCGTCAATTGAACCAATGTCAACAGTGAAAGTGGCATCGTTTGGTTGGCACACCTCAACAATAGTAGGAGAAGCAGATAAAGTGTAATCGAAATTCAATTGAACAATTTCAAAATCATTATCTGAAATATCGAAGAAGGTACCAGCTTGTGAAATCACCATAATTCGAGCTGTGGTGGTTCCCACATTCGGTACTGATACATTGGCAAATCCTGTATTTGGAACATCATCTGCCAACTGAGTCGGATAAGTAAGTCCGCCATCCGTGGATAAAAATATATCGACATTTGAACAAGACACGGGAGCGACATCTGTGTTGGCAACATCCCATGTAACAGTTTCCGTTGTTGAGGCATTCCAAACTATACCCGTAGCAGAGGGATACAAAACGATAAATGGTCCTGAGTTTGCATCAGTAGAAACGGTTACATCCGCGAAATCATTACAACCAATAACGCCGAGTGGCTTATCACGGACTGATAATCTAAAGTCCATGGTACGTGTTACGGTAGGTACTACTTCCCACGTAAATGGTCCGCCAGAAGCTAGCGAAGCTAAACTTGGAAAGTAACGAGTAGGATCAACAGTTGGGGGGTTACTTCTAAAGTTTGGTCCACCGGAAGATGTACTTAAGGGGGGTTGAGTGCTTACTTCGTTGTCCATTTGTTCCCAACAAAATGTAAGAACATCACCGTCTGCATCAAAAGTCTGTGCGGTTAGTGCGAAAGGTGTTCCTGCAGGAACCGTCACATTTCCATTAGTAGCTAAAATCTGAGGAGCAGTGTTCGCAATTGAAGTAATTGCCGCACAACCTGTATTTGTGATCCGCGTCCCCATTTCTTGTAAACTAATACCATGAAAGTGATCATCACTGTTATTTTGAACATCAGGTGCACAAATTCCTGCATACCCCATAATAGTGCTCGCGCTTCCAGGTTCCATGGCAGTGGCATTGTTTCTATTGCAATTATTGTTTTGAGTATGATTAGCACCATATTGGTGTCCCATTTCGTGTGCTACATAGTCGATGTCAAATGGATCCCCAATTGGAGCACCAGAGCCTGTAACTCCTTGTGCTTTTTGTCCTCCAAAACAGATTACACCCAATCCCGCTAATCCTCCGCTGTTTGTTCCAAAAACGTGACCAATATCGTAATTCGCTGAACCAATCACATTATCACACGTTGTTTGATTCTCGGTTATCATACTTCCTGGGGTTCCATTTGTGAATGGATCACTTGTTGTCGCTCCTTCATACACAATGAGGTCATTATTCGGGATAATGGTCATGGTAATTCCCAAGTCACGCTCGAATACTCCGTTAACTCTATTCATCGTAGTAACTTGTGCAGCTTGTGCCTGTGCTTTTGTTCCTCCATGGAAATTTGTGTATTCCACAGTCGCGGCAACGGCTAGACGATATAAACGCATCTCGCAGCTTAAAAATGATTTTGGGGTGCCCAAATTAGACGGTTTTCCTGGTTCAGCAGTTACCAAGCATTCTTTTACCTTATCTGTTTGGAAATCATTACGTCTGTAAACGATATAAATATCATTATTTCCTTTAAATAGTGGGTCAATGTAATACGTTCCATCTTCAGGGGTGAAAATAATCGCGTGAAGCCCATGAGGCGTAACGTCCCATTTTACACTGTTACCAGTAACATTGTTATACCCGTTATAACTGCGTATCATTGGAAATTTTGCTTTTAACCCATCTGACATGGTGCTGTTTTCTTCTACAGTGTATTCATGAATCTCACCATTTGGATGAGGAAAACTAATTTTTCCAAGAAAACCTTTTGACGATAGTGTCGACTTCACACCAGCCAAGTCATTGATGATATTGCTTTCTTCAATGTTGTACACGAGAAAATTGGATGCAGTGATCTGTGGATCACCAAGTCCTGCAACTGAATTGTAGTCAATTAATTGGGTTGGAAGATTAATTGTTTTGGTAATTTGACCAAACGATAAAGTGTTTAACAATAAGAAAACAACCAATACCCATTTAGAGAGGAAATTGAATTTCATAGTTTCATAAATTTTAGCATTCCAAATGTACAGAAATTAACCGGAATTACACAATTTTGTTATTTAACATTAGATTTTTATATTTTTACCTCTAAATGAAAAAGATTACCATAGCTATAGACGGTTACTCATCTTGTGGGAAAAGCACTTTGGCTAAGGCTTTAGCAAAAGAACTTCATTATATTTATGTTGATTCCGGTGCGATGTATCGCGGAGTGGCTTTATACGCTATGCGTAAGGAATGGGTAACAAGTAACGGTGCTCAAGTTGATCAAATTGTGAAGAATTTAAGTGAAATTGATATTTCATTTGAACTCAATCCAGCCACTAAGTTGCCAGAACTGATTTTGAATGAGGAGAATGTAGAATCCCAGATAAGAACTTTGGATGTATCTAATGTGGTAAGTTTTGTTGCTCCCATTAAAGAAGTGCGTCATTACCTCGTAGATTTACAGCGAAAATTTGGTGAAAGAGGTGGTGTTGTAATGGATGGTAGAGATATAGGTTCAGTAGTTTTCCCAACTGCAGAATTGAAACTGTTCATTACGGCTTCTCCAGAAATAAGAGCTGAACGTCGTTTTAAAGAACTAAAAGCAAAAGGGGAAAATGTGACGCTCGAAGAGGTGAAAGAAAATTTAACTCTTCGTGATAACCTAGATTCAACGCGAGAAGAGAGTCCATTGGTGCAAACGCCGGATGCAATTGTAATTGACAATACAGATTTGACTCCACAGGAACAGTTAGAAGAAGCCCTGGAGTTGGTTGGAAGTTTAAACTCACAATTTTAATCACTCTTTTGAGTTTCTACCTTATGATTCCTCAATAAAGAAACTCAAAAACACTTTTGTACCCATTGATTCCCTCCACATAGTCTAAAAACTGTCGGTAAAAATCATCATTCCCTAGTGTGGCGCTGTCGCCAATTACAACCAATTTCCGCTGTGCACGGGTTAAAGCGACATTCATTCTTCTGTAATCCTTGAGAAAACCGATGGTTCCATTTTGATTGCTCCGCACCAAAGAAAGGATGATCATTTCATCTTCTTGACCTTGATAGGAGTCAATGGTGGAGGTGCGGATGTCCGGGAATAAGTTGTGTGCGCGTGCCACTTGACCTGCATACGGACTAATAAACGAAAGACTTTTGAACTCATTTTTCCATTCAGGAAGTAGTTTGTGAATAACCTCTAATTCTTGGCCGTTGTGAATGCTTCCGTCATCTTCTTTGGTTTCTGCGAAGTCGGCTCCAGCGGTGTCGATGAATACTAAAGGGTCTTCTACACCTGAATTTTCTTTAAAGGATTTCAACGCATTATCATAAAAATACTGAGAAGAAAACCCAATGATTTCAGGCGGCATTCGGTATTGAATGGCAAGAAGGTGTTTGTCTAAGTTCGAATTAAACGCTTGTTCGAGCATCGAAATCGATAACCCTTCTTTTTCCGATTTTTCCGACAAAACAGTAGGAGGGAGCTGAAAAGGATCGCCAGCTAAGACCATTTTTTCTGCTAAATCCGCCCCCACCCACGCGAGTGGCTCTAAGCATTGCGCTGCTTCATCAAGGAAAAAGTAATCGAAATCAATGTCGTAAATTAATTTATCGCGCAAACCAATGGGGGTGCCAAGAACAACCTGCGCTTCTTTTAATTCGCGATGAAGATAAAGTTCGGATAGCTGCTGGATTTCGCCGCGTATGGCTTTTACTTCTTTGTGTAATAGGTTCCGTTGTTCGCGCTCTTCTTTTCCGAATTGTCTTTTGTATTGCCTAGCCATTCTTCGGTATTCATCGGCTCGTATGCGTAATTTCTTGAGTTGTTTTGCTAAGTCGGGTTGCGATAAAATCCCTTCTGGTGTATACTTCCAAATGCTTTCTTTGGCTTTTAACGTATTCCCTAATCGTATAATTTTTAGTTCACTTTTTAAAAGTCCTTCGGCGAGGTGATCAACGGCAGCATTACTAGGCGCAGCGACTACAATCTTTTTGTCTTGATTCACTAATTGATGAATGGCTTCAATGAGTGTAGTCGTCTTTCCTGTTCCTGGAGGACCATGTACAATCGTAATCAGTTGTTCGCCGAGAATATGTTCTACAGCACTTTTTTGTGATGCGTTGAGGGCTTTGTTCATCCATGTTTTCACTTCTACTTTGGTCGATTGCGGAAGCGGTTGAATCCCGTGAATAATTTCAAATTTCTTGGAAAGTGATGGGTTTTCGTTTTTTTCTATCCGTTTGAGGATGCCGTGCATTTGATCAAACGACTTGGTGTCTGGGGTAAGTCGAATTCCGATGTTTTTGTTTTCAATAAAATCAGGGAAATCGTGGGTGTATAGGATGACTTCTCCTCTGTACTCACTTAACGAAATCAATGAGCCATTCACGTGTTCCCCTGATTCAGCATCGAATAAGGCAACAGGAACACCGCTTCGAAAAGAAGGATTTGAAATGGTATAGGAAAACGAAAGTTCCAACACAGGATAATCAGCAAAGCCAAAACGCCGTTTGTTGACATGTATCGGGTAGAGTAAAACTCCCTCACTGCGCAATTGCTTGTAATCGGAGCCTTTAGAAAGCCACTTCTGTTCTTGCTCGTGTTGCTCTATTTTTAACAGTCCACGAAGGCGCTGAATTTCGTCTGCTGCTGTCATGAGGGTAAAGGTAGGAGTTTTTTAGTTTACAACTTAGAGTTCATAATTCTTTACAAAATGAAGAAGTACTGAATAAAATGAAGCTGCCGACTAATAATTCAATAGCTTTCCGTTTAAGAAACATTTAGGTCTGCGCTGGTCACTTGATCATCGGCACCTTATTTCGGTAGGAATACCGTATCGATTACTTGAATAGCTCCATTTTCAATCTTGTATGTTGGATGAACGAAATAGTGTTAACTATTTTTCAATTATGCAGTATATTCAGCGTTTTCACTCAGTAAATTTGATCCATGAAATGGACGATTTTAATTATAGTGGCTTTTTTAGCTGCTTTTGACAATTACGGTATAGCTCAGTATGATGCTACTGTGAAGTATGATTTTCATCCACCGTTGAACATCCCCTTGGTTTTGTCAGCAAACTTTGGTGAGTTGCGATCCAATCATTTTCATACAGGGATTGATTTTAAGACAAATCAAAAAACGGGATATAATTTATACAGCATTGAGGATGGTTACATTTCAAGGGTCAAGGTATCTCCTCATGGTTATGGATTAGTGGTGTACATTGATCACTATAATGGGTTGACTTCTGTGTATGCACATTGTGAGGAGTTTAAAGGTCCGCTGGCTGAATTGGTGCGTCAACAACAACGTAAAGCACAACATTATGAGATAGAATATTATCCTCCCAAGGACAGTTTAAAGGTGAAGCGGGGAGAGGTGATTGCGATTTCTGGTAATTCAGGAAGTAGTACTGCACCTCATTTACACTTTGAAATTCGCGATACAAAAACGGAGCACGCGTTAAACCCTTTGTTGTTCAATTTTGAAGTGTTGGATACACGTAAGCCTACTATTCGTGGGGTGAAGGTCTATGCCCTGACAGACGACGGTTACCGCATTCCGAATAAATCAAAAGTACTTTCTGCGTATGGCAGTAATGGAAGCTTTTCTGTATCAGGAAATAAACTTACCATTCCAGCGAATTATACATCTCCAAATGGTGGAGTAGGATTTGCATTTGATGCGATTGACCAATTGAATGCCGCCGATAATATTTGTGGGATTTATAAGGTTTATCTTGTAATAGATGGAGATACTGTGTATCATCAAGATATGACGGAAATTAGCTTTGAAAGTAATCGGCAAATCAACGCACATAAAGATTATGAGGATTATCATTTGCGTAGAAAGCATTTTCAGAAGACCTTCAAAACGCCCCATAATGAGTTGCCCATCTATAAATACCTAAGAAACGATGGTATTTTGAAATTTCAACCGGGAAAATCCTATGCAGTAGAATACAGTTGTGAAGACGCTTACGGTAATCGGAGTCAACTAACGTTTGAGTTAGTCGTTATGTCTGGGATGCAAGGTGATGCTTCAGATTATTACATAGACAACCGTACTTATCTTTACCCGGATAGTGCGTTTATGAAAGCCACCGACAATTACTATATTTTGTTTCCGCCTCGGATGATTTATGAACCAACTCCATTAAAACTGAGCTATGCACAAGAACTGACGTTTGGATCGTCAGCAGTTCCTGTTGACGATTACTATAAAATTATGTTACCCATCAAAAACAAAGCACTATCGAATGAGAAATACTGTGTAGTTCGGAAAAAAGATAACGGGGCAGTTCAAGCCATAAAAGGAGTAGTAAATAAGGATTGGATCACGATTAAGGTCCGTGATTTTGGTCGTTTTTCGGTCGCGGCAGATACGACAGCTCCTGTCGTTACGCGAAAGAGCTTTGTGAATGGATCCACAGTTCGTGGTAAGGAAATATATTTTAACTTATCCGATGACCTTTCAGGAATTGTCGAATATGATTTATTCATTGATGACGTTTGGCAGGTGTTGCAGTATGAGCCCAAGACGCGTAAGTATTTCTTTCCTCCTGATGCATCCATAGTTGGGAAGAAAAAGATAGTATTGCGTTTAGAGGATGCATGTGGTAATCGATTAGAAGAGAACTATGAACTTGTTTTTTAGCAAGAAGAAATCCCGAAAGGTAATATTTTAACGGGTCTTTTTTTAACATCAATTTTATACCTTTCATGTAATTCGTTGCGCATGAAAATACACTATGTCATACATTTGGTCAAACAATTGAATGGTGTTATGAAAAGATTGACGAGTTTATATATTATTTTGGGGTCGTGCTTTGTGATGCACGCGCAACAAGTTGGAACTACAACGATAACGTTTAATGATCCTTCCAGAACAGGAGGGTTTGGAAGTGGAGGAGGCGCAGGTCGACAAATCCAAACCGAGATTTATTATCCTGCCTCCACTTCTGGAACGGATGTGCCTGTATCGGTAGGGGAGTTTCCAATTGTTGTTTTCGGGCATGGTTTCGTTATGGCTTGGGATGCATATGAAAATATCTGGACCGATTTAGTAGCCAATGGGTACATTGTAGCATTTCCAAGAACAGAAGGAGGGTTTTCCCCTTCCCACGAAGATTTCGGAAAAGATTTGGCATTAGTCGTGGATGAATTATTAGTATTGCATAATGACGTAACAAGTCTTTTCAATAATAGACTTTCTGGAAAAGCAGCTATTTGTGGACACTCAATGGGTGGTGGTGCTACGTTCATTGGCGCTAATGAAACCACCAATATTCAAACGATAATTGGTTTGGCTCCTGCTGAAACTAATCCAAGTGCTATTACTGAAGCTGCATCTGTTTCTTTACCTGCATTGGTGCTGTCAGGTGCTGCGGACGGCGTGACCCCTGAAGCCGATCATCACTTACCTATTTTTAATGCCCTAACTTCGACGTGTAAATACTATGTCTCAATTACCGGTGGAGCACATTGTTATTTTGCCAACCCTAATTTTAATTGTGATACTGGAGAAGCATTTTCTGCAGGTGGAATTACGGTAACACGAATAGAACAGCAAGAAACGACCAGCGACTATATGATTCCTTGGTTGAATATATATTTGAAGGATCAATGCGATGATAAATTATTGATAGAAGCCTTGGAGGCGAATGATGTTCGAACCGAAGTAAATGCACAATGTATTTTCGATTGTGAGGAGCCTACCTCTGGGTTAAGTAATCTATCTCCTGCCCAAATTAGTATTTATCCGAATCCTGTAACAGATGAACTCACGATCAACGGAATTCTCGCTACAGACAATGTACGCTTGACAAATTCATTAGGTGTGTTAGTTTTTGAAGGAATAGGGAGCAAATCTTTGGATGTAACCAACCTTCCAAACGGTGTATACTTTTTAGAAGTTAACGAGACATCATTCAAAGTGATTAAACGATAATACTGAAAACAAAATCAGCTAAATATATCTGCTGGGGATAAATAAAATAAAAAAAGCTGTCTAATTTTAGACAGCCTTTTAAATATGCTTTAACTGAAGAATTAAGCAGTAACGCCTAATACTTCTGCCATTTTCTTACCAATGTGTGCTGGAGAATCTACCACATGGATTCCGCACTCACGCATGATTGCTTTCTTCGCTTCAGCAGTGTCTTCGCTTCCTCCAACAATAGCACCAGCGTGCCCCATTGTTCTTCCCTTTGGAGCAGTTTCACCAGCGATAAAACCTACTACTGGTTTTGTGCTATTTTCTTTAATCCAACGTGCAGCAATTGCTTCCAAGTTACCACCAATTTCACCAATCATCACGATTCCTTCAGTTTCAGGATCGTTCATTAATAATTCAACTGCTTCTTTCGTAGTAGTACCAATAATTGGATCGCCACCGATTCCGATTGCAGTAGTAATTCCTAATCCAGCTTTCGCTACTTGGTCTGCTGCTTCGTAGGTTAATGTTCCTGATTTAGAAACAATTCCAATCTTCCCTTTCTTAAAAACGAAACCTGGCATTATGCCTACTTTCGCTTCATCAGCTGTGATGATTCCAGGACAGTTAGGGCCAATCAATCGACAGTCATAATCTTTGATGTAGTCTTTTACCACCGTCATATCACGCACAGGAATACCCTCCGTAATACATACAATCACTTTGATTCCAGCGTTAGCAGCTTCCATAATTGCATCGGCAGCAAATGCTGGGGGAACAAAAATGATAGTTACATCTGCACCAGTTTTATCTACTGCGTCTTGTACAGAGTTAAAAACAGGACGGTCAAGGTGAGTTTGCCCTCCTTTTCCTGGAGTAACCCCTCCAACTACATTTGTTCCATACTCAATCATTTGACCAGCATGGAAAGTTCCTTCACTCCCCGTGAAACCTTGTACGATTACTTTAGAATTATTATTTACTAATACGCTCATGTTGCGAGATTTTATCAAATATTAAATTGCCGGTCAAAAATAGAGTTTTACAATTCTAACCGCAAGTAAAAAGAATGAAAAATGTGAAAATAGTTTTTTGTTAATTGGAAAATTGAAAAGCTAGAGGTGCAATATTCTTTAACTAGGCATTTATAAACTTTTTTCTAATGCATGTATTAGAATGCTTCAACCTTGTTCAATTTATTTCTAAATTACTCGTAAAAAATAACGCAGTAGAAATCCGAACAAACTCTTCCGAATAATCTGCTTTTATATGAATAGTTTCTCTTGATGCTGGATGAATAAATGTCAACTCTTTCGCGTCAAGTAACATCGTATTTAGCTGCCATTTTTCCAAAAAGAGTTTATTTTGCTTATTACACCCATGAGGGCGATCTCCGATAATGGGATGTCTGAGGTGATTCAAGTGTTTTCTAATTTGATGCATACGCCCCGTTTTTGGATACGCTTCAATCAGCGAGTAACGCGAAGTCTGATGTTTTCCCAGTGCAATCGGTAATTCTGTTCGTTGAATACACTTGAAAAGGGTGATGGCTTCTTGGGTTTTTCCTTTGTCGTTCGTGAGTGCATCATCGACAATGATTTCTTCCGGAAAAAAACCTCTTACAATGGCGTGGTATCTTTTTGCTGTAGATTCCTCGTGTAACGTTTGCTGCATGGGCGCAACAAATTCCGCAGTTTTGCTAAATACTAAAACTCCTGCCGTTTTTCGATCCAAGCGATGTACGGGAAATACATGATAACCTACTTGATTACGGAGCAGCTGGAGTGCATAGAGATCAGTATTTGTAGCAATCGACGAACGATGAACAAGCAATCCATGGGGTTTATTGATGGCTATTAGGTATTCGTCCTCGTAAATAATCTCCAAGTTCATCGCTCAGGATGGTTATGAGTTCCCGAGCAAAGGAGCGATGTGACGTTCCTTCTTGTCTTCGAAAATATCCGCGATAGTCACCATAATTCCGGTTTCTTCAACCCCTCCAAAGTCTGGATTGACGGCAGTTCCAAATGTTTTCATCGTAGGTGATAGGTGCATGTAGATGTTGACTAATGGGGGTACATTTTCACCACGTGTGCGCACATATTGGTTCAATACTTTAAATCCATCTTTGAAATCAAGTCCTTCGATGAGTGCTTGAATTTCTTGCTCATTATAATCTTGCTGAAGTGGGTGAATCGGTGTTACCAACTTTTCGTGATCGGGGAAATAATGACGCATGAAATGAAGCAAGAAATCACGACATTCCCGATTGTACTCTGGATACATTGTTACCTTTCCGAAGAAGTATTTCAATTCGGGATAAACGATGGTTAATACCCCGAGACCATCCCAAATGTTATCCAGCGCAAACAATCCTTTCCGCGGATTCACACTGGGTTGAAACATCGGTTGCACCCAGCTCCGTCCTAATTCAATCGTATTCGGAAGATAGTTTTTTACAAAGTCATCTGAGAAGTGAAAGTAATGGCTTGTGCTCATCGGGAGAGGAGAAATTCCGCTTTCAATTACTTTCGCGCAATCAATAAATCGGTACCCTCCAATAATTTCCTCATCTTCAGGACTCCAAACGATGAGTTGCTCGTAGCACAAATCTCGTGTATCATATTCGTCTAAGTCCAATGATTTTTTAGTGCCTCCACCTGCAGTTCGAAAAGACAGCTCTCGAAGACGTCCAATTTCTCTAACCACATTTGGAGCATTATGGTGATTTACGATGTAAATTTCATTCTCTCCTTTGCGTGTATGGCGTGCAAAACGGTCTTTAGAAAGTTCTTTTTTGAGTCGCGATCGATCAATTGGGTCAATTATTGGCTCTACGTTTCCGGTCATTTGTCTGACTTTAATGTATATACTTCTTTTTGAATGTGCTCAGCCCATTCTTGATAATTCTTAGATGTGTCGAGTTGCTCCGCAAATATAGGTTTTCCTATGTGAATTTCAATTTTCTTGTCGTGCTGCTTGTACAATTCATTTACTAAATACAGCATTTCGATATTCGCTTTTATTCCGATTATTTTTCGGAGGCGATATAGGTTATAGAAAAACTTTGAAAGTTCACCATCTATAAAAACTGGAATGATTGGTTTATCATATTTTTTAGCTCGGGAAATGAACGTTTTTTTCCACTGAAGATCCTGGACTTTTCCATTCGTTTTTCGACTCACCAAACCAGCGGGGAAAATACAGAGTAAGTCTTCCCCTTGGAAGCTCTCATCCACTTTTTTAAGCGAGTTAGTAGCATTTGAGCCGTATTTATTGACGCCCACAAAAATGGGTTTTAAATTCTCCAAATGCAGCAGGACATCATTAACGATAAATTTTATATCTGGTCTTTTCTCATGGAGCACTGTGACAAGTGCCATGGCATCCATTCCTCCTAACGGATGGTTGCAGGCAAGAATGGCACCTCCTTCTTTGGGAATATTTTCAATACCATAAGTTGTAACTTGGATGTTGAATTTATTCATTACAGAAAGACAAAACTCAATTGGGCTATCCTCTTTGTGGTCGTGAATGAACTGATTGACATCCTTCTCATGCAAAATACGCTGCAAATAGCGAACTATAAATCCAGGAATCCGTTTGAGAAGTTTAGGATTCTTATCGGAAATCACTTTTTTAATGTCAATCAGCTTTTTTTGCTCGTCCATGTTCGAAAGCGACCTATTTAGGGTACTTGAATAGCCATGCGTCAGGAGCTTGCTCTTGAATGTTTTTGAGCTCAGCGAACGCATCTCCTTGAGAGCTGAATGATTTAACGCTTACCATATGCAAACCGTTAAATTGTCCCAATACACGCGCAGGCCAACCTTTGGATTTAAGTTCTTTGGCGAATTTACCCGCATTTTCTGCACTTGAGAAACTACCTCCAATAATATGGTAAGAATTTCCGCTTGTTGGTTGTTCTTCAATTGTTTCTTCGCTGGGTTCCTCTTCTATTCTTGTTTCTTCTTCTTCCAATACTTGTTCGTCCTCTAATTCAGTTGAAATGGTATCTTCAGTGAAAACCTCCATTTCTATAAGGTCTTTAGTTTGGATTTCTTTTGAATCAACGGATGAATTTTTGAGTTCGCGAGATGTCTTACTATCGTTATCAACTTCGAAATCGTTCCAACCCAGATAGTTTTTCACTTCTTCATACTTGATGCCAACGAAAATCCCTCCTCCTGAAAGTACGAGTAATAAGAAAATTAACACCCAAAATAAGACTCCGCGTTTCTTTATTTCTTTTTGAATAGGAGCTTTCACTGATGGAGCTGAGGTCTTTTTTACAGGTACTATAGTTTCTTCCTTAAGAGATCTCTCTTGCGTCGAGACGGTTACCGTTGAGAGGTCCAGTTCAGGTCGCTCATTATCTGGCGTTTCTTCCTTTGGCTCCTCTAGTTTCGATAATGGCGCAGTTTCTTTCTTTTCTTCGC
>Ga0181574_10003086_pt1 | contig 14892 bp, 7 predicted proteins | sample 101ome_24_FD_145600 | JGI IMG/M metagenome (GOLD analysis project Ga0181574, IMG submission 145600) | Coastal salt marsh microbial communities from the Groves Creek Marsh, Skidaway Island, Georgia - 101410AT metaG (spades assembly) | ecosystem: Environmental > Aquatic > Marine > Intertidal zone... | reverse complement strand
GGGTGAACCACCGAATGGAAAGGCCAACTGGAGCAATGGGTTTCTTCCTGCGCGGCATCAGGCCGTCGTGATGGCCGGGCATCAACCGATTCGCAACCTGTTGCGACCGAAGGCCGTTGCCGGCCAAGAGGAACAGGCTACGCGTGATTTACTCCGGTTCATGAATGAAAAACATGCGGCGCAGCGTTCCGCGGAAAGCGAATTACGTGCGCGGATCAATGCGTATGAATTAGCCGCTCGGATGCAGTTGTCGGCTCCCGAGGTGCGCGACTTTGAAAGTGAACCTCGTCATATTCATAACCTGTACGGTACGGATTCGGACAATAATCTGAAAGCTGCCTACGCGAAGAATTGCATTCTCGCCCGTCGCTTGCTGGAGCGTGGTGTGCGCTATGTGAATCTTTATTGTGCGTCCCGTGCCAGTGGCGTCGATGGTTTATTGAACTGGGATGCCCACAAAACGTTGAAGGCCGACTACGAACGCCACTTGCCGGTCTTTGATCAACCGACTGCGGCGTTGCTGACCGATCTGAAGCAACGTGGTTTAATGGATGATACCCTCATTTTGTGGACCACGGAGTTTGGCCGGATGCCCACTCACCAGCAGGGGACTGCCGGGCGCGATCACAATCCGGATGGGTTTACGGCATGGATGATGGGTGCAGGAGTCAAGGGTGGCGTGAGTTACGGGGCGACGGACGATTTTGGCCGCCGGGCGGAGCAAAATCCGACGACGGTTTGGGAGTTTTACAGTACGGTGCTGCACCTGCTCGGACTCGATTACAACCAATTGTCCTGGTACCATAATGGCTTTGATCGTCGACTCACCGATGTGCATGGGCATGTCATCACCGATGTATTGGCTTGAGAACTGCGATGTGACCTTAATCGCTATGCACGTTAACCTGAGGAGCACCCCGAACGATGCCAGCAAAAACACTTCAAGTATCCTGTGTGCAGATGCACTGGGCACGCCCGATAGCATTTAATCTCGAACGAACCCTGCATTATATTCCCCGGGCTGCAGAAGCGGGTAGCCGTGTGGTTCAGTTCCCGGAAGCCCATCTGACCAGCTATTATTTTCCCTATATTCTGGATTTGGATCCGGACGCGGTGGCGGATGCCCTGCATCAGACTCAGGAGGCTGCGCGGGCGAATGATATCTGGGTCATTGCGGGTACGGTACGAAAAACGGCGGATCGATACTTGAACATTGCCCATGTCATCAACCCGAAGGGGGACATCGTGCACGAATATGCCAAGGTCAATATGGCGGGACGTGATGAAATGAAATATTGTCGGGGTGGCAACAAGATGTCGTTATTCGAGATCGACGGTGTGTTATGCACACTGGTTATCTGTCGCGATGGCCGACACCCCGAACTGTACCGGGTGCCCGCGATGGCGGGGGCGCAAATCCTTTTCCAACCTTCCTGCAGTTCTGATGAGATTGAAGCGGTGTGTTGGAAGCGAACCTCGGGTCGCGCGCAGTCGCCGGTGGGCCCTCATTCGAAGATCTTTCACTGCGTGTCCAATACCATTGGTGAGTCGCCCGATGGGTTGCAGACTTCAAGTGGATCTTCTTTTATACGTGAGCCGAACGGCATTCCATTGGCTGAGGCGGGGTATTATCAGGAAGAAATGATTACCTCTGTACTCGATCTGGAGCGAGCCGATCGTAGTTACATTATGGATAGTATGAAAAATCCGCCATTCATGCAGGAGCATTGGGCGCGTATCGTGGCTGATATGAAAGCCCGCGCGAACGAGAAACCGGAATGAGGAGGCTAAGCGGCCTGCTTATTGGTGACCCGGAAAATGCCGGTGACTACGCAGGAGTAAATCACGATGGATACCGCGTATATGAGTGGCAGGACCAGCAGTTCGACGTGGTCGCCTTCAGGGAAGCTGGCCACAATCACCGCCATGGTCAGCGGGGTATTTTGAATGCCGGTTTCCAGGGCCACCGTGCGAGCCTGGTTCCTCGGGAGCCTGGCGAGCAGGCTGCCAAAATATCCGATGGCAAACCCGCCAAAGCACAGGATCGCAATGCCTGCGTAGATGCTGCCCGACGTACTGGCCAGTAGTGCGCGTTCCCGTGAGACAAAACTTCCAATAAGCAGGACGATGATCAGAATGCCGGCATAGCTTCCGATTTTCTCCAGGGTCTTTGCGGCGTTTACATTTTTTCCGCGTACGGTCATGCCGATGATCACGGGAATCAACATGATCAAGATGGTCGCAAATATTTTGGGGTAGGGAATCTGGATGCTGGTGTCGAGCCCTTGCACATAAAGGCCCACGAGAATCGGCATCATGATCGTGGCGGCTATCGAAGAGGCCACCGTCATGCTGATGCTGAGCGAAACATCCCCCCGCGAAAAATAAGTAAATAGATTCGAGGTCGTGCCTCCGGGCGTTGCACCTATCATGATCATGGAGATTGCAACGAGGTCGGGCAGTTGCAGGATGCGGGCAATGGTAAAAGCCAGTAAGGGCATAATGCCGAACTGAGACAGCATGCCAATAAAAATGCCCTTGGGCTGCTTGAGGGCGGTCGCAAAGTCCTTGCGACACAGCGTCGCGCCCATGCCGAGCATGAGCACGAAAATCATCAGGGGAAGGCCAATTTTTTCGATGGATGAGAGCATGGGTACAGGCTGGCTGGAATAAGCGGTCTTCGCAAGAAGATTTATTGATCAGCGTGCAGGGGATCTAATCGGATTTTCGCCGGAGGGCCTCAATGTGCTTTTGCAGGCTCTCGAGTTTGGATTTGAATGCGGGGTCGTATTCGTTGAGTTGGCGTTCAAGCCAGGCATCAGACTCAAATTCCTCCAATAACGCTTCCAGCCGGGCTATTTTATTTTCGATGCGCTCGGTTGCTTTCCCTTTGAGCCATTCGTCTTCGGCACGCACGAGATCAATCTGGGCTTGGCGGAAGGTGCGTTCCAGCGCCTGTTGCTCGCCTTTGGCTTTACGTTGTTTGATGTCCTCTGAAGTCCGCTGTTTGACTTCTTCGTTGTAATTCATCCCCTCAACAAGAGGCCAGTCGTCGGTACGGAACGTAGGAATGGGAATGCGTTCGCGGCCCACAAGGTTGCCTGTTGGCCAGTTGGCCCAGCCGTAGCGTGCGGCTACCGGGGTATCCACAAAGTCACTGCGAAGTTCCATGGACCAGACTCCATTGCGGCGTACCTCGCGTGCCGCAGCGGGATACCAGCGTTGGTCGGTTCCTGCGATAATGAAGCCCTCGCGAGGTGCGTTGCCTTGATAGGGTTGTGGCATGACCTGCCACGAGGCATTGTTTTCGATGTGCTTCCAGCGTTCGTGCACCACGGGATCCTGATCGAAATACAGGAACAGCTTGTCACCCTCTACCTCGTGATGGGTGTAGCGATTGCCCCGATGAACGATGGGCTCGCCATAGACATTGGCGAGTGCCCACAAGCTGGCGTACTCGGCAACCGGCCATTTTTCGCCGGGGTGAATGTATGAATTTCCCGAAGGGTAGGTGGCGATGAGTCCGGCATGCGGATCATCTTTCAATGCCCTGCGTTGTATATCGCGTATCATGGCATACCCATCTGCCACGGTGGCAATTTCAGGTGCGACTCCAAATGTGCCCCAGCCCGGTTGGAGGATGCAGCCGAAAGGCAGGGTGTCATCCCCGAACGTTTTACGAAACGATACCGGAACTTTGGGAAACGTTTTTTCGTAGCGGGTCCAACGCATAAAATTGTTGTTCTCGCCCTGATAGTAGAGGACGCCACGTGGCGCAAGGTGGCGGATCGGCATGATGGTGGCGTTAAACAGGCCCGCAGGCGGGCTCCAACCTGCCCGCGCGTCTCCCGGTTGCTTGGGCAGGCGCAGGCGAGGTGGCTTTTTGCCTTCGGCTTCGGCCGCCTTAATTTTTGCCGCGTGCTCTTTCTTCTTTTGTTCGCACTCCTCCTCCCAGGCCTGCATGAGCAACTCGACTTGTTTGGGGTCGTCCCACACCGCGCATTCCTCGTCAAAATCTGCGAGCACGGTATCTATCATGGTGCCTCCGATACGGTCGAGCTCTTCGCGCGTGCACCAGGTCTGTCCGAGCGTACCGCCGCGTGCGACGTTAATTATGCCAACCGGTACTTTGAGATAGCGATGAAGAAAGGTGCCGAAGAGATAGGGCACGGCTGAAAATTTGGGGGCCGTTTCGGGCGTGCAAGCCTGCCACTGGATATTGTTTTTCACGTCCTCGCGCGGCTTGTACCACGAATCGTTCCAGGCTATGTAGCGCATGCCCGGGAAGTCAGCCGATTTGACTTCCCGGTCCTTGCGGTTGAAGTTCCCCCATCCCATATTGCTTTGACCCGCACAGATCCACACCTCGCCGATGAGTACATCCTCGACACGGATGGTTTGTTCACCACTGGTCGCGATAATCTCTGTCGGTTGGAAACTGGCTTTGCCAGAGTCAAAGTTGACGCTCCAGGCCCCTGTACTGTTGGCCTTGGTTTTCCGTGACTGCCTGGGGAATGGAGGCGGATGCTGCTCCATGTATGCCATGCGCACGGCGTACTCGGTCGAATCGTTGCCATCATCAATGCTTCTTTTTTCACTGCGTTGCAGATGAACCTCCACCTCGGCGTTTGGTTGCGCCCAACCCCATATAGTAATGGGTTTTTCCTGCTGTAAGACCATGCGGTCACTGATGATTTTGGCGAAACGAAGCGTGGAGGCCTCGTCCGAAAAACAGAGCGGTGCCCAAATTATGAGCAGCAGGATGATGGAATGCTTCATGATGGGCCTCTCAGGGTCAGCTTTTCTGCCAGGGTGACCGGGCATTTTCCGCGATTTCTGCATCGAGCTCAAGCATACGCTTTTTTAATGCCTGTACTTTCTCGGGGTGCGCTTCGGCGAGGTTGTTCTTTTCGCCGAGATCGTTGGCGAGGTTAAACAACATCACTTGTGATTTTGAATTTTTTGCGTTACGGCCGCGGGGCTTTTTAACGAGGATTTTCCAGTCCCCCTGCCGAAGGCCTTCTACTTCGCCGCGGGAGGTATAATGCACAAACTCGTTGCGCGGAGATTTCTTTGTGCGGCCTTTCCATAGGCCGGAAACATTCATGCCATCGATTTTTTTGTTTCCGGGCAACGGTTTGCCGGTCAAAGCTGCGATCGTAGGTAACACATCGATGGTTCCGGTCAGTTCGTTGCACACGGTTCCTGCCGGGATGCCGGGTCCGCGTATCAGGCAGGGAACGCGTTGACCACCCTCGAAGGTTGTGCCTTTTCCTTCGCGCAAGGGACCGGCAGATCCACCGTGGTGTCTGAAGGGTAACCACGGGCCGTTGTCGGTGGTGTAAAGCACGTAGGTGTTGTCGGTCAGTTTTAGTTGGTCGAGCGTATCCAGCAAGCGTCCCACTTCGGCGTCGATGTGTTCGATCGTGTTGATGTAGGCATTCTTGGGGTCCGGGTCACGCACTTCGTCCGGCACGTACAGGGGAATGTGTGGCATGGAGTGAGGAATGTAGACAAAGAATGGTTTGTCTTTATGAGCGGTGATAAAATCGATCGACTTCTGGGTGCAACGACGGGTGATCGTGCGTTGGTCGCAGGGTAGCTCGACGATCTTGTCATCTTCCATCAGGGGCGTTTTCCATTTCGTGAGTGTTGATTCAGGATCGGCCCACAGAATGTCCATGCCATCCGGTCCGCCCTTGGGTTTCCCTTTGTTGTCAGGGTGGTTCATGTCGTTGGAGTAGGGAATGCCGTAGTACGTGTCGAATCCGTTGGAGATCGGCAGTACTTCTTTCTGATGTCCGAGGTGCCATTTCCCAAAACAGGCGGTGGCGTATCCCTGCGCCTTCAAGTGATCGGCAATGGTGTGCTCGTCGGGATTCAAGCCCTTGGTGGACTGTGGAAACAATACGTGCTGATGCATGCCTACGCGCTTGGGGTAGCAACCGGTGAGCAGGGCCGCTCGGGATGGAGTACACACGGGAGAAGCCACCATGAAGCTGGTGAATTTCCGGCCCTCCGTAGATAAGCGGTCAATGTGGGGCGTCTTGATGGTCTTGGATCCAAAACAACTCAGGTCGCCGTAGCCCTGATCATCGATAAAGATGATGATGAAGTTGGGGGAGGCCGCACGAAGCGTACTGGCCAGAAGGATGAGGGCGGTTACGACGGTGAGGTACAGTGGGATGCGTTTCATAAGTATGCGTTGCAATCTCAGGGAGCGGAAGTCAAGTGCGCACCGGAAAGAGTGCGGTGCATAAGGGTACCGATGGGAGCCTGGGCGAAAATTGTGGAGGGGTGTGGTCTACGGAGATGACGGTTGGGGCGTATGGGAATTGCCCGAGGGAGCAGGCGTTTGAATCCCCTTGTATCCCAGTACAAATACGATGGTGCACGCGACGATCATTGCGGAGAGCACCCACCAATATCCGCTCCACCCTGGCGATCCGTCCACAACCATTCCACTGTACAGGGCGCCAACGATCAGGGTCCCGGTGATATTGCCAAGATTTCCGCTGAATAATCCCATCAGGGCCTGGATCTGGTTGCGGTAACCAGCACTGACACGTCGATCGAGAAAGATGCGTCCGGATTCGTAAAAAAAAGCCCAGCAGACACCGTGAAAGGAGACCCCGATCAGTGCGAGCAGCACGGAGGATTGCTGGGCCGCCAATGCGTAAAGTATGTAGCGTGCTAAACCGCAGAGCAGGGCAAATACGAAAATCCATTTCAAACGCCATTTTCTCATGACCACGCCCATGAAAATGAATGCGATGACCTCTGTGATTTGACCAATGGACATCGTGGCCGCGACCCGCTGGATGCCAAGGTCCTCGAGCATGCGCGGGGTATGCATGTAAAATGCCGCAAAGGGAATGGCGAAAAGGGCACTCACTACGAGGAAAACCGCGATATCGCGGTCGCGAAGGAGCTTGAGCGATCGCAGTCCGAGTACATCACGCCAATCGCCACTGGCCTTACCCTGGGGAGGCGTGTGAGGAAGCATAAAGCAGCAAACTGCGGTCAACAGGCGAGTGATCAGAGCAAATTTTCCGATACCGGCGGAGGTGTCGAGGGCAAATAGGCTCACCAGCCAGCCTGCGGCCATCCAGCCAACGGTCGCCCAAACACGATAGGTGCCAAACTCTCCTTTTCCGCCGTCGATGTACGTAAAAGTTATCGTGGAAAGTAGTGACCAGGCCGGGGCGGTGACCAGCGCGGTAATCGATAGAAAAATCAGAAAGCGTTCGGGATGTAGTCCCCGCTCGAGCTCGCGGAAGGCCAGATAAAAAGTGAGCGAGCTGACAAGCAGAATCCAGCCCATCAGTTTTTCCGCGGGCATCTTGTTGTCGGCGTGGGACGCGAAAATCAGGGGGGACAGCATGCCCGCGGCGGGCATGATGAGAAAGGTCCAGGTGATGAGGTGATCCCATCCTTGTGCTTTGAGCACGTTAGAAATCACAGGTACCCAGAAGCCGGGCGTTGCGGCAATCAGAAAATAGGTCAGACCGATCCACGCGCGGTGACCGCGGAGGCTGGCACTCATAATAGGCTGATGGGTGGTCGGTACATGAAGGAGACCTTAGGGTGAGCGCATAAAAAGTCGAGCCCCCGCGTGCATGTTGCCCGTCGGAGAACTCTGCACGCATCGTTTCGATATTCGATCAGGGATGGCGTGATGGCTATCGTTGTCCACTTTGCGTGGTTAAGCGATCACGTGATCAACTTCGTGTGGATATCGAATTTTGGGTGAGGATATTTTGACTGCGCAACAGTATATGGGCATGGATAGCGCTCATCCGATAAGCTCGTCGATTACAAAGCCCTTCACATCGGTGAGGCGATGATTTCGGCCCGCATGTTGATAGGTCAACTGCCGGTGATCGAACCCGAGTAACTCAAGAATAGTCGCTTGTAAATCGTGTACGTGTACGGGGTCTTCAGCCACATGGTAACCGAGTTCGTCGGTTGTTCCGTGTACGTATCCGGGTTTCAATCCGCCACCGGCCATCCAAACGGAGAAGGCATGTTTGTGATGATCGCGCCCGCTCCCCTGAGCCTGAGGGGTCCGACCAAATTCGCTGGTCCAGACCACGAGGGTTTCCGAGAGCAGGCCACGTTGATCGAGGTCATTAATAAGGGCTGCGAGTGGGCGGTCGAGGTTCTGGCAGCTTGCTGCTAATTTCTTCTTAATCTCGCCATGATGATCCCAGCCACCATCACGAAGTTGAACAAAGCGAACGCCTCGCTCTACCAGGCGTCGAGCGAGTAGCATATTCCTGGCGAGCGAAGGTTGGTCTCTTTCTGCGCCGTAACCGTTGAGGGTGGCTTCAGATTCACCAGAGATGTCGAGGAGCTCCGGTACGGCGCTTTGCATGCGAAAGGCCATTTCGTATTGTTTGATGCGGGTGATAATTTCGGGGTTTCCGAGAAGATCATGCCGATGTTGATTCAGTTGATTAATGGCGTCGATGGTTGCTCGTCGATCTTCGCTTGTCATTCCCTCGGGATTGTTGATGAAGTGGATGGGGTCTTTGCCGGGTCGGAGGCTCACTGCCTGGTGAATGCCGGGAAGAAATCCCGCTGATTTAAGTGGCGTGCGCGTCTTGGCTTTGTTGCTGTATAGATCGACAAAGGCGGGTAGATCCTGGTTTTCGGAGCCGAGACCATATACGATCCAGGAACCCATGGAGGGGCGACCGGGTTGCTCAAAGCCGGTGCCCATCAGGATTTGGGCGGGCGTATGATTTACATTGTCGGTTTTTACGCTTCGTACGATGGTTGATTTGTCGGCAAGTGTGGAAAGGTGCGGTAGCAATTCGGAAAATTCCATGCCACTTTGACCGTGAGGTTGGAAGGCCCACGGTGAGCCCATGAGTTTTGATTTGGGATTGATGAATGCGAAGCGCTCGCCTTTCAGTAAATGGTCGGGCGGGAATTCGCCATGGCGTTTGACCAGTTCGGGCTTGGGGTCAAACAAGTCGAGTTGGGAGACGCCACCGCTGGAAAAAATCAGGATTACCTGTTTGGCGCGGGGGCGAAAATGTGGACCTTTTTGGGGGGGTGGTTTGTCGGCGAGCAGGGTGTCAATGGCGATCCCGCCAAGACCGATTCCCATGTGTGCGAGTGCCGAGCGGCGACTAAGTGAGGTATGGAGAGGCAGGTTCATCCGCGATTAATCGTTTCGTCGAGGTTTAGCAGGGTGTTGGTCACGTGGTACCAGGCGGCTAGTTCGATTAAAGCCTCACGGTCGAGAGGCGATACCCTGGAGAGAAGATCTCCACGCACGCTTTCGATGAGTTTACGTGCGGCTTCAGGGGCTTCTTTGAAGCGATCTGCACGTTCCTGGTACAGCCGGACAAGGGTTTGTTGTTCGATTGCGTCTGGAACGCGTCCGGTAGATGTTCGGAATGCGCGGGCAATTCGTTGCTCAAGGGTACCATTCATTGCCTGCAGGTTGCGTGCAAAACCAAACGCTGCTTCGGTATACATGGGATCGTTCAGTAAGGTCAATGCCTGCAGTGGCGTGTTTGAGCGTTCGCGGTCGAATGCGCATGTGATGCGGTCAGGGGCGTCAAATATCGCAAGGCTGGGGTGCAGAAACGTCCTGCGCCATATCGTATACAAACCACGACGGTAGCGGTCTTCGCCGCGTGACGTCATATACTTTGGCGACTTGTCGTCACGAATCCACCATAGATCGTCTGGTTGAGGCGGATAAGCGGGGGGGCCACCAATGGCTGGTGAGAGAAGTCCGGCTATCGCGAGGGCGTTGTCCCGGAGTCCTTCTGCGGATAGTCGCAATCGACTCATCCGGGAAAGCCAGATGTTTTCTGGATCTTCTTTCAGTATTTCGGAGTGAACGGATGAAGATTGCGCATAGGTGGCCGATAGAATCATTGTGCGTAACAGGTGTTTGAATGACCAATCTTGTTCTACCAATTCAACCGCGAGCCAATCAATAAGTTCAGGGTGTGTTGGACGCTGCCCCATGGTGCCAAAGTCATCGGTCGTCGAGACAATCCCCCTCCCGAAGAGTTCCGCCCACCAGCGATTTACGGTCACCCGCGCGGTAAGCGGGTTGGCCGGATCGACGATCCACTGGGCGAGTCCAAGTCGATTGCTCGCGAGGTTTAACTCCGATTTAAACAGGGTGTCTGGGAGTCCGACATGGACGGCCTGCTTTGGATGTTCGTAGCTCCCACGCTCGAAAATTCGTGTGTTGCGCGGTTTATCCATTTCTTGCATGACAAAAGTGGTGGTGTCACCAATGGAGACGGTGGGGCCAGCCTGTGCAGAGCGACCGGGGCCTACGTTCTTACCCCATTCCCCCGGTGTGTTGTTGAAGTAGGCAAAGAGGCGATAGTAGTCGCGTTGAGAAATGGGGTCGGATTTGTGGTCGTGGCACTGTGCGCATTCCAGAGTCGTACCCAACCAAACCGTGCCGGTTACGTTAACCCGGTCAATCACCTGAGCTGACCGAGCGGCTTCTTTGGGAGTGCCTCCTTCGAGCATCATCGGGGCGGCCCGGTGAAATCCTGTGGCGATTTTCTGCTCCTGCGTTGCCTCCGGTAAGAGGTCGCCGGCAAGTTGTTCGATCGTAAACTGGTCGAAAGGAAGGTCTTTGTTAAGGGCGTGAATCACCCAGTCTCGCCATGCCCAGCTCGGACGAATTTCGTCTTCGTGTAATCCGGTGGAGTCGCCGTAGCGGGCGAGGTCCAGCCAGGGTTGAGCCCAGCGTTCGCCAAAATGGGGAGACGCCAGCAGGCGATCGACGACGCGTTCCCGGGCCTGATCAGATGGGTCAGAGAGAAAGGCGTCAAGGTCTTCGAGGCGGGGAGGAAGACCAATGAGGTCTAAGTGGACGCGGCGTAGCCAGGTGGCCGGGTCGGCAGGTGGGCTGGGTTTGAACGAATGCTCGTCTAATCGTGCGAGTACGAAGTAGTCGATGGGTTGCTTTGGCCAGGATGGATCGCTTACCTCAGGGAGCATGGGGCGTACGGGACGCTCATAAGCCCAATGCGCAGTGAATGTTTTTTCAGCAGCGTTAGACGTGCGTGGTGTTTCATCTTCGAACTGGATGCTGGTAAATCGCGTGGGTTCAGCGATACTTTGATGGGTGGCCCGGATCCATTGGGCCGAACGGGCGGAGGAGGAAATGCGATATTCGTCGAGCGTGGCGCGGACGCTTAATCGCGGTTGAGAGGGGAAATAACCAAAGTGCAAGTTGCGGCCGACGTTATTGACGGCGCCCTTTACTCCGGTTTTCCGTCCCACTTCTTCGCCGTTCACGTAGAGACTCATGTTTGTATCCCGCCGTACCCCGGCAATATGGGTCCACCTGTTCAATGCGAGATTTTCCTGTGCGTTCACACGATGCGCGGAGTCTCCTATTTCGATGCTGAACCCGGGTTTGTCGTCGTTGCCGGTGTCGGTGGTACCGAGGCTCCATTCATTTTTGCCGGGTTCAGCGCCGGTGTGCCATTTTCCGAATTCCCCAATATTGTGCCAGCCCTTTGAGGGGGCCTCTTTGCGTACCCACATTTCGAGGGTGAAATCCCGGTCGCCAAAGTCCAGTGCTGGATGATCAGTAACTTTGATGCCGCCGAATCCTCCATGCTGGGTGACTCGCACAGCGTTTCCAACCTGTCCTGGTTGTGACTGTTCGACCCCTTTGCCAATGACTTCTCCGGTAAGGGGGAGTGTCGTGGTATTACGTAAGGTATCCAAGTGCCAGACTCCGATAAAATCCGGATCAAAGACTACATTATTTGAAGGAGCGGTTTGTTTGGGCTTCCCCCAGTACGCGTGAATGATGGTTCGAGGAGTTAGTGCCGGGAGCTTTATCCATATTTTAGCACGTTGGTCCTGGTCCCAAGACTCCACGTCGTAGGCGAGTTCAGTGCGGTGGTCGGCCATGGTGAAGCGCAGATCGGACCAGGGGGTGTCGTCATTGCCCTCAACATCGGAAAATCGAAAGCCAGTCGCTTCATCCAAAACGATGAGCACGGGAAAGTTGTGCAGCACGTTTTCATGGGCGTAACCGGGGAAATGGATTTGTGCCCGGTGCTTCCACGTTGCAAAGGGCGCATCGTTCGGAGGTGTAACCCTGACTGGGGTTTTTGTTTGTGCGGCCGAAGCAGCAATACGCACCCGGAAAGATGCCGGACGCTGGTCGGGTATAACCTGCAAAGTATACGTTGCAGCGGAGCCTGAAAAATCTACGAAGGTTCCTCCGGATAACGCGATGTCCTCGGCCGTGAAGCCGACCACGGGAACCAGTTGGCCATTTTCGCTGAAGGTAATGGTGAGGGGAATGCGTGGAGCAGACAATCCTTCGCGGGCTTCGATTACCGGCAGAAGTTCTCCCCGAATCGGCGAGCAGGCGCTAACCGCTAAAAAAAGTGCCAGCAATCGTTTGTACCGAAATACGAGTGTTATGAGGCAAATCAAACCGTGGGGATCATGGGTATTAATTTGTTCCACGTCAAATTCTGAATATTCGGCTCTGCAAAAACACGAGCGTTTCTGGTTACTGAAGCGTATTTCGGAAGGTATTGGCCTGTTTGGCGTGTCGCATGGTGCCTTGAGGCGTTAACGTGGGCGTACGACGAACCGGACATATATGCGTGAATCGGCGGTGGTGTCCAGGAGCCAGCTTTGGCGTTCGAGACCGTTACCCAGCGATTGTTGACTTTGTAGAGACAAGCCGGTCGTGCCCCATTGGTCAAGATTGGTAGACGATTCAACCGCGAGCACAACGTCCTCGGCAAGCAGGTTGCGGACGACGTCGAAATGGTAATAGTTGGCTGCGCCGGGTACGAGGGCGGGGATGTCGGTGTTGCCGATGGCATATTCTATGTAGTTGCTGATTCCGTCGTTGTCGTCATCACCGTTTGGATCCCCGGAGAACATGGTTGCGTCTGTGGTGCCAGGTGTACCCCCAATAGAACCACTGCTGCGCCAGTTTGCGGCGAGGGCATGATCGGGATTGCTCATGGGTGCGATGAGTTCGAGGCTGAAACCCGGTCCGTCTGCAGACGTTGGCCAGGGTAAGTCCTGATCATAGGTGAATTGGCGAATGATGTTTCCGCTGGCATCGCTCAAGGTGACCTGCTCCCCGGAATTCGAGAATTTGTTGACATTGCCTGCACCAAAGTATTCGCCAGCGAGCAGGGCTCCGGATGCCGAAGGGTAGCGGAACATGAATGCGTTGCGTACACGCGCGAGCACGACCCGCTCGCCCGGTGATAGTACGGCTGCGGGAAGCGGGTGGTTGATGCCGGAAGTGAACTGAACCCCTGCGAGACTTATGTCGTATCCGCCAATGTTCATTAATTCGACGAATTCGAAATGGCTGTCGGAATCGTATCCCGCGTTAATCTCATCGGCGCTCCGATCGGCTGGATGATACATCAATTCGGAGATGGCCAGATTGTTGGAGGATGCGGGTTCGACGACACGGCTGTTGATTATGGTGATGGTATCGCTGCCGGTGATTTCACCGGAAAAATTTACGGTCTCCAGGGTGACTGTATTGGTTCCTGAGAGTATGGGGACGGTCAGTGACCAGCTATTGTCATCCGTCCATATCGTATCGAGCGGTCCGCCGCCTTGTTGTTGAATGTCTCGGATATCAATCCAGCCATCTCCCGTCAAAGTGGCACTACTGCTGCTTGTGATCAGTGGATTCGGGGTATTGATGCTGAACGAAATCGGCGCCACGTTATTGTTAATCTGGCTGAGCACATTGGCGGATCGCGCGTTCATGTGACTCAGGCGGTTGGCCCATGCCGACTTCGGTTCGAAATCGTTGAGATGATCGGTCCATATCGACATGTAGGCATTGTTATAGGTGGTGGTAATAATGTCATGAAGGTGTCCAAGGTACAGGCGGAGTCGGGCCGGATCATCGGTGAGTTTGTTGCACTGGCGATTGGCGAATATCGATCGCGAGGTGCTGAAAGAGAAGTCCATGTCGTGAGGGAAGAAGATGACTCTTCCGTCGGGACGGGCGTAGAGATTGGCATTGTGTTGGCTGCCGGCAGCGGCATTGTCACCGGCACCGGATAGTACGGCATAGGCCATGCCGCGGAGCCACGCATCGATATCGATTACATCCTCAAGATCGCTTTCGAACGCAGTGCCGTTTTGGCTGAACTTCTTGTTGTAGGTAATGATGTCAGAGAAATCATCGTCTTCCCGGTTGTTCTTTTTCAGGTAAAACCAGCGATACGCTTCTTTGCTGTCTCCAAGGTCGCCTACATGGACGCCATTGACTCCGTCCGGGTTGGGTATTTTGTATCCGTTGGCGTCTGCGGTGTTGGGCGCATAGATCAGTTCGTATTCGTAAATATTTCCATCGGACCCATCTTCAAATTGAGCGTCGAGAAATACGTCGCCGTAACGAGCCATCTGTAATACCGCGGATTTGGTATGGCGATCCTGCGGTGCGAGGACTTTGATGAAATCATAATATCGACTGATCAGTCCGCCTGAATTGGCCATCATGATGTCGAACAGGATTTCGGTATTGTCCGGGGTGCTGGCGTCTGAACGGTCGATGGCCACGGTACGGTGGATACCTCGGTACAGCTGGTCGGCGTTGAACCGAACATTGAATCCCACCCGGCTGGTGCTGTTGCGTCCGCGTTGACTGCTTTTCAGTCGCACCCCGGTGTCGTAATAGATCTCTTTTTCGCGATCGATGACCGTACTTCTCAGCCGCTCGTTACTCATGACGTGAATGGGTAGATGCTGAAAATTTGTATCGGATGGTAGCATCAGGATGCGGAAATTGTGCTGGCCGTTGGATGCGGCGAGTCCGTCGTCCACTTTGTAGAGGGCCCGCGATTCGGGGCCGGCAGCGGGGAAGGTGGCGGTGGCGCCCAT
>Ga0181574_10003082_pt1 | contig 14899 bp, 15 predicted proteins | sample 101ome_24_FD_145600 | JGI IMG/M metagenome (GOLD analysis project Ga0181574, IMG submission 145600) | Coastal salt marsh microbial communities from the Groves Creek Marsh, Skidaway Island, Georgia - 101410AT metaG (spades assembly) | ecosystem: Environmental > Aquatic > Marine > Intertidal zone... | reverse complement strand
CTCTTCGACGCACGAATAATGGCGATTACTTCGTCTATGTTATCCGAAGCAATAATTAACCCTTCCAATAAATGAGCGCGTTCTTCCGCTTTTCTCAACTCGTATTTAGTTCTGCGCACAACAACTTCGTGACGGAACTCAACGAACTTTTCAATCATTTGCTTTAAATTGAGCATTTGCGGACGTCCATCCACCAATGCAATATTATTTACAGAAAATGATGTTTGTAAAGAAGTATACTTGAAGAGCTTATTCAAAACAACATTCGGAATTGCATCGCGTTTCAACTCATACACGATTCGCATTCCTGTTCTATCAGACTCGTCTCGTATATCACTTATACCATCCAGCTTACCGTCATTCACTAAATCAGCAGTCTTTTTAATCATGTCTGCCTTATTCACTAAGTACGGAATCTCAGTAACGATGATTTGTTCTCTGCCCGTTTTAGACTCTTCAATTTCGGCTTTAGCACGCATTACAACACGTCCCTTACCTGTTTCAAATGCTTGTCTTACTCCTTCATACCCATAAATAATTCCTCCAGTTGGAAAATCAGGGGCTTTAATATGCTGAATTAATTCTTCAATCTCAATGTCCCGATTGTCAATATATGCATTGATACCATTCACCACTTCCGTAAGGTTGTGAGGAGGCATATTTGTAGCCATACCAACAGCAATACCACTTGCACCATTCACTAATAAGTTGGGGATCTTTGTTGGCAAGACAATAGGTTCCTGCAAACTATCATCAAAGTTATTTGCGAAATCAACAGTTTCTTTATCCAAATCCCCCAGCATCTCCTCGGCAATCTTCTTCAAACGAGCCTCAGTATAACGCATCGCTGCAGGACTATCACCATCTACTGAACCAAAGTTACCTTGTCCATCCACTAGCGGATAACGCAAGGACCATTCTTGAGCCATTCGCACCATGGTGTCATACACGGAGCTATCTCCGTGCGGGTGATATTTACCTAATACTTCCCCTACAATTCTTGCAGATTTCTTGTGTGGCCTATTCGAAACGATTCCCAAATCCTGCATCCCATAAAGAACACGGCGGTGAACTGGCTTAAAACCATCACGCACGTCTGGAAGTGCACGGGAAACAATTACCGACATTGAATAATCAATGTAAGCTGACTTCATTTCATCTTCGATGTTGATCTGTATTATTCTTTCTCCTTCTGCCATCTTGTCATTTAATTAATATCTCGTAAAGAATTTTGCATAACTATTGTAAGCTCCGAAAATATACATTAAAACCATACAGGAAACTCAAGAAAAGCCCATTTTACTAACAAAATTCTGTGAAAAATTGTGAACAACTTTGTCACTTTAATGAATAATTGGTTCTATATTTGAAAGGTCATGTGAATTAATTTGTACTTTTTAATTCAGTGCACTAAATTAATCAATATATGGAGGCAAAATTTTCACCACGTGTTAAGGATGTGATTAACTTCAGTAGAGAGGAGGCTCTGCGTTTGGGCAATGACTATATCGGAGTTGAGCATCTCCTCCTCGGGCTAATTCGAGAAGGAGAAGGCTTGGCCATTCAAGTATTAAAGGAATTCAATTTAGACCTTGTACAGATACGCCAACAGTTAGAAAGTTATTTATCGCGTTCTTCAAAAATGAATGCAACCCTTACAAATATTCCCTTGGTTAAACAAGCAGAGAAAGTCCTCAAAATAACTTACCTAGAAGCAAAACTTTTCAAGAGTCCACTTATCGGCACAGAGCACCTACTCTTATCAATCCTGAAAGACGAGAACAATGTGGCCTGTCGTACGCTAAATAAATACGGTATCATTTACGAAAACATCAAAGACGAAATAGAAGCTATGCTGGAAGAACAAAATAATCCAAAAGCCGAATTCCCGGGCTCAGAAGATGAGGGAGGAGATGCTGGATTCGCTGGAGGAAGCGGTCAACGTAAAAGTACTGACCCTAAATCAAAAACGCCTGTACTCGACAATTTCGGTAGAGACTTAACAAAAATGGCTGAAGCCGGCAAACTCGATCCAATTGTTGGGCGAGAAAAAGAAATCGAGCGCGTAAGTCAGATTCTTTCGCGAAGAAAGAAGAACAATCCAATATTAATTGGTGAACCAGGTGTTGGAAAAAGTGCAATAGCGGAAGGACTTGCCATTCGTATTGTCGAACGAAAAGTTTCAAGAGTTCTTTTCAACAAACGCATCGTCTCTTTGGATTTAGCATCTTTGGTAGCAGGTACGAAATACCGTGGTCAATTTGAAGAGCGAATGAAAGCTGTAATGGCAGAAATAGAGAAGAATCCAGATATCATTTTATTCATCGATGAAATTCATACCATAATTGGTGCAGGTGGGGCGAGTGGATCACTTGATGCTTCAAATATGTTTAAACCGGCTTTAGCACGTGGAGAACTACAAGCAATTGGAGCAACAACTTTAGATGAGTATCGTCAATACATTGAAAAAGATGGTGCTTTAGAACGTCGTTTCCAGAAAGTACTTGTGGAACCAACATCAAATGCCGAAACAGTTCAAATCCTAAATAATATTAAAGAAAGATACGAGGAACACCATAGTGTAACGTATACACCTGAGGCGATCACCGCTTGTGTATCGCTAACAGAACGTTATATTTCCGATCGCCACTTACCGGATAAAGCGATTGATGCATTAGACGAGGTTGGATCACGTGTGCACCTTACAAATATCAATGTCCCTAGAGAAATTCTAGACATTGAGGCGAAGATAGAAACTGTTAAAGACAATAAAAACAACGTTATTAAATCGCAGCAATACGAAAAGGCAGCTGAATTAAGAGATACCGAACGGAAGCTTCAAGAAGAACTCGAAACGGCAAAAGCGAAATGGGAGGAAGATACGAAAAACCATCGCGTGACTGTAACAGAGGAACACGTAGCCGAAGTAGTTTCAATGATGACAGGAATCCCTGTTAATCGTGTAGCGGAAAAAGAAAGCGGGAAACTGGCTAAAATGGCCGAAGAAATTAAAGGTAAGGTAATCGGACAGGACGAGGCTGTAATGAAGGTCGTTAAGGCCATTCAGCGGAACAGAGCAGGATTGAAGGATCCTAATAAACCGATTGGTTCGTTCTTTTTCCTAGGGCCAACAGGCGTTGGTAAGACTCAACTCGCCAAAGTGCTTGCGCGCTATATGTTCGACTCAGAAGATTCATTGATTCGAATAGACATGTCGGAGTACATGGAGAAGTTCTCAATTTCAAGATTAGTTGGTGCCCCTCCGGGATACGTTGGATATGAAGAAGGTGGACAGCTTACGGAAAAAGTAAGAAGAAAGCCCTACTCTATAATTTTGTTGGACGAAATTGAGAAAGCACACCCGGATGTCTTCAATCTATTATTACAAGCCCTTGATGACGGTCACATGACAGATGGTTTAGGAAGAAAAATCGATTTCAAAAACTGTATCCTAATTATGACGTCGAACATTGGTGCCCGTCAACTTCAAGATTTCGGGACTGGTGTTGGTTTTGGAACAGCTGCTCGTGCTGCTGCATCTGAAGACGATCAAAAAACAGTGATTCAAAATGCATTACGTAAGGCATTCTCTCCAGAATTCTTGAACCGTATCGACGATATGATTCTGTTTAAACCTTTATCGCGTGAAAGCATTCATGTGATTATCGACTTAGAATTAGATCATCTTTACAAGCGTATAAATGACTTAGGTTACAACATCACCATGAATAAAGAAGCGAAAGACTTTATTGTGGAGAAAGGTTACGACGAGAAATTTGGTGCGCGTCCATTAAAAAGAGCGATTCAAAAGTACGTTGAAGACCCCTTAGCGGAACAAATCATCAATGCAACCATTGAAGAAGGAGATAGTATCGAATTAAAACTGAACAAAGAAAAAGACGGTTTAAATACGGTCATTAAAAAGAATAAACCAAAAGCAGACAAAAAGTAAATTGTCAGTTGATAGCATTGGGGAGAATCATTCATGGCTCTCCCCTTTTTATTTCTATATAATTTAAAAAAATGAGGACACTATTGTTACTTTCCTTTCTTTTCTTCTTTTCTCTAGCTTGGTCTGAAAGCATAACACTCGTTGATATTCCAGCACATGTATTCGTAAACGGGGGGGCTACACAATTTGATAATGTGCTGTTGCAAACAAATACCAAATCAAGTGTGAAAGAGATCTTCGATCAACAGATTTTATATCACGATTATACCTTAGAAGTACATCCAAACTCAAATTTTGAGACTTATTGGTCCGTATTCGAACCACGATGGAGCAAAGTAGACCTAAATAATGACGGGACTTTCGAACTTATCATGCGCGGAAAAAACACCGTAAATGATGAAAAAGAATATGTAGAAATATATAAAAAAACTGACGATTCTTGGAAGAAAATATATTCAGAAGTGGGACGACTACTGGCCTATAAGATTCATCCCAACACAGGGAAAATCATTCTCTATCATCACCGATACCCATGTTGCAACAGTGCAAGTCATAATATTTTTACTGTACGGCTTTTAAATGGTAAAATCCATACGACTTCTCGTTTCTTTGTAGGAAGAGACACGGGCGATATGATAGGGCCTTTCTTCCCTGATGAAGTTAATCATACGTGCTCATATGAAAAACTAGTAGAAAAGACAGCATTAAGATGGAGTCCATCAGAAATTACCAAGGATGCTTTTACTAATTATTCGGAAACAAACATTATTGTTCATTATTCTGAGGGGGCACTTTTCAAACGCTTATATTCAGAAGATGGTTGGTCATTCGTACTTATGTACTCGAACATCGTTATCGAACCTGCAATTGTAATTAATCCTGCGAATTTCTTATACAAGCCGGTATATGGATGGATTCAAGATGAAGGATAAACGATTTTAGTCTCATTTCTTATATCACATAGCGAATTTCTCAAATTCAGTCGCCATATTCTAGTGAAAGCATTATTTTTGAAATAAAAACAGATCATATGATTAAAAATGTAGCAGTTATAGGTGCAGGTACGATGGGAAATGGAATTGCTCACGTATTTGCTCAATTTGGATATAATGTATCACTAATCGACTTATCAAAAGAATCTTTATCGCGGGCAATGACCACGGTAGAAAAGAATTTAGACCGTATGGTCAGTAAGGAAAAAATATCTGAAAATGAAAAAGCAGATACTTTAGGACGATTAAAAACTTTCACTTCTACGGAAGAAGGCGTAAAGGGTGTTCAACTTGTTGTAGAAGCTGCTACGGAAAATGTGGATCTTAAACTGAAAATCTTTCGTCAATTGTCTGAAATCACACCAGATGATGTTATTCTTGCAACGAACACTTCTTCCATTTCAATTACGAAAATCGCTGCGGCAACAAATCGCCCAGATAAAGTTATTGGGATGCACTTTATGAATCCTGTTCCTGTGATGAAGTTAGTCGAAATTATTCGCGGTTATTCAACATCAGATGAAGTGACTCAATTGATTATGTCGACTTCACAGTCGCTTAAGAAAGTTCCAGTAGAAGTGAACGATTATCCTGGATTCGTGGCGAACAGAATCTTAATGCCTATGATTAACGAGGCTATTATCACCTTACATGAAGGTGTCGCGGGGGTAGAAGAAATCGATACGGTAATGAAACTTGGAATGGCTCATCCGATGGGACCTTTACAACTGGCTGACTTCATTGGATTAGATGTATGTCTTGCCATCATGGAAGTACTTTATGAAGGGTTTGGTAATCCTAAGTATGCGCCGTGTCCTTTATTAGTAAATATGGTAATGGCTGGAAAAAAAGGTGTTAAATCTGGTGAAGGTTTTTATAACTGGTCACATGGCACGAAGGACCTTATTGTTGCTAGTAATTTCGCGAAGAAATAAAACATATTATAGTTTTTAAAGCGGTCATTTCGAAATGACCGCTTTTTTTATGCTCAAAATTTTATTCAAAGAATTAATGCTAAAATGGGAAGCCAGAAAAGAATCAATTCCCTTCTCCGGCAAACAAAAATTTGTTGGGACTTACAAGATTCTTTTTAACTGCATACATTACAATTGCCGCCGTGTTTTTCACACCAAGCTTTGACATGATGTTTTTGCGATGCGTAGTAACGGTATGGGTACTCAGGTGCAACATGTCGGAAATCTGACCATTCGTATGTCCTTCAGCAATAAGCGTGATGATTTCTAATTCTCGTTCTGAAAGTGATACTGGTTCGCAAGAAAAGGACTCAAAATCAATATCATCTACATCAATAGACGCCTTTTGTATGGTTTCTAGAATTTGACCACAAAAGAATTTGTTGCCCGCAAAGGTCTCCTTCACAGAACTCATGATTTCCGCAATATCACAATCTTTTTTAACATAGCTCGCAACACCTGAACGAAGAGCGTCTAACACAGTAACGGCACTTTGTTCTGGAGTAACCGCTACGAAACGAACATTTTTATTTTTAGTTAACAATTGAGGAATGATATCAATCGAAAATCCAGGTGCAGTGTAATCGATAATCACAATATCCGTTTCAAAACTCTTGAGTTGTTCTTTAAGATCATAATTCGAACGGGCTTCGCCTACAATATTAATGCGAGCGTCACTGGCTAAAACGGTTCTTAAACCAATCCGCACAAGGTCATTACTGTCTGCGAGAATAACATTCATACCGCGAATATAATCAATAATCGTATGTTTAATTAGAATAATTATAAATAAGTAATAAAAATGATGAGGTAAAGATCAACTTCTATTCATCATTAAGGGTAGCACGAAGTTTTTGTCGTAACTGCCTGTTGTAGGTTTCCATCAAATACTTGAAATAGTTATTCGTGCTTTTGGCGATACACTTTGTATATTGTTTCAAGCGATGCTGAATGTGCTCTTGAATATTCTCCAACGTTTCTAATGCATCATAGAAATCTGAAGCTTTATTAAAAATTGCCAGGTAATGATTTTCCAATGATAACTCCACAGCTTCCTTCCCTTTCAAACCTTGATCTATGCAATCGTCATACACCCGTTTCATCGAAAATACATCTAAAACGTCTGTATCCACTCGATCTCGAATAAAGCGTGGAAGCTCAAATTCTACTTCAAATTCTAAATCATCACGTTCAGTTAGGCGGGATTCCAAAAACCGGTCTGGAAAATTAAATGCATCCATCCAATTTATATAATCTTGCCACAAACCGAAGCGACGTACGTTGTTCCCTAAATCTATTAATTTAAATTCATCCTTTTTTGGAAGTTTACGCGATCCGCGCCCAATCATTTGATGATAAAGCGTTAATGAACGCGTGGCCCTATTCAATATAATGGTCTCCACCGTTGGCTCGTCGAACCCAGTTGTCAAAATCCCTACAGAAGTTAGAATGGCGTCAGGTGTTTCTTTGAACCAGGAAAGGGTTTCTTTTCGATCTTTTTCAGAAAAAGTACTGTCTAAATGCTTGATCTTATATCCTCTCTTCACAAATGTTTCGCACACGCGAATACTCGTTTCAATACCAGAATTAAAAATTAACGTCTTGGTTCCCACCGCAACTTCTTCATAAGCAAATAAAAGTTTCTCCTGCATGAAGTAATTGCCATACACAAGTTCCGAACTACTTACTGTGAAATCACCGTTTGAACCAATTTTCAATCCGTGTAAATTAACATCATAGGTAAAGGTTTCAGCATTGGCTAAGTAACCCTTTTCAATTAAGGAGGAAATGCTCTCACCTACTTTTAGCTTGTCGTAATGATCGTTCAAGGGTAACGCTTTATTCGAACTTAATGGAGTAGCTGTTACCCCAAGAATATTTGCTTCTTGGTAGTATTGAAAGATTTTTCGGAAACTATTGTAGTGTGCCTCGTCGACTATGACTAATCCGACGTCTTTAATAAAGTTCTCGTTATCCTGAAGTCGGTTATTCAATGTTTCCACCATTGCGATAAAACAATTAAAATCTACTTGGTCTTCGAGTGTTTTAACTTCGCTGTTGATGATTTTATTTGAAACACCAATGGCATTTAGCTGTTTCGAGGTTTGAATCGATAATTCAATTCTGTGGGTAAGTATTAAGACCTTTTTATTCCATTTTTCTATGTATTGCTTCGAAATCTCTGAAAAAATCACCGTTTTCCCTCCGCCTGTAGGCAATTGATAAAGCAAATTAAAATTGGCACCGTTCTCATCTAGTTCTTTAATGATCTGTTTAACAGTATTCTCTTGGAATGGATATAACGTTTTCGGTTCAAACAATGCCTCATCAATCATACTTCTGGTCTCAAAAATTGGGCTACAAAAGTACGGTCTTTTTCGGGAACAAAAAAATAATACATACTTTTTCCTCGTTATTTCAATGTATTATAAGGGCAATAAAAACGGATTCCATATTTGTCTCCGCAAACACTAAACTGTATTCAACTAAGATTGTCTTAAACATGTGTTACATTACGAAATTTTTAAGCACTCATCCAGTTCTGAATGGGTAACTTTTATCCACGGAGCTGGAGGAAGCAGTACGATATGGTACAAACAAATTCCTGCGTTCTCTAAAGAGTACAATGTTTTGCTTTTAGATCTTCGCGGTCATGGCAAATCAAAAAGCACGGAGTTCAAGCAATTGAAACGCTATTCTTTTGATGTGGTGCGCGAAGATATTCTCAAGGTATTGAACAATCTGAAGATCGAAAAAAGTCATTTCGTTGGAATCTCCTTAGGAACTATTGTTATTAGAGATATAGCTGAACATCATCCAGAACTAATATCTTCCATGGTATTAGGTGGAGCTGTCATGAAACTTAATTTGCGTGGGCAAGTGCTCATCCGAATTGGAAATTTGTTCAAGTCATTTCTCCCCTATCTCTTACTATATAGACTCTTTGCTTTTATTATCATGCCGAAAAAGAGCCATAGGAAGTCGAGAAACCTGTTCATTCGTGAAGCCAAAAAGTTATATCAAAAAGAGTTCATTCGTTGGTTTTCCCTAGTTTCAGAGGTCAATCCATTACTTACATTTTTCCGCATTCAGGAAACGAACATTCCAGCCTTGTACATTATGGGAGAATAAGATCATATGTTTCTTCCCTCAATTCGGAAGTTGACAAATTCACACAACAACACGGTGCTAGAGGTAATTCCTAAATGTGGACATGTAGTAAATGTGGATGCTGCAAAACACTTTAACCGAAGTGCATTGCTTTTTATGAGCAACCATTAATAATTTCGATTGAACAGAATTGCGTGTATTACTCCTCGTTCCCTTTTTTCGACTTGCGATAGGTATAAGAAGTGTAGATACTACGTTTAGCGAAACGTACTTGCTTGTCCGAATTCCACAACTTATTGAACGTATTGGCATTTACGCCAAAATACTCATAGGTATTACCATCTGTAAACGTGATTTCGAGCAATAATCCTTTATGCTTCAGTCCTGCAATACCACATTCATTAATTGTCTTTGTATACTCTTCTAAATTAGCCGCCCTCGTTTCAGGAGCAATACTTACCAAGAAATGATATCCATCAACGACCTTTTGTCCCATTCCTTCCGCTTCTTGCTTCATCGGATCTCCATCTTGAAACTTATCGGGATGCCATTGTTTGACTAATTTTCTATAGGCTAACTTCAGTCCTGCCAAATCAATTTCATTTTCAATTTGAAATAACTTCTTGTATTCTCCGATTCGTTTCATGAATTGTACTTTAAGCTTGGATTGCAATGGCCTTACTCTATAGAATGAGCCATATAAAAAACAAAAACCCTAAGACATTTGATACATCTTAGGGTTTTCTAATCCCACAGCCATATGGGCTTGCGGTCTGGACGGGACTCGAACCCGCGACCCCCTGCGTGACAGGCAGGTATTCTAACCAACTGAACTACCAGACCAAAAATTATTTAATCTCTGACAACAGTCAAAGACAGTCGAAACTGCTAATTTTTGTATTGTTCTCTCTGCAAATGCAAAGTTTATTTACATTTTTTTGGCAACACCGTTGTGAAGCGAGTGCAAATATAGAGTCAATTTTCGAATTTACATCATTTTTCTTAAAAAATATTCGTTTTTTTTTTAGTCTTTCAGTATTGCTTTGAAAGTCTGCTTATTACAATTCAAGGTGTTTGAATTTCAAGGTGTATGCGGTATTGGGAGTTGTTTCAAAAGTCATCTCCCCCCCTAGCTGGTCAGTTAACGATTCTATCAACTCTGTCCCAAACGATGATCGTTCTCCCGGTGACTTCCAATCACCGTTGTCTGAGTAAACAAATGAATGATGCCATGGTCAATACACGATTAATACTTTCCCTAAATTTGGATAATGCTATTCCACTAGGCCTAATTATCAATGAAATCATTTCAAATTCACTCAAACAAGTAATCCCTCAAAATTCTCAGGGAAAAATTACTGTAGAACTTCAGGAAGTCAGACCAACTTTTTATCGACTTACAATTGGCAATAATGGCAAAGGGAAACCTGTAGGAACGAATATCGTATAGTCGGATTCACTTGGTTTTATATTGATAACAACCATCATTGAACAACTTAATGGGAATTACTACCCTAACTCATCCCCTATATGCGCCTACTACGATATAACGTTTAACAAGCAGAAATAGAATCACTTATTCAATTGCCTACGAAAACTAGAGGAAACAAAAAAGTCCGTCAAAAGACGGACTTCAGAGTGATCCCGCTGGGATTCGAACCCAGGGCCCATACATTAAAAGTGTATTGCTCTACCAGCTGAGCTACGGAATCATTGCATTGGTGTTCTATTTTCAACCGATGTGAAAAATTAAAAACGCCTTTTGCGGGTGCAAATATAGTGGCTTAATTTAGAATGACAAGAGAATCTAAAAAGTTTTTTTGGTTTTTTTAGCCTTTTGTTACGAATGAAGTGATCATTTTACATGAACCTACTGAAAATAGGTCGATTATCTTAATTTTGAGGCGTGGAAAAAATCGTATTTCTTATAGGCTACATGGGTGTTGGAAAATCAACACTAGGAAAAAAACTTGCTCGGCGTCTCGAAGTTCCCTTTATTGATTCAGACATGATAATCGAAAGTATAGTGGGAATGTCCATTTCCGATTACTTCTCAACCTATGGTGAAGAAGAATTTCGAAGCTTAGAAAAAGATGTCCTAACTGGCATTACTGAGACATCAGCGATTATAGCTACTGGGGGTGGTCTGCCCTGCTTTTTCGATAATATGGATTATATGAATACAATGGGAGTTACAATTTATCTAGAGCGCCCTGCGAAAGAACTTTTCCAACGGTTGAAAAATACAAAAAAACAACGACCACTACTCGCAGGACTTTCAGATAACGAGTTATTAGAGTTTATTACTGAACAGCTGGCTAATAGAGAAGTTTATTACCTACAATCAAAGTTCAAGGTCGGGCGGACTCATCAAACTGTCGAATTCTTGGAGAAACTTCTGAAGGATTGATGGTATGTCAATACGAATTACTGACGTCGTTCCTTTACTTTATTATACTCCTCTTCACTCGATAGAAGGTACTGTTGACCATCATAATCAGTAATTTCTTGAAATCTGATAATTTCAAAATATTGGGTTGCCTCAACACGGTGAATGAACACTTTCTTTCCAATTAACTGAACTTCTTCAAGGGTTCGTTCGTTAATTAATTTGTAAAAAGACTTATTGTCAAATCGTCGTCTATATTGTGGAAAGTCCATATTTTTGAAGAATAATAATCGATACGTTCATGTATATCAATCCGGAACATAAAAAGGCTCAAGATTATATTGATGCTCAAAAATACGATAAAGCATTGAGTGCATTTAATGAAGCCTTGAAAAAAGCACCGAATCATCCTGATATTTTGTCGCATCGGGGTGTCTGCTATCTTCACCTCAATCAAAAAAAGAATTGCTTAGACGACTTAAATTTATCTCTTCAGCTTCAGCCAGATTACTCGTACCGATATGCTTCACTGGCATATGCAAAGGATTATTTTGGGGACATCGATGGGGCGATTGCTGCTTATGAAAAGGCTATTGAATTAGACCCTGAAGACGCTATAGCTTATAATAATTTAGGATTACTTCAAGAGAAGAAAGGATATCAACAAAAGGCGCAACGACAGTTCGAAAAAGCAGACAAATTAGCTAAGATTGAACGTAAATTCATGGACCGTTTAGATAAAGACGAAATTCGGGATGCTTCGCCTGCTCCGGGTAAAGGAGAAACTCTTCAGCCAAAAAAATTAACTCCCGATAAAGTACTTTCGAGAAAAGAAGTTTATCGGTCTTTGTTTACAGATGGTAAAACGTTCAAAGAGTTCATAGTCTTTATCAAACAAGGGTTTAAATTAACGAAAGATGACCAAAAAAGAAAAGGCTAATTACCTAGTACAAGAACTTGAAAAACTGTTTCCCGAAACACCTGTGCCTTTGGATCACAAAGACGCTTATACTTTGCTGATCGCTGTTTTGCTCTCGGCGCAATGCACTGATGAACGTGTGAACAAAATAACTCCTCAACTCTTTCGTCGTGCAGACAACCCATTTGATATGGTAAAACTTTCTGTGGAAGAAATCAAATCTATCATTAGACCTTGCGGATTATCCCCCAGAAAATCGCAAGCCATATTTACGCTCTCCGAAATTCTCATCGACAAATACAATGGAGAGGTCCCTGCAAGTTTTGAAGCGCTTGAAGAATTACCTGGTGTTGGTCATAAAACGGCCAGTGTAGTAATGGCTCAAGCATTCGGAGTCCCAGCTTTTCCGGTAGACACGCACATTCACCGATTGATGGTCAGATGGGGGCTTACAAGTGGTAAAAATGTAGAGCAAACTGAAAAAGATGCGAAAAAGTTGTTTCCAAAAGAACTTTGGAACAAATTACACTTACAAATTATTTTCTACGGTAGAAGCCACTCCCCAGCTCGCAGTCCAAAGCTAAGCGTTGATTATATTACACGAACAATAGGAAGTAAGCAGGTATTAAAAGAATATAAGTAACATAGTAATGTACCAAGTATAGAGTCTAGTGGGCAAAGTTCCGATGTGAAAATTTATTAATTTCGTAAAAAAACATACAACCATGAAATATTCAATCGCTTTAGTTGCAATGCTATTATCCATCCCATTGTTTGGACAAAAAGAATATGAAATCGGTGTAGAAATCACAGCGGCAAGCGGATCAAATTTAGGTGGTTCCGTGGGAGGGTCCTTGAAATTCGCGATTGTTGAAGAAGAAACTTTGGCGTACGGACCTAGTCTACGCTATCAATACTTATGGAGTAATAATACGTTTACAGGACTCAATGCGAATGCTTCACTTTTTGGTGGTGGAGGATTTTTACATTATCGCTTCTTGGAATGGTTCTTTGTAGGATCGGAAATTGAAGTTTTGTCCAATCCATTTCCAGTCATTAACCCTGATAAGCGCTGGAGTTTAACAGCCTTCTTTGGCGGGGGTGTTCATCATAATTTTGATTGGGTAAAATTGAATGTAGGACTCCTTTACGATATAGCCGATGCGCTGCGCGATCCACTAATAAGCAATCCATCACCTTTAAGAACGAGTTATTTCATTCAACGGAAAAATCCGCAACCAGGATCTGGTCCCAATGGTGCATACCTTCCAATTATTTACCGAATCGCTTTCTTTTTCCCTATTGGCTAATTTATGGCAAATTTTAAAAAGAAAATTGAAATAGAGCCAGGCGACTCCTATAAAACGCAAGAGGGCTACATCGTGTTCACCGAACAGTATCATCTCAAACGCGGTTACTGTTGTAAAAGCGGTTGTAAACATTGTCCTTATGGTTACGATAAAAAAACAGATCGATTCCTGAAATAGTTTAATTGCCTTTAGCTTAGCCACCTAGACCAACATCCAACATCATCATGATGGTAAACCCACCAATAAATCCAAGGGTAGCAACATCCGTGTATTTATCGCGTTGCGTTTCTGGAATAACTTCTTCTACCACGACATAAATCATTGCTCCAGCTGCAAAAGCTAACGCATATGGTAAAATCGGATCAAAAAAGAGCACTGCAAGAGCTCCAAGAACTCCAAATACTGGTTCTACAATTGCGGAAAGTTGACCATACCAAAAACTTTTAAAGCGAGATGCTCCATTTCTTCGAATGGGAAATGAAACCGCCATCCCCTCCGGAAAGTTCTGAATTCCTAATCCAATGGATAATGCTATTGCCCCTCCGATTGAAGCCTCTGGCATCCCTAAAGCGGCTCCTCCAAACATAACTCCTACAGCTAATCCCTCAGGGATGTTGTGCAAAGTTATCGCAAGTATCAATAGTGTAGATCTTCGCCAATCTGTAGATACACCCTCGCTCTCGGACTCCTTAAAATTTAGGTGCAAATGAGGAAGAATTTGATCTAAACCAAAGATAAATGTAGCTCCAAGCACGAAACCTACAGCAGATGGAATCACCTTCATAAAACCTTCACCCTCGCTCATGGAGATAGCTGGAGCCAATAAACTCCAAAAACTAGCAGCAATCATAACTCCTCCTGTAAAGCCAAGCATACCATCAAAAAAACCACGGTTCAATTTCTTAAAAAAGAAAACCACGCTTGCTCCTAATGCCGTGAGGAGCCACGTAAAGGTCGTAGCTAGCAGTGCTGACCAAACTGGTCCAATTTCTTCAAAAAAAGCTATCAATTCTTCCATTTGAGGAGTTGTTCAATTTTATTCCACAGCAAATTTAGCATTTTACATCATTAAAAATAATTTTTAGATATACCTAAATACTGTCATCCCTCAATTTAGCTCACTCATAATTGAGTGGCTTACTCCTGACTTTCTCCCTCTATGCATCATTAATTTGAAGCACTTATACCGATTTAACACCTTTTGAGTAGATTGCGAGCATGACATCAATTATAGTTCTATTTTTGTTTCTAT
>Ga0181574_10003080_pt1 | contig 14902 bp, 19 predicted proteins | sample 101ome_24_FD_145600 | JGI IMG/M metagenome (GOLD analysis project Ga0181574, IMG submission 145600) | Coastal salt marsh microbial communities from the Groves Creek Marsh, Skidaway Island, Georgia - 101410AT metaG (spades assembly) | ecosystem: Environmental > Aquatic > Marine > Intertidal zone... | reverse complement strand
TCAAGTCAGTGGTTGAGGTCAGCACCCATTTCTCCTCCATTCCCGATAACCAGGGGCGGGATAACCCTGCCAGTCGGGAGTTGGTGCGCATCATCAATAAAGCGCGCGAAGACATGAAACTTTTCTTCGGCGTCTCTGAGGGTGTGGTATTTACGGGAGAGAGCGGTACGGAGCTCCTGTTTCGCCTGGTGAGGGCAGCGGTTATGGGGTCTCCCGCTGGTGGTAACGTAGTGGGCAGCACGCTGGAGCATCCGGCCACGGCGAGCGCGCGAAATCAATGGTGCCCGGTGGCCGGAAAAGAAAACATTAACATTGCGCACGATAAAGATCGGGCAATCGTCACGCCGGAGCATTACCTTGCGCACGTCACCCCAGACACCCGCGCGGCGACCATCATTCAGACGAGTCCCGTAACCGGCATGGCGGTTGACGTAAAGGGCGTGGCAGAAGCTATCCGTAGCATCTCTCCCGATTGCTTTATTGTGGTGGACAGCATTCAGCATGCCGCCCATGGTGTTATCGACATCGGCGCCACCGGCGTCGACGGCTGCGCCCTTTCCGGTTACAAGGTTTTCTCGCGACATAACTATGGTGTCGCCTGGGTATCGCCACGAATGAGCACTCTCCGTCATGAGAAACTTGATGGGACCGCGGATAACTTCTGGGAACTCGGGACGCGTGACACCGGCGCATTTGCGACCTTCAGTACCGTCGTCGAATACCTGGAGTGGTTGGGCAGTCAGGTGAGTGATGCCTCCGACCGACGCGCGCGTTTAGAGGCCGCCGGACGAGCAATGGCAGAACAGGAGGCGCATCTGGTGGACGTGGCCATAAATGGGTCAGACGGACGCAAAGGTATCCGCGATTTACCCGGGGCGTTCATCGTGGGCGGTGCGGATAATCCTTATCGTGAAGGTCTTGTCTCGTACGCGTTTGATCATATCCCGTCCGTAGATGTCGTCGCTGCATTGAACGACAAAGGTATCCGCACCCACCTACGCAAAGCCGATTATTTCTCGGCAAGCGTGCTGGACCCGATCAATCTCGATAGCTGTATTCGCACGTCGTTCTGTCACTACAACAGTAAAGAAGAAATCCTCGCGCTTCTTGACGCACTGGCCGAGATCACCCAAAAGTAAACGGCTCGGCATACGCGTGCGTGTTTTGACCCGTTCATTCATCGAAAACCGAAGAGAGGAGAATATAAAATGGCAAAAGGCTACTGGATGTCCGCGTATCGCGAGGTGAAAGACCCCGAAAAACTCGCCGCTTACGCGGCGATAGCGGCAGAAGCCGTAAAGGCGCATGGCGGTCGTTTTCTGGCCCGCGGTGGTCGCATGGAGCCCAAAGAATTTGCAGTGGACGCCCGTACTGTGCTGGTGGAATTTGAAAGCTTTGAACGGGCACAAGAGACTTATGCCTCCGAGAAATACCAGCAGGCGCTTCAAGTTTTGGACAACGCCGTGGTTCGCGACTTTCGAATTGTCGAAGGCGTCGAGTAATACCCCTTAGCGTCTGGACCGAAATCCATTGGCCGAAGTTACCGTCGTCGGTGGGGGAATCATCGGGGTTTGTAGCGCCCTCGCACTTCAACGGGCCGGTATTGCAACCACCCTGGTGGAGCGCAGCGACATTGGGGGCGCAGCGACATTCGGCAACTGCGCCCTTATGGCGCGCAGCGAAATTGTCCCGCTGGCAAAACCCGGCGTCTTCAAAAAACTCCCCGGATGGCTGCTGAATCCCGAAGGCCCTTTAGCTGTTCGCCCATCGCACCTGCCAGCGGCCCTACCGTGGTTACTGCGTTTCCTTCGTAATGCCACCGCGGATCGCGTTGCGCGAATTTGCCATGGCCTGGGCGAGATCGCTGCGCTGGCGCAGGAGGACTTCGACGAATTCATTGCCGCAGCTGAGATCAAAGATATTTGGGCAGAAGAAGAAGTTCTCTACTTATACGATAACAAAGCGCAGTACGACGCTGATCGGTTTAGCTGGGCGCTTCGTGAGGCAGAAGGCTGCTTCGCTACAGAGCTTGATCCCGGAGCGCTCGCAGCTGCCGAGCCTGCGGTAAACACCAGTGGAAAATTCGGCCTCATCGCAAACGGGTGGAAATCGTTCACCAGCCCCCAGAGACTGACTCGTGAGCTTGCTGATTACTTTGTAACACTTGGCGGAAAGGTCATTTATCAAGACGTAACCGGCATCCGGATGCGCTCGGATAGCGCGCAAGCCCTGATGTTTGCGGATGGCCAAGATCACCCCGTGCAAAAACTTGTGATGGCCGCAGGCTGCTGGGCGAATGCACTCCTGCACGACATGGGCATTCGCATTCCGCTTGCGCCTTTGCACGGATACCACACCGATATTCCCGATAGCGGCATTAATCTCTCGCGGGCTGTCATTTACTCCACAGGAGGATTTGTCAGTACCCCTGTCGAGACCGGGCTTCGGATTGGGGGCACGGTTGAAATCGCTCCGCTGGATGCAAAACCTAATTTCCGTCGGGCTGAAGTACTCGTGGAAAAAGCCAAACGTCATCTCTTCCCGCAAATGCAGTCCACGACCGGCAAGCAGTGGATAGGGGCTCGGCCGTTTATGCCGGATACGCTCCCTGTCATCGGTCCAGCGCCCGGTGTAAAAAATGCATGGCTCGCTGTTGGCCATGGCCAACTTGGACTCACCATGGGACCCACCACAGGGCAGTTTATCTGCGATCTGATTAGCGGCAAAACGCCGCGAATCCCGCTGGAGCCATACCGCGCCGATCGCGCCTACGCCTAGATAAACACCTTGCCCTCGAAAAGCTTGCGGGCAGTACGAACGATCGCGGCCTGGTGAATCTGAAGCGCTCCATGCTTCATCGACACCTCAGCGACCACACTGACTTCGCCGAGCGGGTGCTCCACCGATATTTTCTTGGTCGGCCCCTCGGGCAACTCCGCCAGATCCCCAGCCGGCGAGCTTTCGAGCATGCAGGCGGTGGCCACGCTCACAGCACCCAACACTCCAATAGAGGCGTGACAGCGATGGGGAATAAAGGTGCGGGTATGGATGGCACCGCCGTTAATGGGTGAAGCGACTAGCGTAATCTTCGGGACTGATTTCTCTTTAACATCGCCAAGATTCATCATGGGCCCTGCCAACAGACGTAAGGTCTCGATTCGCGTCCTCAGATTCTGATTTGATTCGAGCTCCTCGCGCGACTCATATCCCGACACACCCACGTCACTTGCGCGAAGCACCATGACGGGCATGCCGTTATCAATGAGCGTTACCGGAATACCATCAATGAGGTCAACAGCCTGACCGGTCGGCAGAAGCGCGCCACAGGTTGAACCGGCTGCTTCCGGAAAATTCTGTAGCACCGGCGCAGCCGTACCGGGCACACCATCAATACTGGCGTTTCCGCTATAGGTGACTTCGCGGCCAGGCGTTTCAATCGTAACCTTAGCCACCTGATCGCTATTAACCATATACACCGCGACCTGAGTGTGGCCCGATTGAAGCGTGATGAGCCCTCGCTCTGCGGCAAACTGCACCACCCCCGACAGAATGTTTCCACAGTTTTGGGCATCGGTGACAATTGGCTGATCGACAAACACCTGCAAAAAAAGATAGTCGATATCGGCATCGGTCCGATCCGAACGGGAGACCACCGCAACTTTGCTTGTCAGGGGGTCGGCGCCGCCGATGCCGTCGATCTGGCGCGCGTCCGGCGAGCCCATGATCTTCAGCAGAAAGGCATCACGCTCAGAAACGTCTTGAGGTAGATCGTCTTTTAGAAAATAAATGCCTTTCGAGGTGCCGCCGCGCATCCACGTGCACGGCACACCGCCTGTCGAGACCTTACTCTCCGAGCTCATCCAGAGAATCCAGATAGACGAGCCCCTCCGCTTCCAGCCGAGGTCGCATGTCATAGATATCAAGACCGAGAACGCCTGACGCGAGCTGGTCGCGCTTGGCCACCTCAGCCGCCTCGCGGGCAAGACCGGCTTCCAGCACCGCATCGGCCCGAGTCCGAGGCACGACAACGACGCCGTCATCATCAGCAACCACAACGTCTCCAGGCTTAACCAGTTGACCCGCACATACGACCGGGACGTTGACGGAGCCGAGCGTATTCTTGACAGTGCCCTTTGCAGAAATCTCCCGACACCACGCCGGAAAATCCATGGCCTCAAGTGCCCGTACATCACGAACACCCACATCGGAGATCACGCCTCGCACCCCTCGAGCCTTCGCCGATGTGGCAAGCAGATCACCAAACATGCCGTCCGTGTTATCGGCGGTGCAGGCAATGACCAGCACATCCCCCGGCTGACATAATTCGATCGCGACATGCACCATCCAGTTATCGCCGGGCTGAGCCAAAATGGTCACCGCACTTCCCGCCAACGTCGCCTTCGGATAAATGGGTCGGATATAGGGCTTTAGAAGACCTGATCGTCCCGCGGCCTCATGCACGGTAGCAACGCCAAGCTCGCCCAACTGATCGATAGTTTTTGCGTCAGCACGCTGAATGTTCCTTACAGCGACAGGTTTCATAACGTTTCCTTCTTAAAGTGGCTTCTGGCCGATGGGTATCGACCGCGCCGATGTTCTGAAATTTTAAAACGGCAACCCTACATAGTTTTCTGCCAAGGAGGCCATCATCGAGTCTGAGGAGAATAAATAGTCCAGCTCAGCCTCCCTGATCCGAGGCGCAAACTCATCCTCGCCGGGGAATTCGTGGAGCATCTGAGTCATCCAAGCCGAAAAGCGCTCCACCTTCCAGATCCGCCGTAAACAATCCGTCGAATACGTATCCATAAGGGTGGCATCATTTTGTTTATACCAGGCCGTTAAAGCCCGGGAAAGGAAGTGAACGTCAGCGGCGGCAAGGTTAAGACCTTTCGCTCCGGTTGGCGGGACAATGTGAGCCGCATCGCCGGCAAGGAATAAGCGCTCATACCGCATCGGCTCCGCGACAAAACTACGAAGCGGCGCAATGCTCTTTTCGATCGAAGGGCCGGTATCCAAATCCCGCGCCAACTCGTACGGCAGACGGCGTTTGAGCTCTTCCCAAAACATCTCATCACTCCAATCACTGACCCTGTCGGTTAACGCGCACTGAAGGTAATAGCGACTGCGCGTCTTGGACCGTTGGCTGCAGAGTGCAAACCCGCGCGGATGACGCACATAAACCAATTCATGGAACGGCACCGTCTCCGACAACAAACCCAGCCAGCCAAATGGATACTCGCGCTCGTATTCGCGCAGCACAGACGATGGAATCGTTTTGCGACTGACGCCATGAAACCCGTCACAGCCCGCGACATAGTCACAACGCAGTTCTTGAGGCTCTCCTTGATGCTTGTATCGAATCAGAGGCGCGGACGTGTCTAATTCATGAATGGAGACATCCTCAGCCTCATAGATAAGCAATCCGCCCGCCGCATCACGGGCGTCCATCAGGTCTCGGGTCACTTCGGTCTGTCCGTACACCATCACGGAAGAGCCAGTGAAATGCTTGAGATTAATCCGATGCAGATGATCGTTTGCCGCGATATAAAAACCCTCGTGGATCAGGCCCTGGCGGTCCATCCTTGCGTTAACTTTAGCCTCTCGAAGCAGTTCTACCGTGCCGAACTCGAGCACACCGGCTCTAATCCGACCAAGCACATAGTCACGCGATCGCTGCTCAAGAACGACGTTTTCAATACCGGCAAGATCGAGAAGCTGAGACAGGAGCAACCCGGAAGGCCCGGCACCGATGATTGCAACCTGCGTTTTTTTAACGTCGCTTGGCACTTGCGTCACCACCAAAACTCTAATGGCTGCACTTTAATGCCGCAGGGGTTGAATACGTCATACCGGTTAGTGAAAAACCGGCACAGACGTAACTAATCGAGCTGCTGCTCGAGTCTATGCAGGATTTCATAACACGGCAGGACATCAGCGACACTGGCGTTCGGTTGCCGACCTTCTCGAATGGCTGCGAAAAATTCGCGATCCTGAAGTTCGATACCATTCATGGACACGTCTACCTTGCTCACATCGATGGCTTCTTCGCGCCCATCCACAAGATCATCATAGCGGGCGATGTACGTGCCGGTATCCCCAATGTAGCGGAAGAAGGTTCCTAATGGCCCATCGTTATTAAATGAGAGCGAAAGCGTACAGATCGCTCCGTTCTCTGTTTTGAGCTGAATGCTCATATCCATGGCAATTCCAAGTTCGGGATGAATTGGCCCCTGGACCGCATTGGCCTTCACAATCGGGCTCCCGGCCTGGTAGGCAAAAAGATCCACGCTATGAGCCGCGTGATGCCACAACAAATGATCCGTCCACGAACGAGGTTCACCCAGCGCATTGATATTCTTGCGGCGAAAAAAATAAGTCTGCACGTCCAATTGCTGCAGATTAAAGTCACCCACACTAATACGTCGACGCACCCACTGGTGACTGGGATTAAAGCGGCGCGTATGGCCACACATGGCCACAAGCCCCGACTCACGTTGCATCGCGACCACCGCTTGTGCATCTGCCAGTGAGTCGGCGAGCGGAATCTCGACCTGAACATGCTTTCCGGAAGATAAGCACGCGATGGCTTGCTGCGCGTGCATCTGCGTCGGGGTACACAGAATCACAGCATCCACATCCGGCCGGGCAAGACTTTCTGAGAGGTCAACCGTGACATGGTTGATGTTGTACTTCTCTGCAACCGCCTGGGTAGGCTCTAAGCGGCGACCCACCAGCGAGACCACCTCTACCCCGTCAATTTTTGCGATACCGTCAAGATGCTTTATGCCAAATGCTCCAGCCCCGGCCAGCGCTACCTTTATTGTGTCTTGCTTACTCATGGATCTTCTTTAACCCTTTTCTTCCAGGATAAGATGCCCAAGCGCCGTATTGGACGCAGGCACATGATAGAAGCGATGCACAACGCGCGGAGCGGGGCCCCCTGCCCCGTCGCCCATGGCACCGCGGGCAATTAACCACATGACGAGTTCAATTCCTTCAGAGCCCGCCTCTCGGATGTAGTCGATATGCGGCATCTGCGCTAAGTCTTCCGGGTCCGCAATCAGCCGATCCAAAAAGGCGTTGTCGAACTCTCGGTTAATCAGACCGGCGCGCGGACCCTGCAGCTGATGGCTCATACCGCCCGTGCCCCATATCTGCACATTCAGAGGCTCGTCAAAACTTTCTACCGCCCGACGAATCGCCTGACCCAACCTGTAACAACGTCGACCCAGCGGCGCAGGATACTGCACAACGTTCACCGCGAAGGGGATGATTTGAAACGGCCACGCATCCACTTTGCCGCACATAAGTGATAACGGCACCGTCAGCCCGTGATCCACATCCATGTGGTTGACGATGGTCAGGTCGAATTCATCCTCAATGACCGCTTGCGCAATATGCGAGGCAAATTCCGGATGGCCAACCACATCCGGTACAGGCCGGGGACCCCAACCTTCATCAGCGACCTCGAACCTGGGAGCTGTGCCGATAGCAAACGTAGGAATGATATCGAGACTGAATGCTGTCGCATGGTCGTTATAAACGAGGAAGACAACGTCCGGTGGATTATCTTTGAGCCATTCTCTGGAGGCTTCAAAGCCCTGAAACAGCGGTGCCCAGTAAGGCTCCTGCGTTTTATTCTGGTCGATAGCGACCCCAATCGCCGGGATATGCGAGGAATAGACGCTGGCACTGATTCGAGCCATCAGACCTGCTCCTTCTCGCCGGTGTATCGGTTACCCTCAATAGATCGTCCGCCCTTCACCATCATCTCCCGATACGCCTCTTCAGTCATACCGGTCATGCTGCCCGCCATCTGTTGAAAACTTTTCCCGTCGGTTGCACCCACCCGAGCGAGAAAATAAATATTTCCGCCGAGCTCAATGCAACGATTTAGATCTCGATCCATAACCGCCTGTTTCTGATCTTCAGTCATGGGCCACTCATCAAGATAGGTGCGTTCGTTGGCCTTAAAACGCTCCCTGTTCTCGGCCTTCATTAGGGATGTGCAGAACTGATTCAGCCAGTAACCTCGCCGTGACTGATCTGCATCAAACACGGTGGTGCCGGGGACATCTTTATAGGGTTTATCCAGTGCCATTTTTTTGTCCTAACATTCTTCCGGCCAATATAGCCGCATCGGGTTATCCACAAGGAGCTTTTGCTGCAATTCGGCGGTAGCCGCAATATGCGGAATCACATCCACCAACAGCCCATCGTCCGGCATATGACTTTTGAGATTCGGATGCGGCCAGTCCGTTCCCCACAGCACGCGGTCGGGGAAGGTCTCAACGATGCGCTTAGCGAACGGCACCACGTCACGATACGCCGATCGTTCGCCATCGAGTGCGGGCGGGCCGGTCTCCGACAACCGCTCAGGGCAGCTGACTTTCGTCCAGATGTTGGGATTACCATCTACGAAATCAATAAAGGTCTTGAATGCTCTGCCATCGACTGACTGGGTCACATCGGGGCGCCCCATATGGTCAATGACCAGCGGCGTTGGCAGCGCATTGAAGAAATCGAGAAGCTCCGGAAGGTCGACCGCTTCAAAATAAAGCACCACATGCCATCCGAGTGGTGCCACACGCCCTGCAATCTCCAAAAGCTCATCCGGCGGCGTGGTATCCACCAGCCGCTTCAGAAAATTAAAGCGCACTCCGCGCACGCCCGCGTCGTGCAGAGCCTGCAGCTGCTCGTCTGACACGCTCCGCTTTACGGTCGCGACACCGCGAGCCCTGCCGCCAGATGCTCGACAAGCATCCACCATCGCACTATTGTCGGCTCCGTGGCAGGTGGCCTGAACGATCACGTTACGAGAGAAACCCAAGTGATCACGAAGCGCAAAGAGTTGATCCCTTGAGGCATTGCAAGGCGTGTACTTGCGCTCCGGCGCAAACGGAAAATCAGGCGATGGACCGAACACATGACAATGTGCATCCACGCTGCCGGGTGGTGGCACGAAATGCGGCTTGCTGGGTCCGTCGTACCAATCAAGCCAACCGGGAGTTTTCTCCTGATGAGGACTCACGCCTAAAGACCTCTGGCTTTTAACGCTGTGTCCAGTTTTGGGTATACCCGGCGCGCATTGCCTTCGAAAATAAGCTCGCGCTCGGTGGCGCTGAGGTCCGCCGCTTCGATGTAGCGTTTGGTGTCATCAAAGGAAAATCCAGTCTCGGGATCGATACCCCGCACGGCACCGATCATCTCGGAAGCGAACAGTACGTTTTTTACGGGAATGACCCGCGTCAGCAGATCGATCCCGGGCTGATGGTACACACAGGTATCAAAAAAGATGTTATTCAGAAGATGCTCATCCAGCAGAGGCTTGTTAAGCGCCTGGGCGAGGCCTCGAAAACGCCCCCAGTGATAAGGCACTGCCCCTCCACCATGCGGGATAACAAAACGTAAGGTTGGAAAATCCTTAAATAAATCTGCTGTAAGGCACTGCATGAAGGCAGTGGTGTCGGCATTTAAATAGTGGGCGCCTGTGGTGTGAAAGGCATCATTACAACTCGTTGATACGTGCACCATCGCCGGGATGTCCAGCTCGACCATGCGCTCGTAGATTGGAAACCAATAGGAATCAGACAGCGGCGGACTCGTCCAATGGCCGCCCGAGGGGTCGGGATTGAGGTTTACCCCGACAAAGCCATACTCCTCGATACAGCGGTTCAGCTCATCCAGACAAGTTCGGGTATCTACCCCCGGTGATTGTGGCAGCATCGCAGCGCCGATGAATTCACCAGGGAAAAGCGTCGTAACGCGGTATATGAGCTCGTTACAGATAGCTGCCCAAGCGGAAGATTCTTCAAGACCGCCAATGTGATGCGCCATAAAACTCGCGCGAGGACTGAAGATCGTAAGGTCGGACCCGCGTTCTCTCATCTTGGCGAGCTGGTTTGATTCAATGGATTCCCGCAGCTCGTCGTCACTAATACGGAGCTCGCTTGGACTCGGCCGATGGGAGGGCGAGCCAATCGCCGCAATCTGCCTATCCCGCCACTTGGCAAGGGCCTCTGGGGCGGTGGTGTAGTGACCGTGACAATCAATAATCATGCGGTACTCCTGAAAAAAAGCCGCTCAAACAAAATTGATAGACTCGAAGGACTGTCGTAGGGGCCCTTCATCCCGACGACGAGCTTCATTATCTCAAGGAGCAGTTTTTATGGCAAAAGTCTGCGTGATCGCCGGCGTTGGCCCGGGCAACGGAGCATCGCTTTGTCGGAAGTTCTCCTCCGAAGGCCATACCGTCGCCATGCTGGCCCGAAACGAACAATACTTAAGGGATCTTGCTGAGCAGATTCCAAACTGCCTCGCTTTCCCGTGCGATGTGTCGAGCCCGGAGGCCATCAACAGAGTCTTTAAGGACATTCGGGATAGGCTCGGCCCGGTAGAAACGCTGATCTATAACGCGGGCTCGGGTCTTTGGACCGGGGTTATGGAGACGACAGCAGAGAATCTCTATGACAGCTGGGCAATCAATGTGCGGGGCTTGCTCCTGAGTGCGCAGCAGGTGATACCTGCCATGCTTGAGAATGAGAAGGGCAGCATCGTCGTGATCGGCGCAACCGCATCGTTGCGTGGCGGTGCAACGTCAACCGCATTCGCATCAGCCAAAGCCGGTCAGCGCAGCCTCGCGCAATCGATGGCGCGGGACTTGGGCCCAAAGGGCATACATATCGGCTACGTGATTATTGATGGGATCATTGATCTTGAACGCACCCGCGCTCGACTACCGGATAAGCCAGACGCATTTTTTATGCGGGCCAGTTCCATCGCCAAGAGCGTTTATATGCTCACCGAGCAAGAACGCTCAGCGTGGACCTTTGAGTTGGATCTTCGGCCCTTTGGTGAGCGCTGGTGAGACAACACATGATGAACTGAGGAGACAGTGATGACTGAAGACGAATTGCGCAACCTGGCTATGGAACGGGGATATTCAGCACCCACGCACAAGGAGTTTGAGCCAAACCTTTTGAGTGAACTACACGCGCACGATTTTGCGGTGCTGGGTCTTGTTACGCGAGGCACCCTGCGGCTTGCCTACCAAGACGGCCGCGAAGATATATTCGTTACTGGGCAATACTGTGATCTCCCGAGTGGGACACTTCACAGCGAACGAACCAACGAAGAAGGCGCGACCTTTTACCTCGCCGTGAAATGATTATTGGAGCCTACGATGCACCTAAAACTCGTTAGCCTGCTCGCGGCGGCTTTTCTGCTGAGCTCTCCCGCGAGGGCATTTACCTGCGGCGAACTCTGGCAGGGCTGGATCAGCTCTCAGAAAGCTGCTTCTGAACAGACCGCGGCCGATCACTTTGAGGCCGGTTTCTTTGCGGGTTATGTTTATGTGCTTGGCAATGTGTCTCAGCACATAAACTTTCCTGACGGGTCCACGTATAAAGACTGGGCAAAGGCTGTTGGCGCCTATCTTGAGTCCCGTCCTGATCGCCATGCCGAAAAGGGTCCCATGTGCATTGACGATGCCTTGATCGAGACTTACGGTCGGCTTTAACGGTAATTCGTTGATAGGGGTGCCGTGACCCGATCTCGTCTTCAAACCATTCGGTGTGCGAGCCTGCTGACTCCTGCGGGATGGCGTCGTGACTGCGTCATTCGGCTCAACGAAGAAGGACGTATCGAGAGCATCGTCGATGACTCAACGGCGACGGCTGAGCTGATCCTCACCGGCCTTGTTATACCCGGTATCCCTAACCTTCATTCCCATGCGCATCAAAGAGCAATCGTTGGGCTCACCGAGCATCGCGCTGCCGATCACGACGACTTTTGGGGCTGGCGGGAGATGATGTACCGCGCGAACGCGGCAATAAATCCTGACCAGCTTCAGGACATCGCCCGCTATCTATATATCGATATGCTGCGTCAGGGCTACACATCGGTGACGGAGTTTCATTATCTTCATCATCAGCCCAACGGCTTGCCGTATCAAAACCCAGCAGAAATGTCAGAGCGGCTAATCGCCGCGGCTGACGAAGCGGGAATTGCTATAGCGCTACTTCCCGTCCTCTATTGCCGAGGTGGCTTTCAGGATGAGCCATTGCAGGCGACTCAAAAACGCTTTTTTCACACGATTGACGATTACCTTCAGCTTCTGCAGCAATGTCAGTCGCTTTGTGCCAATCACCCAGATCGCTCGATCGGCATTGCCGCGCATTCACTTCGCGCGACAATGCCTAGCGATATTCAGGCAGTTATTGAGCAGGCCGGGCCAGCGCTTGCATCCGTGCCAGTTCATATCCACATCGCAGAGCAAATAAAAGAAGTTGAAGATTGTCTGCAGGTGAACGGCGCTCGGCCCGTGGACTGGCTGTTTGATTCGTGTGATGTCTCAGAGCGATGGTGCTTAATCCACGCAATCCATATCTCGGAGGCAGAGCGTTCCCTGATTGCAAAAAACGGCGTTACCGTTGGTCTTTGTCCGACGACGGAGGCAAACCTTGGTGACGGCATCTTTCCGGCTGCAGAGTTCCTTGATAAAGGCGGAATAATCGGTATCGGCTCAGACAGCCAGATAAGCGTCTCGCCGATACAAGAACTTCGTCTGCTTGAATATGCGCAGAGGTTACGCCTAAGAAAGCGCACGGTTCTTACGCCTAGCGATGGCGGGAGCAATGGCCGCCATCTGCTGGAGGCATCGGTTACCGGCGGGCGCCGTGCACAAGGCGAGCGCCTGGATGGCATTGCACCCGGCGCAAGGGGAGATTTGATCGAGATCGCGTCCGACCGGATCGAGTATGAAACGCTAACAAAAGATCAAACGCTCGATACCTGGATCTTTTCCAGCGCTGCTAACGCTGTCCGGAATGTGATCGTGGGTGGCGTGCAGGTCGTGAAGGATTTTGATCACGCAGGCTATATGCCAGCCGCGCAGGCGTTACGAGGCGCGTTGAGCACGCTGCCCCGAACCCTCTCGTCTTAAATATAGGCGGTCTGATCCGCCCCACCAGCTCGCTTACGATAGTTTTGCAGAGCGGACAGTTACTTACCGTCCGCGCAGTTCCACCACGCGGGCTTTACGGAACCATGGCAATGGCTGTGGTCTTTGGAATACTCGTGCGCGAGAGATGCGGAAGTGGCCATCCCAAAAAGACACAACGCCAGAATTACTTTTCTCATGATTGTTCCTTTATCTTGTGATTTGAGCAGGTATTTTCTGGCCTGATTTTATCGTCGGCCTGGTGCTGATCTCGACAGTTACATCACAGCAATGGGCTTATCCTATTTTTCATAATTTCTGGAAAAGCGAATATGAAACGTCTACTGTGTGCTGTTGTGATTGTCTTTCTGCCCGCATTTGCTGTGGCCGATAACCATAAAAAAGCAGATGAGTATGTTTACTGCGATGGCATCAAACGTCCGAAGGGCTGGACCTGCTCCGGACAGCGTTAGCAGCTGTCACGGGTTAACCAGCAGAATACTTAGGATGACGGCTGCGGTGATTAGAACAATCGCGAGCGCCGCCCGGGTGCTTAATTTCACCAACGGATCACGAGGATCACGACGTTCCATCATGGGCGAAGCTGCCAGCCAGAGGTCGATATAACCCGCCGAACGTGTTTCGTAGCTGATATAGACAAAATATCCCGCACAAGGATCTCTTTTTGACTCCCGCATAATAGCAATAGCTCGGACGCCTGATCGTTTACACTGAATCAGGCTTTTTAATAAACGCTAAATCGCGAGGATATATTGCTATGGTGGTTCTTATTGCGGCCGCGGTAATCATTTACTTCGTAGTCAATCAGCCTACGTTTCTTTGAGTGCTACATCGAGTGCCAGATCGACCGCCACGTCGTTCAGGCAAGATTTAACAGGCCGCGGCGCAAAGCGGTCTAGGCGTTTGGCGGTCGCTTGATCAAATAAATGATCACGACAACCAAGATTATTAAGCCGATTGCCTCAATGAGAAAAAGATTCACTGCTCTAATCAAGCAACCGCTCTTAGCGCATTAATGATGTGGGCATCTTTCCTGAGTATGTCACTTATCGCATAAATGCTAATGGCGTGCCGCCCATTCCATTTATCTGTTGCCCAGACAACGCCTAATTTTCTGTCGACTTCTCTAACAATATAGCGTTGACCCACCACTTCGATTCGATCACCGGTCTTTACGGACATGGGAGTCTCCTTAATTTCGAGAGACTCCATTTTGATCCGACGACCTTAAGAACTGATTAATCAGGGCCCGCCAAAACCTAATCACCTAGGAAGCATTAGCCCTGCTATTTTGGAACTTTGATTACGCTTTTTCTGACGCTTTTTCGCTAACGATCATGCCAGCCCCGCTCCTGATCACGTCCCAAAACATGGCAAAGAGAACGAGAGTCACGCCGCCCAGATAGATAAATACAAACATAAGCGCGGGAGCCGTTACAAACACCAATCCCCAGTATCCGACCACGGTGAGGCTTTCCAGCAGCAGGGCCATGTCCACAGATTGCTAACTCCCTCACGATCTAAAGTAGATCGCAGATTGGCAAGATTCAGACAACTGTAACAAGTGACTCGAAAATCACCAAACCGGCTTTTTATTTAGTCAATCCAACTGCTGAGAAAGCAACATAGATCGCACAGAGCGGGCCCAACCAACGCACAGGCCCTCTTTACCTGTGCGTTGGGATTTGTCTCGTTTAGATATTCATCTCCTGACATGCTGCAGGAATTTTTCCCGCCGTTATGTCGTCACAGCTCATTTCAGCCATGGTCTCAAGACACCCTATCACTTTGTCTACCGATTCAGGTGCCGGGCGCCCCAATTGACCCGCCTGCGCCTGACATTGAAGCGTCGTCTGTGCTTTAAGAAAATTGAGTTGGTCCGAGTTCTCCAAGTCTGCCGCCGCTTTGTCAATCATGCAGCCCATGAGATGTTCGCACTTC
>Ga0181574_10003069_pt1 | contig 14941 bp, 10 predicted proteins | sample 101ome_24_FD_145600 | JGI IMG/M metagenome (GOLD analysis project Ga0181574, IMG submission 145600) | Coastal salt marsh microbial communities from the Groves Creek Marsh, Skidaway Island, Georgia - 101410AT metaG (spades assembly) | ecosystem: Environmental > Aquatic > Marine > Intertidal zone... | reverse complement strand
TGGAATCGCCAGTTGCCACATCGGTTTCCTCTTCCCGCTCATCGCTCGCGATACCGGCATCTGTGCTTTCCCGTTCACCACCGAAGATGACATTGCGCATCTGATCCAACGCCTTGTCGAGGGGGCGGCTTTGTGCCACCACGGAATCCAAACCTATCCCACTCCACGCGACGAGCGCGAGGAAGTTGAGGGCAAGGCGGTTGGTAAACGAAATCATCGTCAAAAGGGAGAAGCACTATTCTGAATCAAGTGCTTCGGTCAATTCGGCAAACGCGGCATCTCCAATATGCTCTGCGAGCAGGGCGGCGACCTCGGGAGCGATCGCTGCTGGAACAACGGCAATAGAGATGGCGCCGTCATAGGAAGTCAACGGGATCGTAATCGCCATTTCTAATGCTGCAGAGAGTTCTTTCGCAGCATCCGCGTTGAGATTATCCACCATTAAGGGGGCTATTTCCGCGGGCAGAGCCTGACCTAAATCGATGGCAATCGGACCGTCTGGCATGATGAGCACCATCCCGCCAGCGAACTCGATTGCGGCCGCCAGCTCATTCCAGGCATCGGGAGCAAGGGAATCCCGAAGGTCTTTGGTCGCATCGACGGGAGGAAGGGAAAAGGTTCCATCAAGACTCGCAGGAGCCCCGAGCTGGTATTCATCGCTATCGATCATAATCACAGCGGCTTGTCCGGCAATAATGGAAGCGGCGGCGGCACCAAAGGCGTTTCCACCGGGATTGTTTGATAGCCCCATCAAGTTCTCTACAGGTGACCGTCCCGAACCATCTCGATTGTCCGTGAACTGATCGGTAACCTTACCGCCCTCTCCATTTTTCAGACTCGGATTCTGGACCTGGCCAGTCTGCTGCGTCAAGATGACCTCGGTATCTCCGCCAGGACGAGGGTTGTCATTTTTTTCCGGTGCTTCAAAATTTTCGACAACCACAGTCGAACCTTCCAACTGAAACGGCCCAGTCTGGAGAAATCTTTTACTTCCCGCCGCCAGCGTATCGAAGCCACTTCCCCCATCGAGAAGAAGAGAAATTCCATTCCCTCCGCGGAACACTACAGTATCATCGCCCGGACCGAGGAGCAGTTTCAGCTTCTCCACTTCTGAGTAGTTGTAAGTTGGGTTTCGGCTGATCGTATCGTTAGTGATAGTGTAGCGATTAACTCCACCGAGGTTGCGATCATCGAGAACCAGTTCATCCAGGTCTGCTCCTCCGATGACTTGATTGACCATCGCTTGATCGAAGAACACAAACTGGTCATCACCTCCCGCTCCGTCGAGCGTTTCAAAATTGCTGAATTTTATATCGTTCAGATAACCTGCTCCATCCGAGAGAATCTGAAAGCTATCACCTTGTTCCGTTCCCGTAAGCAGGTCTTCCGCCTGCCCGCCAATCACCGACTCCAGCGAATCGAAATTGGCGACCTGCGTTCCGCTTTTCGAACCAAAGTCGGCGAAAACGGAACTCTCAAAGGCCGAGTAATCAAAAGTATCAAAACCGTCACCACCGATAATCGTGTCTACCGATCCACCGGGCAGAAATGAAAACGTGTCATCACCTCCCGCTCCGTCGAGCGTTTCAAAATTGCTGAATTGTATATCGTTCAAACGACCTGCTCCATCCGATAGAATCAAAAAGGTATCACCTTGTTCCGTTCCCGTAAGCAGGTCTTCCGCCTGCCCGCCAATCACCGACTCCAGCGAATCGAAATTGGCGACCTGCGTTCCGCTTTTCGAACCAAAGTCGGCGAAAACGGAACTCTGAAAAGCCGAGTAATCAACTTTATCCAAACCGTCACCACCGATAATCGTGTCTACCGATCCACCGAGCGAAAAAGAAAACGTGTCATCACCCCCCGCTCCGTCGAGAAGCACGTCAGAGCTGTTTCCATCATCGATATCGATGACAAAATTGTCGTTCCCCTCGCCTCCTGAAATAACATCGTACCCGTTGAACTCAATGCCGCGAATATTTGCCGAGACTCCAACCGGATCGGCAAATGTTTCTGACGATATATTGATCTGAGAATCCAGTCCGGAGTCGATCAGCATGTCATTGCCTGAATCCACTCCCCTCACCTCGTTGATGGCAGTAAAAGTCACGCCTTCCAGCTCAAATGTCCCCTTCGTCAGAATTCGATTCCCGCTGGGTCCCTCACCGATAAACGATTTCGTCGGAGCGACCAGCGGAGCACTGATTCCAATATCAGAAGTGTTACCAGGCCCCATTTCGATCTGGAAGCGATCACCCGCATCGACCGGCCCCGTAACCGTGGCATTGCCGCTCAGGACGAGGAAGTCAGCATACGCAGCGAGCTTGATATCCTGAATGTCGATCGCCTGATCCACTTGAACGTCAACTGCGCCCACATTCATCGCCGTGAAGGATCCAAAATTGCTGTGCTGGGCCGTGAAAGACTGCCCGACACCGTCAGGATCAGTAAACTGGACCTGATTTCCATCTACATAACTCACAGAAACATTACCGCCCAGACTATCGAAAGCGACATTTTGTGTGCCGTCACCACCAACGAACGGGTTCACTCTCGTGCTTGAGGGCATCTCAAATTGAATTGCCATCCCCCCCTGCCCTGTGCCCTCGCCTGCCAGAGAAATGTTCGCGTTTTCGGCTGCTGAAATCGTCGTCTCATTTACGGCGGCACCATCGTCAATCAAGATACCATCGTGATCGAAATTCGAAACAATCACACGCCCTGTGATATCCACATCACCTCCCCCGGTTGACCCAATCTGCGATCCCCCAATGAAAACCCCGTGAGCCACTTCGCTAAGACCCTCCACGAGAACAGAGCCGCCGCCGGCACTCAGCTGCGATTCCTGTATTTCAACACCTCTTCGGCCATTGAATCGTGAATTTCCCTTGATGGAGATATCCCCTTCATCTGTCAACAAACTCGCATTCCAAATCGATATCCCTTCGCTGTCTGCTGCTTGCGAAGCATTCCGCACAGTAAGGTTCCCCACCCCCCCAGTTGAGATCGTGGTCATATCCCCAGGGTGCGCAGACGAGTTACCTAGATCAACTCCCTTTGCACCATCCAGAAGAATATTTCCGCTTCCACTCGTTACAATACTGACCTGGCTGTCGACGAATATTTTACTGTCCGCGACAATGGACAGGCTGTTGTTCGAGGTCCAATGGATTGTCGAACCGTATGTTACATAGACATCACCGTTTTCCGTTCCCTCCGAATCTGTCTGAATCACGAGTGAGCCTGTATTCTGCAAAAAGTTCTGAAGATCGGAGTCGAGAATTGAGGGATTGGAAGTCGGCGAAACGGTTATGTCATCAGGGTGTCCGATACGAAGAATCGTAACGTCAGTCGGATCGATGAGAAATGTCCCTCCCTCTCCGTTCGATGCAGAAACGTCCACCGACTGAACCAGCCCCGGCAAGTAGAGTGCCTTCTTTCCTGAAACTTCCACAAATCCACCATTACCGCCCTCAGCCCCGCCTCTCGATGCTGCATGACCGTTGAAATCGAGGGTATTTTCCGCAAATACGATGATCTCGCCGCCATTGCCTGTCCTGCGTGCCGAGGCATCGAAAAGGACGCCGTCCTCGATCGTGACATTTTCGGCGTTCGCTAGCAGCGGGTCTTCCCCCCGCCTGCCTCCGCCAATCCGAATCTCACCACCGCCCGTCTCTCCATCCGCTAAGATGAGACTTCCTTCGAAAACATCGACCCTCTCACCGAGCACTGTAACAGTGCCTCCGACCCCGGTTCCACTCCCTGCGCCAATTGTTCCACCGACCTCCACTGTTCCGTCTTTTCCGGCATCAACAACGACTTGGCCGCCCTTCGGCCTCGCAGGCTGTTTTGCTACGAGACTTCCTGTGCTGCGAACCTTGCCTCCTCCCACGCGGAGAAAAATCTGGCCACCCTCGCGACTTACTGCGGTCGCTGCGACCCGACCTTCGTTCTTCACGGCCATGCCGTAGACGTTTCCTCCGTATGATTTCAGCTCTGCAACATTGGCTTCGATCGTGCCGGTATTCACAACTCCGTCGGCCTTTTTCTCACCGCTCGCGCCACGAACAAAAACCCGCTCGGAACCGGATTCCTTGATCAGGACATCGTTGCCCGCCGCGAGTGCAGCCGTCCCGTCTGACGCGCGCAGAAGCCCTGCGTTGTCGACTGTGGAGGCAATCAGGAAAATATCTCCATCGAATGCACTGATGGCTCCCAAGTTCACAACCGCCGCCTGGGAATCCCCACGAAATCGGAGATCGCCACCAGCGAGAAAATCTTCGTTGCTGATATCCAGAGTCGACGCAGTAAAACCCGCGACATCGATCACCCCATTGCGACCCACGACAACTCCGTTGGGATTAAGCAGAAAAACTTGTCCATTCGAACGCAGCGCACCATCAATCCGGGAAACCGTCGCTCCAGTAACGCGATTCAAAGTTGCAGATCGAGAATCGGGGACGACGAAGCTAGTCGTTTGACCATTATCAATCGAGAAAGAGTTCCAGTCGATGATCCCTCGATTCGAATTTTGAATGACCCGCAGAGCATCTCCCTGTGAGAGGAATTGAATGTCTCCGTGCCTAACCGAAGCTCCGGAAGGATTACCCCATGCCACACTCAGCGAAGAGAGAAAGAAAACAAGTACGACTGGGACACACGAGCGTCCTCGGCTGCTCCCTTGTCGGCTCACTATCATTCCGAATCTGAATATCCCAGGAGAGAAACTCTAATTTTCTTCTTCATTTGGGACAATCTCGACGCGGCCCTCTTTGACCTGTGCGTAGCCCTTGCCGTCTTCGACAACGACGGAATAAAAAGTCCCCCGCGCGGCCGCGACACCGCTTGGCGTTCGAACTTTGAAATCTATTTCTCCCTCGGCATTCGGCTTGAGTAGCGCTCCAAGGCTGCCGTCTTTCAGGTCGATCATCACCTGCTTCGGAGAAGCCTCTTCGTCCACCATCTCAATAACCACTTCTGAATTCGCAGCAATTCGGATCGCGGACCGAGGAGTGATGACAACTACAGCCCGGGAATCGTCTCCCGTTTTAATCGTTGTCCCGACCGCAACCTTGTCCCCTTTTTCTACGGGAGTTTCAGCACCATCTTCCCCAATCCCTTTCACATCGCCAACGGCGACTGTCACCGTCCCGCTCACCGGTTCTGCCAGTGACAAATCGAGGGGCACGAGGACCGCTAGCGCAAGAAACGCTGGGAAAAGGAATTCGGAAGGCTTCATGGCTGCAAGTCGGGTTGAGGAATACCACTTAACTTAGAGTATTAAGTGAAACTTTCAATGTAATTCCCGCTCTATTAGCGGACGAATGAAGGCGTGCATTTATGCAATTTTCTGCCTACGATGCGGTCTCTTATGGCGGGACAGACGGAAAAAAGCAGATCTCTCATTCTTCTCCTCGCACCGCCAGTGGCTGCAATGCTGATGTGGCTGACCTGGTCAACCGACTTTGCAACTGAACTGGAGAACATCACGATTGATTGGCGTTTCAAAGCTCGAGCAGATAATGACCCGAGGCCTTCGCCAAAAATCGCGCTGGTTGGGATAGGCGAAAATTCCCTGAAGGAACTCGGACGCTGGGAAGAATGGAAGCGCGATATTCACGGCAGATTTCTTCAAACCCTCGCCTATCGCCCTCCCAAGGTCATCGCTTTCGACTTCTTTTTCATTGAGCCAAGCGAAGATCCCGAAGTCGATTCCTTCTTTGCTGATCAACTGGCCCTGCATCCGGGAGCCATTACCGGAATGTTTGTTGATACGAGCGATGAGGCAAGAGAGCTGGCCCAGAAGAAGCCATTTCCCGACATCACCCTCTACGCCACCAAGCCTTTTCCCAACGTTACAGGTGATGTCGACAAGCTCCTTTCCGGACCGACGGCATTGACGCCACTCATGGCGTTTGCCCAGAGTTCTTGGACCGGTTCTGTGAATTCTCCACCATCCGAGGTCGATGGAATGCGCCGAAAAATCCCTCTGATCACCGAGGTTCAGGGAAAGATTTATCCTTCCTTCGTTCTACAAATCCTCATGCAAATCGAAGATGTCCCCGTTGAAGAAGTGACGATCGACATTGGAAATATCATCACCATCCCAAAACAGGACGGCGACGAATGGAAGATTCCGATCGATGACTCGGGTTTTCTTTATCTCAACTACAGAGACACGAATCGCTTTCAGGTCAGCGAATATGAGGCGGTCTACAAGCTGATCGAATCGGCAGAAAAAGGAGATATCGATTGGCCGAGTGAACTCCCTCCATTCACCGACCAGGTGGTGATCATTGGACAGAGCGCCACAGGTCTTTCTGATTTCGGCCCAACGCCCTATCGAGGGCAGGAAGCACTTATGAAAGTTCAGGCAACTGCGCTCGACAGCATTTTACGAAACGATTTCATCCGGCAAATTCCAAAAGGACAGGTCCTCCTGATCTGGCTTGCCATCGCATGGCTCACTCTCTTGCTCCTTCGGCAAGCCCGCATCACACTAGCGATCCTGATCCCATCAGTCATCATCCTTTCCGTTATCTTTCTCGCCTTTTTTCTCTTTGATCAGTATTCCTTTCTCATCCCTCTTGTCCTCCCCGTAGTCGGATTTGCCCTGATTCACACGACCGTGATTGCAGACCGTCTTGCAGCCGAGTTCCGAGAGAAGCGCGCCATCACCGGGATGTTCCAATCTTACGTCGCACCCGCCCTCGTGAAACAGATGGTCAAAAACAGGGAGATGCCGGAATTGGGAGGGGAGGAAAAGAACATCACCATCCTTTTCAGCGACATACAGGGCTTTTCTGCGTTTTCTGAGGAATTAACACCTGTCGAGTTGGTGGACCTCATGGTCGAGTATCTTTCGGAAATGACAGACATCGTCACCAACTCCGGTGGAACACTCGACAAGTACATCGGAGATGCCATCGACGCGATGTTCGGAGCACCCCTTCCTCTTGAGAATCACACTTACATCGGGGTGATGACTTCCATTCAAATGCAACGAATGCAAGAGGAACTCTGCAAACGCTGGGTCAAGCAGAAGAGATCCAAGCGGATTCAGGAAATGCGAACTCGCATTGGTCTCAACGTTGGACCTGCCGTGGTCGGCAACATTGGCTCCCAACATCGTTTCAACTACACAACGATGGGTGACAACGTAAACCTGGCAGCCCGAATGGAATCCGGGGCGAAAACCTACGGTGTCTGCACCATGATCACCGGAGACACCTATGAGGCAGCCCGCGCAAGGAAAGACGACATCACTTATCGCCACCTTGATCGAATTGTCGTGAAAGGGAAAACCGTTCCCGTCCAGGTCTACGAAGTCATTGAGCAAAACGACCTCGTCAGCAGTGACACTTCACGCTGTCTGGAACTTTACGAAAACGCTTTGGAAAAATACTTCGCTCAGGAGTGGGATTCCGCCCGCGAAGTATTTCAGAAAGCAGCAGAATCAGAACCGTTTCAACCCGGCCGAGACCACGCGATTGTCACGAATCCTTCCCGCATGATGGCAGCCCGCTGCGAAATCATGAAGGTGAACCCTCCGGGTGACGACTGGGATGGAGCCTACGAGATGACCACCAAATAAAAAGAGCCACGTCGCGGGTCTCTACCCACGGCGTGACTTTCTCGCGCTTGAACGAATTGTATAGGCAGGTCTGCTGGCCCATCGCTTTCTTGATCGCAGCAAAGATCAGCATGAGCACGACACCGCCGACACCTCCTCTGGCGATGTAACCCAGGGGACCATCCCCGCCAAGGTTAAACGCTCATACAAATCCCCCCAAAGCTTTCACGACAAAAGAAATCGAATTTGCTCTGGTAACTTCCAGCTGCATTAGATAAGGGCACCTCCGTCACTTCCAAGGAAAAAACATGCCCCGTCTCAAGAGGGTTCGCTTCCTGACAAAATCCTGCCAAGTCTCCTACCCAATCCTGTCAGGTCGAACTCGATACCCCTGAACCGGATGCGAAATACCAGCGCCGGGCGGTCGAGGAGAACCAGTGCCTTGTCGAGCTACCGAAAGGCTCGACCTTGACGATACTCCGGACCGACAGGCCGTAGATGTTTCTCGTCCCCAAAACTTTACTCTTTTCCTGTCTTTTCTTTTAGATCGGCCCAGAACGCGTCGACATTGTCTTTGCGAATCTGGCGTCCGGCGATGGAGATGAAGTCCCCCTCCGCGAGCAATGAGGAATCGCCGTTGGCAAGAGCGTTGAGAATCTTCACGGACTGGTAGCCATATTCGTAAGGATTCTGGACGACAGTTCCGTGCACTGTTCCCGCCTGGATACCGGCGAGTGTCTGCGCGTCTTCGTCGAATCCAATCACTTTGACCTTGTTCAGTTTTCCGCCCTGCTCCAGAGCCTGGAGAATGGCCGGAGGATTGTAGGCAAAAAGTCCGATCATCGCATTGATATCCGGGTGACGGGAGAGAGCATCCTCGGCATTGGCTTTTGCCTTCGTCAGATCAAATCCGTCGGTGAGTGTTCCGAGAATCGTGAACCGATCTCCCTTAATCGGGCTGCCTGGAGGATCAAAGCGCGTCGAATCTTCATCACGGTCGAGCAACTCATCGATCACGCCCTGGCGACGCTTGCGGGAATTATCCTGTTCCATGCGGCCGATCAGGATCATAACTTTTCCGCCGTCCGGGAGGGCTTCTTTCACAAGTTTTCCGCACATCCGACCAGCCGTGTAGTTGTCCATACCGATGTAGGCGAGCCGGTCGGAATCAGGTGCATCGGAGTCGTGAGTGACGAGACGGGTCGCAGCGGCGACCTTGTTGAGCATGTCGTTTTGATTCTCCGGATCAATAGGGCTGATGGCAACTCCGTCCGTACCCCGCGTGATCGCATCCTCGACCATTTGCTTTTGATCAGAAAGCGAGCCCGGCATCAGGACGCTGACATCTACGCCGAGATCGGCTGATGCCTGATTGGCCCCGGCTTCTGCGATCGTCCAGAATTCCGCGACGCCATTCGTCACGAAAGCGTATCGCTTTTTCGCCTCTCCTTCCTCCGGCCCACAACCAGTGAGAAAGGCAAATGAGAAGGCACAAATTGAGAGGTGGAAAAAAGTCCGTTTGGTCATGCCGACGAAACTAGCGATTCTCCGCGATAGTAAAAGAAGAATTTCGGCGTGCTCGCGCCGAACTCGATCAATCGATCAAGGTGTCGATCTTGCGAGCGACCTCGAAATCGGAATCGGTGAGCCCACCTGCATCGTGCGTGGTCAGTGCCAGCACGACTGTCGTCCATCGAACATCGATGTTAGGATGATGTCCCGCGTCTTCTGCAATCTCAGCGACAGCGTTCACAAAATCGATCGCCTCCATGAATTCAGCGAACTCAACGCTGCGGGTGATTGATTTGTTTTCGTGATCCCACTCGGGAACTTTTTTCAGGAGACCTTCGATTTCTTCCTCTTCAATGAGATCAGACATGGTAAGCAAGGGCGGTTTGCGTGTTGTCCCGCTTATAGAGACTTCGTAATTGCTATAGGGTAAAGAGAAATACGCAAGTAGCAAAATTCGTATTTTTTCCCTCCGTATCCAAAGCGGAAATTGCCATTGCGCGCCACGTGTTTTCGCGATACCACATTAGAACCACAATGATAAAGGGGAGCGTCCCTGTTTCCCCTCCTTTCCAATACCCCAAAAAACCTCATGGCTCACGGTAAAATCTACAACGACATCGTCGAAACAGTCGGCGGAACTCCGCTCGTAAAACTGAACCGCGTCACCGAAGGTGTCGATGCAACCATTGCATTGAAATGTGAGTTCTTTAACCCACTCGGTTCCGTTAAAGACCGAATCGGAATGGCGATGATCGAAGCCGCAGAAGCGGAGGGGAAAATCACTTCGGAAACAGTCATCGTTGAACCGACTAGCGGAAACACCGGAATCGCTCTCGCTTTCGTCTGTGCAGCCAAAGGCTACAAACTCATTCTCACGATGCCCGAGACCATGAGCCTTGAGAGACGTACCCTCCTCGCCTTGCTTGGCGCAGATCTTGTCCTCACAGAAGGCCCTAAGGGAATGAAAGGCGCGATCGCGAAAGCGGAAGAGATCGCAGCCAACACTCCCAACTCATTCATCCCACAACAATTCTCTAACCCCGCCAACCCGGCAATCCACGTCAAAACGACGGCGGAAGAAATCTGGGAAGACACCGGCGGAAAAGTCGACATCGTTGTGACAGCAGTAGGAACCGGCGGAACTGCAACCGGTTGCGTCGAGGGCCTGAAAGCCAAGAACCCGAAAATCCAAGTCATCGTCGCTGAGCCAGAAGACTCTCCCGTAATCAGCCAGACGCTCGCTGGAGAAGAAACCACTCCCGGTCCTCATAAAATTCAGGGAACTGGTGCCGGCTTCGTCCCCGATAACCTCCGCCTCAAATCCGATTCCGGCGACCAGCAAATCGACCAGTGCATCAAAGTGAGCAACGACGAAGCATTCGCAATGGCCCGCCGTATTGCTAAAGAGGAAGGCATCCTCGGTGGTATTTCGACCGGTGCGAACATCTGCGCTGCCATCGAAGTCGCGAAGCGCCCAGAGAACGCAGGCAAGATCATCGTAACGATCGGTTGTTCCACTGGAGAACGCTATCTTTCCACCCCGCTAGCCGACGAAGCACGTGGCGTAGTTGGAAGCTGACAAATCCAAATTATCTACTACCTTTCGAGCCGCTCCGGCAAACCCGTCGCGCGCGGTGATTGATCCCCCGGATCAGTGTCCTATTTTTACAGTCCCAACAAGCCATGTCAGATCGTTCCGATTCCCCCGCTGAAAATCCGGAGAATGCCCCGGAGGAACCAGAAGCGCTCGCCGCATCCGATGCCGCGAAAGTGATGGATTCCTTCGAGCAGAATCGAAATAAGATTCTCATCGGATTCGCTCTCGCTACGATCATCATCTGCGCGGTCCTCATCTCGGGGCAGTTAAAAAGGCAGAAGCACCTCGACGCCGCTCGAGCTTACTCTTCCGCTCTTGAGAAAAAGGAAGTGGCTTCTTTCGACGCAGTCATCATCGAGCACCCGGGTTCTCTTGCAGCAGGCAACGCTATGATTAGCAAAGCAGAGCTGCTCAGCGATCAGGGCAAGCCGGAAGACGCTCGCTCGACACTGGAGACATTTGTTTCTGACTACAGCGAACACCCTCGCCACGCGCAGGGACTTTTCGCCCTAGGAAACCTCTACCACGTCTCTGGTGATCGGGAAAAAGCAGCTGACTTTTACCAGCAGAGCATCGACGCCGCGCCTGACGCAGAAATGACGCCACTCGCTCGTATTCGCCTCGGCGACCTCGCGCTCGAAGCAGGCGACATGGACGCTGCCGACCAGCGTTACCAGGAATCTTTCACTCTCCACCCGGGCAATCGCTTCATTGACTACGCCGAGGAAAAAATTGCCCTCCTCAAAGTCGGTAACCCTCCTGCGGTGAAACGACCCGCTCCAGAACCAGAGCCGAAGCCGGAAGAGCCCGCCCCGAAGGCAGAAGCGAAGAGCGCTCCCAAGCAATCTCCCGATGCCTCCAAAGGCGACGCGAAGCCAGCTCCAAAGGCTCAAGAAAAGGGCGGCAAGCAAAACGCCGGGAAAGCGAAAGCTGCTGCCAAAGCCAAGAGCAAAGCACCAGCCCAGGCAAAAAGCGACGGACAGTGAGCAGGTCACTAGAGTGCTGAAGGTCAGGAATTTCGCATTGAATTCAATTTTAAAATACTGACTTCTGACCTCTGAGCACCGCTTTCTGAAAATGATACTCGCCGATGTCCTTCTCGTTTCTCCCAATGCTCATATCCGGCCCGTGTGCCTGGAGATAGGAGAAAACGGCACCATCGCCGCCATCCACGAAGGACATGATCCGCCAGCCGGATCGAAGGTAGTTTTTGACGGCGGAGGGGAAACCTACCTCTGCGCGGGATTCATCGATATCCACACCCACGGTGCGAATGGTTTTGATCTCTCCAACGCCACCCTCGAAGCGGTAGAAACGATGGCCGAGGCAAAGCTTGCCGAGGGCGTCACCACATTTCTTCCGACAACCTGGACTGCCTCCCCCGAGCACAAGCTGGCCATGGCGCAAGCGGCTGCGCAATACCGCGCGAACCAGCGCTTTGCCCGCACCCCTTTTCTCCACGTCGAAGGACCATTTCTGAATCCCGATCAAGCTGGCGCACAGGAACGCAAGCACATGCGGCTTCCCGATTCCGAAGAAATTCGGAGAATGCACCAGATCTGCCCGGTCGGTCTCGTTTCTCTCGCCGTCGAACTCGAAGGGGCGAACGAGTGCATTCAAGAACTGGCAGAAATGGAAATTGTCACCTCCGCCGCTCACAGCGCAGCGACCTTTGCGGAATTCGAGCAGGCACGGAAAAATGGCCTAACTCACCTCACTCACTACTGCAATCAGATGTCTCGACTTCACCATCGGGAGGTCGGCCTCGTCGGCGGCGCCCTCCTCGACGACGAAGTCATGATCGAGTTGATCTGCGACGGCATTCATCTTTGTCCGGACATGATCCGACTCGCCTTCAAACATCGCAGCACGGATCGGATCATGCTGATCACGGACTCCATCGCCGCCTCCCACCTCGGCGACGGAACCTACCCCCTCAGCGATACGAAAATCATTGTGAAAGACAAAGCCGCCCGAATTCCCGAGGGCAATCTCGCCGGCTCGATCGCTACCTACGATCTTCTCCTCAAGAACGTCGTCGAATTCACTGACCTGCCCTTGAACGAGCTTATCAAGACATGCGGTGCAAACCAGGCGAAGTCACTCCGATTGAATGATAGAGGACTCATTCGACAGGGTTACCTCGCTGACCTGACCCTGTTAAGTCCCTTACTTGACCCTGTTGCCACCTTCGTCGGTGGAGAGTTACGCTTTTCCGCGTAGCGCAAAAGACTATCGGGGCCCCTATCGGGAAACCGGCAGATTCGCGAGTATCGCGGGAACTTCAGAAGCCGGCACAGCAATCATTGCCTGAACGACTCCCTTTGAGAGTTCCTTCTGCCGCTGCCATTCGCCCTGGACAGGAAGCAGATGATTGGTTGTCCAAAGAACAGCGACCAACGATGGGTAATAGCTGATGCGGCTGATAACTCCATCTCTTGCGCTGACTCCAAGTGTGTTCACAAAGCTGCTAGAGTAAATCTGGCGGCATAAATCCAGAAATCATTTCAAGATTTACAAATCAAGATAGCGGAGGATCCTGCCATTTCTGGACCGAAAATTGATATTCTTGCGGCTTCACGAAACGAGCCTTGAGAACCGGCTCAACAACCGTATTTTTCCCACGTGAACGAAACTTCCATCGCCCAGTCCAGCCATCAGGTTCTGCTCTATTACCTCTACACCCCGATCGAGGATCCGGAGAGCTATGCCGAGAAACATCGCGAGCTCTGTCAGAGTCTGGAGCTTCGGGGTCGCATCATTGTTGGGACCGAAGGAATCAACGGCACCGTTTCCGGAACGACGGAGAACACGCAGAACTACATCAAAGCGATGCACGGCGATCTGGTGACGGAGAAGATGGAGTTCAAAATCGATCCCTCTGACAAACACACCTTCCCCAAACTCTCCATCAAGGTCCGCGACGAAATCGTACGACTTGGCCTGCCGGGCGAGGAAGACATCGACCCCAATGAACTCACCGGCGAACGCCTCTCGCCACGTGAATTCTATGAAAAGATGCAGGAAGAAAACACGGTCATCATCGACGGGAGGAATGACTATGAAGCCAAGCTCGGCCACTTCAAGGACGCTATTTGCCCACCAATTGGAAACTTTCGCGAGTTTCCTGAATGGCTCGATGAAAATCGCGAGGAACTGAAAGGAAAAAAAATCCTGACCTACTGCACTGGTGGGATTCGCTGCGAAAAGCTTTCCGGATTTCTCAAAAAGGAAGGCTTCGACGATGTCTACCAGCTTGACGGCGGCATCGTAAAATACGGGAAAGACCCGAAGGTGCAGGGCCGTGACTTCGAAGGCCTTTGCTACGTTTTTGACGAACGCGTCGAGGTGGAAGTCAATCACACCGAAACGCAGAAAATCATCACCCACTGTCGCCACTGCGGGACAGAATTCCCCCACTATGGCAACTGCCGCTGGCCTGAATGCAACGAGCAGATCATCGTCTGCTCAGACTGCAGAGAGAGCTTCGGCCTGTTCTGCGGTGAGGAGTGCCGCGCCAGCAAAGAAGCGAGCGAGGCCTGATCACGCTCTTGGCGAAGCGGTTACCACCTGCCCACACTGCAGGATGCTAAGACTATTCACGACGGCTCTGTTTTCCGTCTTTCTGATCGTTTCCTCGGGTTTCGCTGAATCGGAGAGAACGGTCGTTCTATTCGGCGACTCAACTACGGCTGTGCGCGGCAAGCTCAAAATCTATGCCCACCACCTCTCGGAAGCGAAATTCTCCGTCGGCGAGGTGAAGATCATCAATGCAGGCGTTGGCGGCCACAACACGGACCATGCTTCGGCCCGCTTCGAAAAGGATGTGCGTGAACCCAATCCCGAAGTTGTCGTCATCCAATTCGGAATCAATGATGCCGCCATCGATGTGTGGAAGAGGCCTCCTGCGACAAAGTCCCGTGTCGCGCTCGACGACTATCGCGCCAACCTGCGTAGCTTTGTCAGGATACTGCGAAACGATGGAACGACCGTGATTCTCATGACGCCGAATCCGCTTCGGTGGAACAAAAAGATGAAGGAGATGTATGGGAAACCACCCTACGATCCCAAAGCCGAGAATGGCCTCGAGGCTCCTCTCCTCCCCTACGTCGCCACCTTACGGGAACTTGCGGATGAGGAAAAAGTTCCGCTCGTTGACGTTCACCGCCTCTTTCATGACTATGGAAAAGTGGAGGGGCAACTTATCGACGACCTTCTGCTCGACGGCGTCCATCCCAATGCCGCAGGGCACAGGCTAG
>Ga0181574_10003064_pt1 | contig 14953 bp, 16 predicted proteins | sample 101ome_24_FD_145600 | JGI IMG/M metagenome (GOLD analysis project Ga0181574, IMG submission 145600) | Coastal salt marsh microbial communities from the Groves Creek Marsh, Skidaway Island, Georgia - 101410AT metaG (spades assembly) | ecosystem: Environmental > Aquatic > Marine > Intertidal zone... | reverse complement strand
TCATAGCCTCCCAGCACTCCTGGTGACTCAGCACCACCCTGGGGTCCATCTCCAGTATCGGCAATCGCAGACAAGCGAACTCGCATATATTGTCGGCTGTCTTCTCGGAATAGCCCCTCACTGTTGGCGATCAACATTGAACGCTTCTTCTCAACAATCGAAGCACTGACCTGCCGAATCGCTTCCCCATGGCTGCGTGTCAACTGGTCCAAGCGGCGGAGCAACTCGACCCGATCCATCTTGCCCACTTTTTCAGGGCTCAATCGAATTCGGTGCTGGTCGTTGACCGGAGCCCGTCGCAAATCTTTTGGAGTGACCCGCCCTTCTCCACGCTTGGAGCGCGCCAGATTTTCTGTCAATTGCAGCAGACCGGCTGGATCTGGATCAGAGCTGTAGCCATAGCAGGACTCATGACCAAACAATAGGCGGATTCCGATGCCATACGAATTCCCCGAATTGATCTGATCGATCTTACGATCCAGCAGATCCAATGAACGGGAAACTGAGTCCTCGATGAATACTTCGGCAAAGTCGGCTCCTTGGCGGAGACCATGTTCCAGCACTTTGGCAATCGTTTGGTCGGCAAGCATGGCAATTCTCGAAAGATTGGTTAGAGAAAATAAAGGCTATTGTGACCTGTGAGTTCGGCGGGACGCAAGAGGAAAGACTCCCAGCCAATGAGGAAGAAGGTCTTGGTTCAAGCTGGAGTAGGGCTACGGCGCAGTCCCTCGACTAATTCGGCATAGTAGGCTTGATCCGCATGAAGGACACCATGTCGCACTAGAAAGTCCAAGACTACCAGGTTGCAGTTGGTCTTGATTTCATCTGTTTCTGCTACCAGACGCACCACCTCAGCAATCGGCATCAGTTGGAATTCTTCCACTTCTCCGTCCTGATTACAGGGTTGAAAAGTTTCTGGAAGTTCCAAATCGTAGGTGTAGAGGATTTCGCGCCTCAACTGTCCCTTGGAGTTGTGATGGCATAGCGTCACTAGTCCCACAGATTTTAGCGTCTCTGCCAGTTGAAAAGTTTCTGGAAGTTCCAAATCGTAGGTGTAGAGGATTTCGCGCCTCAACTGTCCCTTGGAGTTGTGATGGCATAGCGTCACTAGTCCTACAGATTTTAGCGTCTCTGCCAGTGTCATTGGGACTCCAGCTTCTTCCTGGCATTCTCGCTTCATAACCTGCTGAGGGCTCTGGTAGGCAGTCATCCCTCCAGCAACCATTTGATCCAACTTGCCGGGATAGCGCGGTCGGTTCCTGGCACGTCGAGCCATCCAAAGCCAGATTCCATCAGTACGCTTCACAAAGCCATTGAGATGAACACCAAGGTTCAGCACTCCCAGCAAGGCCGTTGCACTCCTTTCCACGCTGAACAGGGGAGTTCCCTCATCATTGCTGATCAGGTAATGCTCATCTCGCCAGCCAGTGATATGTCCTTGATCTCGCCATTGTCGCAGGACTGCATCCAGCTGAGCCGATCTTTCTTTCGGTGATGATGGTTCTCCCAGCAACACGACACGCTCTGATTCAACCGCAAAGAGTTCTGGTGACTGTTCGAACAGCGGGAGATCTTCTGGACGAATCCAACCGACTTTGTATCCGGCAACATAGAAAGGTCGAAATTGATTCAACTGATAATTGTGACACCGTTGAACCCAACGGAGCAGGGGGCGTAGATCATCCATTTTCAGTTCGCATGACGTGACTGGTTACGAACCTCCAGGGCGAGACGAGTACGTAAGTCGAAGAGCCCACGCTCCATGCCCACAGGATATTCATGGGGGTTGACCGTACGCAGTACCGCGCTATGGAAGCCCCACGCTCCATGCCCACAGGATATTCATGGGGGTTGACCGTACGCAGTACCGCGCTATGGAAGCCATTCAGCTGTGACTGTACTCGCTCACGGATGCTGTTCAAGGATGGCAGTTCCTGGACGGCCTCCCCTTGCCGGAATACTGGCTGCAACAGGTCTTCCCAGTTTGCATCAGACTCAAAATGTCGCTGGCGGGTGATGTCGAAGGGATCCACCATTGTACAGGGGATGTCGAATCCTTGCTGCACATCGTAGATCATATCAGCAGCGTAGTGTCCATTCTGTCGATATCTTCTGACTTGCTGAATGCCCGGAGTGGTCAGTTTGTTTGATTGCTCAGCAATCTTGATCTTATATTGCCAGTCTTTACCTGGATCTCGAATTGCTCCCATCTTGTAGACACCATCAAGCGCCGGCTGATCATAAGCGGTGACGAGCTTAGTGCCAATTCCCCAGGCATCGATCTGGGCTTGTTGGAGTTGCAGAGAATCCACAACAAATTCATCCAAGTCGTTACTGGCTAGTATCTTCGTCTCCTGAAAACCATTCTCATCAAGCATTCGCCGAGCTTCCACACTGAGGTAAGCCAGGTCTCCTGAATCGAGTCGAATTCCAGCCAATTCGTGGCCTTGTGCTCGTAGTTCTCGCCCAACTTCAATTGCGTTCTGAACCCCTCGCAGAGTTGAATAGGTATCGACTAGCAACACTGTGTTATTAGGCATCACCTTGGCGTAGGTCGCAAAGGCTTCCCGTTCATTATCGAAAGACATCACCCAACTGTGACCCATCGTGCCTCGGACTGGGATCCCGTAGTGCTTTCCAGCGAGAACATTCGATGTCGCCACACATCCACCGACATAGGCTGCTCGACTGGCAGCCAGGGCGCCATCCGACCCTTGTGCGCGGCGTAGTCCAAATTCCAGCACAGGCTTGCCCTTTGTCGCTATGCAGATGCGAGCTGCCTTTGTAGCGATTAGTGTCTGAAAATTAACGACATTGAGAATGTGGGACTCCAGCAACTGACACTGAATCAACGGTCCCTGAACACGCAACAAGGGCTCATATGGGAAGACCACCGTTCCCTCGGGAACCGCATCCAGATCACAGACCAGCTCCATCTCCTCGAGGTACTTCAGAAACGGCTTTTCAAACAACGGCTTGCCATCACTGCCCTCTAGAGTTGCCAGATAGGCTAGGTCAGAGTCGGTGAAGCGAAAATCTCTGAGATAGTGCACCACGTCCTCCAAGCCACAGGCAATCGTGAACCCACCCTTGAAAGGAGCGGTACGAAAAACCATATGGAAGACGCCTTCTCGATTTTGCAGACCACTCTTCCAGTAGCCGTAAGCCATGGTGATCTGGTAGAGATCCGTGCGCAGAGCAGAAAATTCAGACAGCATGCAGAGTTCAGGAATTTGGTTCTGCGGATTCCAGTGTGGTTTCTATGGGAGGTGTTTGAGTGGAGTCGACCTGAGGCTGGCGCTGCCGGTCGTAGACCTTCTGGAGAACACTATTAACAAAGCTCTTGGTCTTTTCATCAATGAAAGAGTCTGTCAATTCCAATGCTTCATTGATGACAACCCGGTGTGGTACTTCGTTCGCCTGAAAAAGCATCTCGTACACTGCCAGTCGAAGGACGTTACGGGTCAGCACAGAGAGACGGCCTAATTTCCAGCTCTCTAGATTGTGCTTGATCACACGATCCAGTTTCTTGCGATGGAGGGAAGCACCCTGTATCAGGTTGCGAGCGAATTCAAGAGTTTCCTGTAGCTTCTTACCGAACTCCTGGTGCTTCGCATCTATTTGTTCCGTCGCGGACTTGTCTTCCTTGAGGCGACTACGGAAGTGTTCCCATTCATCCTGACGAGTTCTGGCGAGGAAGGCATCAATCAGATCTAGTTCTGTGGTCTTGTGGATTTCCAGTTGATAAAGGCCTTGCAGGGCGATCTCGCGGGCTTTGTGGCGCATCCTACTTTCTCGTGACGAGTTAGCTCGTACTAGGGAGTTCTGGGGGATTCAGGCGACAAGTTGGAAGTCTTCGTCACGCAGTAATTCGAGGGAGGGACCAACCAAATCGCCAGATTCAAACTGCTGCAGCAAATCCATTCCAGTCTGTCGGAGTTCGGTGTCCAACGGGACATAAGGTAGTCGAAAAACCGGCTTGGTAGCGCCAGTCATTGCCAGAGCAGTGTTGACTCCAATTGGATTAGGATGAACAAACAGCCAGTTCATCAAGGGTTCCAATCGGTCAGCTAGGGTTGAGTCTGGCTCATCCATCAAGCGGCGCATCAAGCCAGGCACTACGTTGGCAGTGACAGAAATCACACCATGTCCACCACAACGGTGTCGAGCTTCCCATGCCTGATCATCATTCCCTGACCAGCAAGCGATTCCTTCTTTTTCATAGGCTGCAATTCGATCATTCCCTGCGCATTCCTTAACACCCAACAGGTTTGAATGTTTAGCCAATTCACGAATCAGTTCTGGAGGCAGGTCTTGTCCAGTGCGAGAGGGTACGTTGTAGATGATGGCAGGACCTAACTCCAACACCCGCTGAAAGTGCTCTTTCAGCCCTGTTGGGGAGGTCTTGCCGTAGTAGGGATTGATCTGCAGTGAAGCGTGCATCCCTGAAGCGAAGCCGTATTCGGTGGCCTTGAGTGCTTCCCGCGTGTTGTTGCTTCCGGTATTGCCAATCACCTTCAGCCGATCTCCGAAATGATGAACGGTGTGAGCAATCAACATCAGGTGTTCTTCCCAATGCATCAAGTGGCCTTCTCCCGTAGTACCGCCAACTATGATTCCCTCAACACCGTGTTTGATCTGCTCCTGCAGTAGAAAATCATAGGTTGCTAGGTCTATTGATCCATCAGCACAGTAAGGCGTCTTGATTGCGGTCATCAGGCTGGCTGCCAGCAAGTCGGCTTTCATGGTTTGTTTTAGGACAGAGTTTTAGGGAGCTTTTTGGAGATTGGATTCGTAGTAGCGAGTGTATAGCCCGGCTTTCTCCGGAAAGCGGATACCGTAGACGTTGCTGCGCAATTCTGGTCGAAAGAAGCTATTTTCAACTAATCCAACCCAGTCATGCGTCAAGTGTTTGGGAAGATTGATCTGTACCCGCTCTCCTTCTTGAAAGCGAGGATTGATCGGTTTGGGCATTGGACAAACTGGCTCTCCATTGGAGGTATCTCCATAACAGATCCAAGATGCCCGAATGATCACACCAATCCGCTGGGGACCCCCATTCACCTGAATAAAATCACTCGGGGAAAACGAAGTAATGACGACCCGAGAACGATCATTGATACGATCAAAAATTTCCAGTTCGTAGGCCCGATACTCCGCATGAGCCGTACCAACACAAAGAAGGGTGAGCGCCAGCCATCCTAGCCACTGTTTCATTGAGTCACTCCCTCCAGGTTGGCTCCCTTCATCAGAGTCCCCTGTGTCTCGGCACCAGTCAAGTTGCTGCCCTGCAAATCTGATTGCAGAAAGCTGGCTTTGTTGAGCTTGGCGTTCGTAAATACCGCTTCCTTACCATTCACACCGCAGATCAACGCATCTTCCAGATTGGCTTCGTTGAATTGTGCTTGAAACAGCTTTGCCTTGTAGAAATTGCTACCCTTGAGCATCGCTCTGTTGGCCGAGACGACTGTTAGATCACAGAAGCTGAATGAGGAATTGGCAATCACTGCCTGCTCCAAAGATGCCGCTGTCATCAAGGAGCCTGTGAAGTCTGCCTTGGTAGCCATCAGTCCTTCGGCTTCCGCCAATGAGAAGTCACAGAGTAGGAACTTACCCCGCATCAGATAGGCCCCGTTCAGCCGAGCTTGTGAAAAACTCGCTAACTCAGCATTCACCTCAATCAGAATCACTCGTTCCATCCTGGCGCCGCTGAAGTCGGTACGCACCAGTGAAGAAGAACGGAAACTCGTCTCACCCAAACTGGAATTCTGAAGATTGGTACCATCCAGATCACAGTTCTCCAGCGCCGCTTCACGCATGCTCGCCCCACGCATATCGCAACCACCGAGGATACAAGCCTCAAAACGAACTGCGTCTAGTACCGTGCTCAAGAAAGTGGTGTCGTTGAAGCGGCATCGTCGAAACACACCACCGGCCAGAGACATCCCATCCAGCTTTATGCTACTCAGGTTCAGATCACGCAGGGGTTCCCGACGACGGATTCGGCGTTCAATTTCATCTCGGTTGATATCCGCCATGATTCACTCCTCCGGCAAGTCGATCAAGTACTTCTGGTAAAGCTCCAGAACTGGTTCGTAGGGCCGCGTCTGCACACCATTCTGAGAAAACTGATAGGCCATTCCTTCTGCGTCACTAACCAGATTGAATCTTGTTCGGCGTACAAAGATTGATGTTCCAGCGATAGCTTTGCCTGTCAGAATGACTGCGCCTCCATCCATTTGTTCACTGATGTCGCTAATCCGCTTAAAGCCTCTGATCTCCCGCATGTAGCGATGAGTCTTGCTCACTTTCTGGGCTATTTCCTCTCCAAGAGGAGCCAGATCCTTCTCATCATTTCCAGTAGGCTTCCCCTTACCCCAACGACGCACGATTGCATCCACTGCTTCGCGTTCTTTACTGAAGTCCGCAACTAGTGATTTGAGTTCATCTTCACGTTCTCGGATCCGCTTCCGCTCACTCAGTGAAATGCCAACTTCCAAGGTTGATTTCTTTGCTCCTTCCTGAGCTCCAACACTTGGAACCAAGACCACGTATCCCCCTTCGATCTTGCTTCCAGCAACGTCTCCGTCCTTGTTCAGGATGCGCACACACTCCCCACCACTTACAGTCGAATCCGTGATATTCCCCAGCACAAACAGATGCTCTCCAGCTGTAACAGTAGCCTCCATCAACTCGTTAGCACTGAAGGAACCTCCTGCTTGAATCGTCCCTTTCAAGACATTCTGCTGTACATGTATGTCACTGGTCGCCCGCACCACCGACTGTCCAATGGAACCGCTGACCTCAATACGGAAGGCTTCCACACGGCAACTGTCTCCAATGTTGCCCTTGACCTGCAAGACCCCGTCAAATCGAACAACACCTGCATGGATATTGTCGACTGTCTTGAGGTCGTGAACATGGAGGGCACCATTGTGGTAGCAGACCACTCCATCCTTATCAGCCACAATTTCGTTACGTGCCGTGCCATAGCGTGCATTCTGTCCAGGCACCAATTGACAGATCCGTCCTGGAACGGCACTGATCGCCCGTCCCTTGACGGAGTATCCATCATCACCATCGGTCGGTGCGTATACGCGTGCTAGGACTTGTCCAGCCTCGACCTTCTGCATCATCGGCACAGTACGCAGATCAATTCCCGAGAGATCGTCATAACCTGAGCGATCCATGAAAGTCAGTTCTGGGGTTCCGTTTGTACCGTTGCGAGCTCGGCCACCCTGAGCTACACAGATGAAATCATAGTAGCTCTTCTCATCAATCATCTTCTGCACGGATGCCGGATTGAGGCCTTGCACTACGTCATGCTGCTCCAGAAAATGCTCGACTTCCTCAATCGTGACAGTTGCATCGTCTGCCGCTGGTGGAATCAAATTCAGAAACGCGCTTTGCTCATCATGACTGATTTCCACCTGCATCAAAAATTTGCCACTTGTCAGGTCACTGAGTTCCTCAAAGTTCCCTGTGCTTCGTTCGTAAATTTCCAGTAGGCGTTCCGGCAGATAGGGCACATCCATGACGTGCAACTCACGCTGGATGTCGTCCAAATTGGCGACTTCAGCCCCAACCAGCTGTGGTGGAACACGCAACAACAACCGGTCATCAACAACTGCTAACTTGTAAAGTTCCTTCTTTTTTGCCACGTCAGTTTACAATCAAGATAGAGAAGAGGCGAATTGGGTGATTCACTAACTAGGATTACCAGCAAGATCAAGCAGTTGCTGGCGCTCTTCCTTGGAGAGAATCCGATGTTCTCCAGGTCGTAAGGTCCCCAGATCGATACTACCAATCCGAAAGCGCTTAATCTTGAGCACCGGATAGCCCAACCCGAGGAACATTTTCTTAATTTGCTGGTTTGTGCCTTCGTGAAGAATCACTTCCAGCCAAGTTTTGTCATTACGCTGATGAAGAATTTTGCTCTGGACCGGCATGTGAGAGCGTCCATCAATCACAGGCCCACGACGCAATGGCTCCATCTCCGAAACCTGGATCAGGCCGCGTACTTTCACGAAGTAACTCTTAGCGATCTTGAAGCGCGGATGCATGATGCGGTGAGCAAATTCACCATCGTTTGTCAGTAGCAGCAATCCTTCTGCATCGTAATCTAGACGACCCACTGGAAAAAGGCGCTGCGACTTGCGCGGGAAGTAATCAACGATCGTTCGTCGACCTTCCGGATCGCTCAGAGATGTGATGCAATTCTTGGGCTTGTAGAGTGCGTACACCTTGCGCTGTCCGACTTCTGGAAGACGAACCTTCTTCCCGTCAACCACCAAATGGTCCCGACCTGGGACCATTCGTTGACCCAACTCCGTGACTGTCTGACCGTTGAGACTGACTATGCCCTCAAGAATCATCTTCTCTGCAGCCCGTCTGGAAGCGATACCAGCCTGGGCCATCACTTTCTGAATTCTGACCGCAGCATTCTCAACTACTGGAGGAAGACTCGTCATGTTTCTAGCTTGTGGAGGACGCTTGGGCAACGAGGGTTTCGAATGCTTGCTGGGCCGCTCGCTGACCCGCTTGTTTTTTGCTTTTACCTGTTCCACGACCATATACTTTCTGTTCTACCAAGGCTGCCATCTCGAACTCTTTCTGGTGATCGGGTCCGGTCTGGTGTATCAACTCATAAGTAACCAGCACACCGAAGTGCTTCTGGACATATTCCTGTAATTCTGACTTAAAATCCCTCACAGCGACATCTTCGACCCGATCCGGCAGCACACTGCTGAAGAGTTTATGGACGATTCGCGTCACCTCTTGCAGTCCCTGCTTTTCTCGGCTATCCAAATAGATCGCAGCAAAAAGTGCTTCGACGGCGTCTGCCAACAGAGATGCTTTCTCGCGCCCACCCGTCATTTCTTCACCTTTGCCCATCAGTAGAAACTGACCGAGCTCCAGCGAGTTTGCAATCCGGCGTAACCCACTTTCGTTCACCAGAGAAGCACGCAACTTCGAAAGACCACCTTCCGACAACTCTGGGAATCGATCCATCAGCAATTCACTGATCAGCAGATCCAGTACCGCATCTCCCAAAAATTCAAAGCGTTCATTGTTCTGTTGAGGACTCCTGGCGTTGCCATCGTGAACACAAGATTTATGAGTTAGTGCCTGCTTCAGCAGTTCAGGTCTGCTGAACTGATAGCCGAGTCGATCACAGAGTTCCTGCGTTGGAGCTTGGGGTGGCATTCCGATCTCCTGAACGATTCACTTTTGGTGATGGAGGGGGTCCTGAGGCGGGTCAAGGATACCAAGCTGACACGGCAAGAGTGTACTCAGCGCGGTCGCTGGCACCAAACTCGAACCGTCTGGGGACTATACATCCCGAGCGTCAGATAGTGAAAGGCTCCATCTGCGGCTGTCTGTTCCACTTCCATCTGGGAGACTCCACCCGGACAGACAGTGCGCAGGGCACGCGCTTCTTCCAATTCGGTCGTCGCAAACAAGGTACTGATCTGGCGTACCACGGCATCGGGCTCAGGAGGTTGCTCACTGGCTTCCAAATAGAGGTGCGTTTGATAGCAGCCGCTAGTACCTAGCATCAAGATGACACTAAAGATTGCGGTCCGTTTTGCATTGACCATGGGAAGATGATCTTTGTAACGTGAAAAGCCTATTTGACTAAAAATTTCCATCCTAATGATCTTCCCTGTGATGACAAGTTTTATCGATACTCATTGCCACCTGGACAAACTCGCACTTTCTTTACCAGAAGCCCTTACCCAGGCTAAGGCCGCCCAAGTGAACAAATTGTTGACGATCTCAGTAGATTCAGAATCGATCAGCTTTGTGACTGAGACAGCAGCAAATCATGAGGAGGTTTATGGAGCTCTGGGCATCCATCCGCACGATGCCGGTCAATACAATGACACCATAGCAGAGCAAATTCGTGGCCTTGCCAATCGGAAAGAAATTGTTGCTGTTGGAGAAACTGGCCTCGATTACCACTACATGTATGCAGAGAAGGAGGTCCAACAAGCTGCTTTTACCGCTCAATTACAGCTTGCTGAAGAACTGCAACTTCCGATCGTCCTTCATAGTCGTGAAGCAGAAGATGACACGATGGAGCTTCTGCACAAGTATCCTCCCAGTCGAGGTGGAGTGGCTCACAGTTTCACCAGTTCTGCGAAGATGGCTCATCAGTTGGTAGAAATGGGTTGGTTGCTGGGAGTCAATGGCATCGTCACTTTTCGAAATGCCCAAGAGCTGCGAGACACTCTGAAGCAAGTCCCCTTGCGCCACCTGATCTTAGAAACAGATTCTCCCTTTCTCAGCCCTATTCCCCATCGAGGCAAGCCCAACGATCCTTCTCGTATTCCCATTGTAGCCAGCTTTCTCGCAGACTGGCTAGAGATCCCCATTGAACAACTAGCAGAACAAACCAATGAAAATGCACAGCGTCTCTTCGCTTTCTCGTAGAGGTACTCGCTTCCTGCTTGGTCTACTCGGAACCTTTCTACTTGGGGCAACTCTGGTACATGCTGAACCCTATCTAGTGGTCTCTGGTGATTTGCGTGGTGAGATCAAGCCTTGTGGCTGTGCAGAGGAAGGTGATATGGGTGGACTCCAGCGTCGGGGGACCGCACTGAGTAATTGGCGCTCAGAACACTCTGATTTGCTGTATCTGGATTTGGGCAACAATTTTCCCGAGCCCTCTGCTCAGGGAAAGCTGAAACTAGACTTGATTCAACAGGCGCTGAAACTACTAAAACCTGCTGCTATTCTTCCAGGGCCTCACGAATGGAACTATGGTCAGGCAACTTGGGACACTTCCTTACCCTATTTGCTCAGCAACGCTATCGATTTACCCTGGCCTCAGGTCATCAGTCAGGATGTTGGTGAAGAGCGTTGGGAGATCTGGGGCTACGTCACACCCAATTTGCTCTACCAGAACGAAAACGATCTACCCAACGTTCTTCCAGTCAGCAATGCACTGATTCAACAGTGGCAATCCCAGAGCCAACCAGGAAGCAAGCGAATGCTGCTCTTCCGTGGTACATCTGTAGAAGCAGATAGATTTCTGCAGAGCGGTTGGTTCGATCGAATTCTGGTTGGTAGCACCAACAATGATGAATTGAATCAGATCACAACCTTTGCAACAGCAACTCAGCCCTTACAGATGATCCCAACCAAAGGGCAGGGGCTCTATCATGGCTTCTCTTCGAGTGCTCAGTTAGATGTTCGCTGGCTCCGTCTGGATACTGCTGATTGGGAACCCCTCACACCACTATTCACAAACTATGATCAAGAGGTCAAACAATTATTCCTGAGTGGATTGAAGCGGATGCAGCAACTGCAACAGGAAACACGATTTGTTGGAGCTGCAGCTTGTACCACCTGCCACACTCAAGCTCATCAAAGTTGGGAATCTAGTCGACACAGCCATGCGTTAGCCACCCTGACAAGAGTCGGTAAGGACTTCGATCCTGAGTGCTTGCAGTGCCATGTTGTTGGGTTTCAAAAGAAAGGCTTTCTCAGCAATCAACTCACACCCCAACTTGCTAATGTTCAGTGTGAAAACTGTCATGGGTCTGCCCAAGATCACATCAAGAATCCACTGAACCACCCACCACTGGATGCTCGTCAAGCCTGTGTGAACTGTCATGTCGGCAGCCATTCTCCCAGCTTTAACTTCTCGACTTACTGGCCCAAAATTCAGCACAAATAGATTTTCTTTTTTTGGCACACCCTCTGCAGAAAATAGAAGAAATGATCGAATACAAGCCCGCGGTTCGATCTTCAGATGCACAATTTCCCGGGTCCCTGACGTAAACCGAACAAGGAGGTTAGGATGTCACTGACTTTGCGAGAGATGGTTGGCAAACTGGAAAGCCTGACGCGTCAGCAACTGACAATATCACAAGGCTTAGATGTACTGGAAGAGCAGGCCAAGACCTGCAATGAGTTACTGATTATCAACGTGATGCGTGACGCATTTTACGAGACGATGCTGGAAGAACAATTAGCGAGTGGAGCTTGAAGTGTTAGTAGAAGGTGTGCTGGACGGAAGTTCTCATTCATTTGCTGGACAAATGCACCCAACTTGGCTTGTTGACCGAGATCAACGCTTTGTCCAGTCGATTACAAGAGATCGTTCTGATGCCGTCGGTATTGGAATGATTGATTGCTTTGATATCGCTAGTGAACAAGAATTCGAGTTTGAATCCGCTGTTCTCTGCATCAACGGATAATCGATCTCACTGAGAACCTTATTCCACTGAAAATGTAAGTTTGCTCAGTCGATTCTAGTCGAGGTTCACTTCGTAAGGTTAAGTGTACAGATGGCTGGAACTACTAGTAGAAGGTGTAGGTGATAGCTGCTCTCAGTAACACCCCACGCAGAGAGACTCGATCTGGTATATCATTTGATACTAGCGAATCAACTTTTAAATCAAAATCCTCACGTGGAATTGGTCCGATTCCATCAGCATAAGGATTGTCAATAACTTCAGTATCTCCTGTAAATAAAGCATCTAGGTTGAATCCGTAATTCTCTCCGTTTACAGCTAGACCAGCACGCTGGAAAAAAACTGTTCCCTGGGAAGCACTCAACTCTGTGACACCGTTTCCACCCAGCCCATAACTATTAGCCCAAACTACTGGATCAACTGTTGTGGCTCTGATTCCAGCCCGAAGTGTACTCTGGATATTCATCAATCCAAAACCGAAAAAAATATCTGTTCCACGTGGCTCAGGCATTCCTGTCAGATAAACAGATCCACCAAAAATATAATAGTGGGAACGCAGTCGAATCAGCGGATAAACAGCGCTGTTACTTTCTTTCTGCGGATTTTTACCAGACTGATCTGTCAAGTAGGTCTGGGTATAGCCGCCCATTACACTGACTGCTGAGTCTAAAAAACCCAATTGAAGTGGAACGATATATTCTAACGAAAAAGGAGGTAAACTGTGTAGGATTTGTTCGAACTGGCTTTCCACTTTTTCATGACCGTCCTCATCTCCACCAAGAAGTAGCATCTTCTCATAATTCCAATCAATTGACAGATTCCGAGCACCACTTCCCCCATCGAAACCCCTGAAACCCGTCATCTGATAGAAGACATGGTCTTTGCCCTCCCGAAAAGTGAGAGTGCTGAACTCGAAAAAACTCAATCGATAGATGCCACCCATACTACCAGGTTGAGCTTGCTGGTTCTGCTGTTGTTGCTCTTGTTGCTGGGCAGAGGCCAACCCAATCATTACAACGATTAGGAGGGTGAGAGATATCAGAACTTGCCGCAGCATTTGGTAGAGTGAAGGCAGCATTCGTATTTGTCCGTCAGGATTTAGGGGACTTTAGGAAGGGACTTTAAAACTTGTTCCCAGTGCTTGGCTCGCTGAATCGTTGGATGGTCAAAATCCTGATTAAACGGTCGGCTCATCAACCAAACCCAAGCCTCGGGAAAGTTCTCTTTCACATCAACACAGTTCCGTGGGTGATCATCCACGAATAGGATCTGTTCTCCATCCTGAACCAGATCAGCAATCACCTGAGATTTTGTACGTGGTGGTTGCTCATTGAACGAGAGAAATCCACCTGGGTGCACTGACTCAAAGCGGTATCCCACTTGGTTTAGATTCTCGCGTCGAGCATCCATATGTTCAGGCGGGATGTTGGTCACGAAATGCACGGGATATGCCCCAAAAACCTCGTTAAATCTGGGCGCAGGGACCAAACTTTCCAACTCTCGAAAGGCATTACTGTTGACAAAATACTCCCAACCTTCGAGTTGCTGTTGTTCGGTCAAAAGTTCGCTGAAATCCCAACGGGTAGTTTGAAAATTTTCAGGGATATCCAGTTGAAAGTAAGCACTAATCACACGTAGATAAGCACTCTCAAAATCCAGCACCACACCATCTACATCAAAAAAACAACGTAACATCCGTGAAGCCTCCTCATCCGATTGATTTTGAAATTTTTGGGGCTGCCTCTTTTCTAGCAAAGCTATTCGGACGGCAACCTGATGTTGAGTTTTCCCCAATTACTCTGCCACTGCGCCAGCAAAGGCATTAGTTGCTTTCGCTCAGAGCGTAATCTCTCCAATTGTTCTAGCACACCACTCAGGTCTGTTTGGCAACCTCGAGCTGATTCTTGCCAACAAACCAAAATGGTTTCTAGCAGTTGTTGAGTCCCAGACCAAAGATATCGATATTTTAAGTTTTCCTGATAATTCAAAATATCAAAATCTAAGTTCTCTCGCAACTGACGCTCTAACTCAAGCTGGCTTTGCTGATGAAACTCCGCCTGAAGATTTCGCTCCTTACGCCAAAGAGTGCGGAACCAACTCTGACCATAAAGTAACCAACTACGCAGTTGCTCTGGAGTTTGAAACGCCAACGTAGTTGTAAATGAAATCGGTTCAATCTCTGGAAATTGCCAATATACTTTAGGACTTTCAGTAGATGATAACGAACCCTTCTGCAATCGGCTATGAAGTTGATACTCTCTTTGTTGCAGTTCGTCTAGAACCTCAAAGAACGGTTCTACAGCTTGATTGATCAGCATCGTTATTTCACTGCGTAATCTTGCTATTTCTGGCAACAGGGACACGTTGATTTCGTCCACGACCCAACGCAGCAGTTTTTCTCGAACTTCTTGCACCCAGAGCATGCTTTGTATGTTTGGTGAGAAATTCTCCTTTGGTGGTGTCAGTTCCACTTGCCTGAGAAATCGATCCAAGCTACTCCAAATCTTGCCTTCTTGAGGGTCAAACAACGCCCGAACACCATAGTCAATATGTTGTCTCCACTGTTTCTCTCCGCCCTTCAGAGTATGCCGTAGATTTTGTTCATGATAGCGCAAATATCGCTGACGATGCTGGAGTTCACTTTGCCATTCTTCCCAGTCTAGATTCTCCGTAGAAAGCGTTACCTGCAACCGTTCAACAAATTCGGACACTTGACGATGCAATCTCTGCCAATGTGTCCATTCTCC
>Ga0181574_10003061_pt1 | contig 14964 bp, 10 predicted proteins | sample 101ome_24_FD_145600 | JGI IMG/M metagenome (GOLD analysis project Ga0181574, IMG submission 145600) | Coastal salt marsh microbial communities from the Groves Creek Marsh, Skidaway Island, Georgia - 101410AT metaG (spades assembly) | ecosystem: Environmental > Aquatic > Marine > Intertidal zone... | reverse complement strand
TTCGGGGCGCGGGCGCGTCTGCCGTCGCCCGTCGGTCAGGTCAGTCTTCTTCCCAGTCGATGCGCGATGCGCGATGCGATGCGCGTGGAGCCCAAAAGCCAGTTTTGACGAGTCATGACTCAAGAAACACACAGATTAGATCTCGAGACACGAGCAAATCTTGATAAACGGATCGTTCTGACGAGTCATGACTCACGATTATGTACAGAGGGTCGTGGTCGACGCGCGCGCGGGCGTCAGTGCGACGACGCGGGCGTCAGTGCGCGACCGACGGACGGACGGACGGACGGACGGACGGAGGACCGAACGGGCGAGCGCGGTGACGATGGTGTCTCTGACGACGACGACGTCTCTGACGCGCGCGGCGCCGGTGGGTGCCGTAGCCGGCGCTCGAGCGCAACGACGATACGGAACTCGAACGCGAAGGGCTGAGCGGACGAGTGCCGATGTGTCCAAGACGACGCGACGCGCGCGACGCGTCGTCGTCGTCGCGAACGCGGACGCGGGTGAGAGCGGTGAGACGGCGGCGGTGACGACGAAGAAGAATCTGCCCAAGGTGCTCGTCGCTGGTGGTGGAATCGCTGGGTTGATCGCCGCGGCGGCGTGTAAACGCAAGGGAATGGACGTGACGGTGTTTGAGAAGGTTAAAAAGTACGAACCGTTCGGGGGACCGATTCAGCTCCAGTGTAACGCGCAGGGTGCGTTGGATTCAATCTGTCCGGACATGGCTGAAAAGGTGATGGAGAAGGGGACGATCACGGGTGACCGGGTGAACGGGTTGTTGGACGGGGTGAGCGGCGAGTGGTTTTATCGGTTCGATACGCGCAAGCCGTGCCACGATAACGGTCTCCCGTTGACGCTCGTGCTGTCGAGATTCGAGTTATTGGATATTTTGTCCGAGGGCGTGGGCACCGAGAACATCGAGATGGGCACCGTGGTGACGTCTTACGAGAACAAGGGAGATAAGGTTGTGGCTACGTTGGCGGACGGGCGAGAATTTGAGGGCGACGTGTTGATCGGGGCGGACGGTATCCGATCCAAACTTCGGGCGCAGATGCGCGGGGAGGATCCTGAGAAGCCACCGTTGGCGTACGCCGGATATGCGGTGTACACGGCGGTGTGCAAGTACTCGCAGCCGCACAGAGAGCCTCAACACACCGACCCAAACAAGGTTGGTTACCAAGTCTTCCTGGGCCCGAAGCAATACTTTGTCTCCTCTGACGTGGGTAACGGGGAGCAACAATATTACGCCTTTCTCGAAGTCCCGGCTGGTGGTGACGACGAGTTTGCCAAGTGCGAAAACTGGGAAAACTACCGCGAGATGCTCATGGATCGCTTCAAGGACTGGTGCCCTGCGGTGATGGAGCGCCTCGAGTGCACGCGACCAGAGGATGTCGAACGCCGGGACGTGAACGACCTTCTCCCGGATCCGCGCTGGATCGACGGTCGCATGGCGCTCTTGGGCGACTCTGCGCACGCCGTGCAGCCAAACCTCGGCCAAGGCGGTGGTCAAGCTATCGAGAGCTCCTACGTGCTCGCCGACGAGCTTTCCAAGTGCGAGGGCGGTAAGGGTGTCCAAACGGCGCTCATGAAGTACGCTGCGCGAAGATTCTTGCGTACTGGCGCGATTCACGGTCTCTCGCGATTCTCGTCGCTCATGAACACCTTTTACCGCCGCCACCTCGGCGACGAACCGTACGACTGGTACCCCGAGTCGGTGCGAAACATGTGGCTCGAAGTCTCCAAGGCTAAGATTCCGCATCCGGGCTCCGTCATGGGTCAAATCATCCTCATGGGTAGCATGCCGATCATCCTCGAGTACGTCGGCGCTGGATACGGCATCCCGGGTGTCCTCGGCGGCGCGTCCACAGGTAACGGCAAAGATCGCGTGCCGCGCTCGCAAATCCCGGGCATTTCGGCACCGCTTCGCGACCTCACCGCCGAAGACTTTAAGATGCGCGGCATCCCTGGCCTCGCCAAGTAAACGGCTACACATGCGTTTACAAAGACCGTTGAAACCATCACTCATCACCACCACCACCACCGACTCGCAGAGCGGACGGACGTTTCAGTCGATTTACCTGATTTGTCAAGTCGTTTAACTCGCTCTCCGCGCGGTACACCATTTGTACACCATTTGATACGCTCAAAATACACACAAAAACCGCCGCTCTTACCTCCCATCGCACACGATGGGTTTTGTTAATCGAAATACTCGTTACGTTAAAAAGTGTCTCCGAAGTCTCCAACTGTCACCAACTCGCGAGTACCCCTCCTCACACGTGCGCGCGACCTCGACACCCACCCGCGATTGCGCGAACCCGCGAGGCGCCGATGCGAAGAAGACGCGCATTTCTATCGTTCTTCGCCGTCATCGCCGCGTTCACGCCGGCGTGCGTCGGGCAGCACGCGTTCGATTTCCCAGCTGCGGATGCCACCCCGCGGTCTTATTACGGCAGTGTGAGCGAATGCGTCGACGCCTCACGCATCTCGCGTCGACTCTGCGGTGCCTCCGCCGCGGTCGCGCACGTAAAAGACGGACGCTTATTTCTATACGTCATCGCCACGCGATCGAACGGCGTCGCTATGGTCGATGCGTACCGGCCAGAGTCTCTCCAGGTCGTGGGGAGCGCGTCGAGCTTTGAGTCGTTGAGGAAACCGTTGGATTTACACTTGCACACGTCGAAGACGTACGTCGCCGTGCTCGCGGCTGGAGATTCGGACACGAAAGAGTCTGGGATTGTGATTGTCGATGTGCGGAACGACGCGCCGACGGTGTTGAGATCGCTGACGAATTGTACGAAATTGGACGTAAAGCGAGAGGATCGAGAGACGGGCGAGTTGGAAGAGACGGGAAAGGTGTTGTATAAAGGAGACATGTGTGGGGCGACGGCTTTCGCGTTGGATGTGAACCGGGCGTTCGTGGTGGTGGCGGATATGAATAAACTAGTGGAGGTGCGATTACCGCCGGGGGCGGCCACGGCGACGACGGCGACGTTTGAGGTGGTGGCTTCTATTCAACACGACGATTTGACGAATGGGTACGCAATCATGGTGGCGAATGGAAAGGCGTACGTGCGGTCGGATGGGGTGTGCGCGACGTGCGTCGCGGTGGTGGATATATCGACGGAAGGGAGCCCGGTAATCTCGGCACCCGTGGATGTGTCGACGATTACCGGTGATGTCGAGCTGTGGAAGTGGTCGTCGGGGTATCTCGCTCGAGGAGAACACAGAGACGACGCAAATTACTTGTACGATTGGGTCGTCAATCCTGTGCAGTCGTCGGTGACGAGCGTGTCGAGAGAGTGTATAAACATCGCGTTGAGCACGGGTGCGGCTCCAGAATCGTGCGCGGGAAGGATGGAGTTTGCGTACAGCGCACAAGCTGAAGCGATGGCGTACGATTTTACGTTGAGCGTGACGTGAAAATAGTCATATATAGTAGCGAATAGTTGTTGTTAGCGATGGTACACGCGATGGTGCACGTCGTCGGTGTTTTACACTATCTACATGGGACTCGCATCGAGCGATGTCTGCGCTAAATCTGGCTGGCTAAACGCCCTCGGGCGCCGCGTTGCGAATGAGCGTCGGATTGGGCACAAAGAGCAATCGCATCCCACCAACTTCAATGAGCGTGTGCGGCGCGAGCACGCACCTCTGCCCAGTCGTGATCGGAGCGTTATTACACCAAATCGGCCGACGCCCGACGTTACGCAGCGCAAACTCCCCGTTCCACCGAAGTTTAAGAAACGCCTGCTGACGCGAAATTTTTGTCGCATTTCCCTCCAGAGACAGGTCGACATCCACCTTTAAATCCTCAGTCGATCGTCCGATGACCACCTCATTCTTATCTATCGCGAACGTCGTGTGCGTCCCGACCAATTCCGCGAGCGCACCCTTCGCCGTCGCGAGTCTCGCCGAAGCCGCCTGCGCGCTTCGCTCCAACGCCTCAATCTTCCTCAGCTCCCCGCTGTCGCTCCCGCGCAGCGCCTTCTCACGACCCTCACCGCCTTTTCCGTTCGCCACCGCCGACACTAAATCACTCCTCAGTATCGCTTGCTCAACCTCGGCGAATCTCGGCGTTTTCATCCCGTCTTTCTCATCCTCGTCTTCGTCATCCGTCGCGCAACCGAGTCGCGCCGACGCCGCTTCAAAACCCGCGCTCTTTAGAATTTCGCTCAACGGTGCCCCACCCGCATCGCACCGCGCCTCGATCGCCTCCTCGACGACGCGTCGATCCAACGCATCGCATCGTGCGACGCACGCTCGCGAGAACGCGTCGTCGTAGAGCATGGCGCGCCAGCGCGCGGAGACTTGCGCGAGGCTCCACTTTTTTGAGAATTCTACACACGCGTGTTCACCCGCTAACGCCTCGAGCGCGACGCCAGACTCGACGGCGAGCTTGAGAAGGGCGTCGTCGATCGCTGGCCACGCGTCGAGTGGCGGCGGCGGTGGTGATGGATTGGGTGTCATCGCGATGCGACGCGACGGGGAATGTAGACTTTGGCTCTGTCTGAGTGAGTCAAAAGGTTCGCTCGAACGGCAGACTGAACGTTTGAATGTGACGGTTAGAGACGCTATTTCTCGGCTAGAGTGGCTAGAATGTCGATTACACGAATAAGAACATAGGGCGTTCGGAATTGGCTGTCATCTTGGCGCATCGAGCGGTACCGACGATGCGTTCGAGCTTGAGGGCGTCGAGCTTTGAGAACATGGCGACCACTCCGGCGACATGGCCGACGGTTGGCGTGGATGCTTGTTGCGTCGCCGCGGAGCCGGCGAGGTAGGATACCAACTCTGGGTAGTAGTGCGCGTGTTCTGGAAGTGAGTAGAAGCAGATTTCTCTCGCACCCTTGATGCGGCGTCTAAAGTAGAAGTGCGCCCGCTCGCTGAGGAGTAAGACACGCTTTCTCCCGTCGGCGAAGAGCGTGCGCGCGCGCGCCGCCTCACGCGGCTCGGTGTATTCGCTGTTCACGGCGAAAGAGACGTCCTCCTTCGTGAGCAAGTTGCGCACGCGGACGAAATCAAAGTATGAGCTGACAAAGATGACGACGCCGGGCTCTGGGTTCTCTCTGATGCGCGGAAGCACGTGCTTGACAAAGTACTTGAATCGAATGTCATCAGAGTTGACGACGTCCGCAGCCTTCATATTGATTCTCTCAAATTGTTGGCGAGTTTTGATGGACAGCTGCCCCAAGACGCCCTTGAATGAGCTGCGTAATCGGACTTTGCCTTCGAGATTAACGCATCGACGGTTGAAGAGGGCGTTCTGCTCTGGCGTCTGGAACGCCGAGAGTAGGATCGTCTGACGCAAGTGTCGCGCGTGACCGTTCAAGTGTGATTCGTGAACCCGCTGAATGTCGCAATCGCGCATCTCTTTTGGCAAGCCGTTCATCGCATCCAAAATGGTGATGACGTGCGCCCAATTTTGCATCTGAATAATGTGAGCGTGATCGATGACGCAAATCTCAATCGCGCTCAAAAAGTCCGACGCAGACTGCTCATCCTGAAGCGCCGTGATTAAACCGAGAGGCGAAGCGAATATGATGTCTGCGCCGAAAAAGTCGACGTAGAGACGCACGCTCGCCTTTGTCAATTTGAGACCCAGACGGAAATGGTCATCCGTGTTTCCCTTAAAGATCGCCTTGTGATCCTCCGGAACGAATGGTTTAAACTTGCGCTTTTTACCAGCTTCCTCTTCAACGTCCTCATCGCTATCGCTGTCCTCGTACGCGAGGAAGTCTTCTTCGATGCGCTCGAGTTTGTTGACGGAGTCTCCTCTGCCGTGCGCCGCCGGACACAAATCCAAAAGCCTCATAATGGCTCTCCCCGCCATGTTTCGCATCGGTGTCAGAAAGAGCACCGTCGGCCGAACGAAACCTTGGTCGCGTGGCAAATCGTCTTCGAGAACCTTGGTCCCCGCTTTTGCTTTCTTTGCCAACGATTCGTTATTCTTCATGATTCGGTTCCGAGTGCGCGTCACGTGATCGATGACGTGCAAGCACACGGCGTCGAGCGTCTCGTCGTTGAGTTGTTGCCCCGCCGGCCCTTGATCCGACACGAGCTTTCTATCACCGTGCTGCACGTCGAGATACGAGGAGAGCATGGTGTAAAAGTCCGCCTGGCTCTCGCTCGCAAAACCCGCCGAGCCCGTCACCGTCTTCCACCGCTCCTCGAGTTTCGCCTGACACAACCTCGGCGCGTCCAACCGCGTCGGCAGCGCCAATCCATTCGCACCCTCCCACACACTGGACTGTTTTCCGGTATCGCTGGAGTCGGATTTCGGAAAACTCACCTTTTCCGTCTTGAGCGCCTCGGCTTGGGCGTCGCTCAGCGTCTCCCCCCGTCGTATGTGTCGATTCAACGCAGAGTCACCCGCGTCTCGCCCAAAATCTTCCCCATTCGCATCATCATTCCCTGTCGTGTCTTTGTCCTCTTCTTCATCCTCCTCTTCGTCCTCTTCGTCGTCTTCCTCTTCCTCTTCCTCTTCGACGGCTTCGGCGTCCGACGGCTCGCCTTCCTCTTCTTCCTCTTCCTCTTCGCTCGCGTCCTCTTCCTCCGAGCCCGCTTCCTCCTCCTCAGAAGTCTCCTCCTCCTCGTCGTCGTCTTCGCTCTCCTCGTTTCTCGACGCGCCGAGCGACGCCAACAGCGCCCCGTACGCGTCACCCCCGGCGTTCGCCACGACTCTCCCGACGTTCAGCGCCTCTTCCTCCTCATCGACATCGTCGCCCTCTTCCTCCCTCTGCTTCGCGCGCCCCGTCGGATCGCGACCGCCACCGCGTTTCGCGGAAAACGATCGCGCGCGTCGTCTCGCGTCGCTCGCCGGCATCGCTCGCCCGCTCGTTCGAGCGCGTCGTCCGTCGTCCGTCGGTCTCTGACGCCGTGAAAAAGTGCACTTTGGCGCCACTGCGAGTCGCGCGATCGCTCCTATTCCTCGCCGTCTCGAGCGGGCAGGGAAGAAGAAGAGGAAGACCGACGCCACCGCCGCCCGTCGTCATGTCTCTCGCGCGCTCGTCGTCGTCGCTCTCGACCGCGTCGGTGTTCGCGCGACGCGCGACGACGCGTCAACGAAATCGACACCATCGAAACGCACCGAAACGCGTCGCGCGCGTCGTCCACGCGAGCGTCGATCAAACGCTCAACCCGCGCGTGGCCGCGCTGAAACCTTCGAAAACGGTCGCGTTGACGGACCTCGCGCGGTCGATGCGCGAAGCCGGGGAAGACGTCATCGGACTCGCGGCTGGGGAACCAGACTTTAGGACTCCGGATAGGGTGAGCCAAGCCGGGAAGCGCGCCATCGACGAGGGCGCGACCAAGTACTCACCGAACGATGGCACGGCGAAATTGCGCCAAGGGATCGCGAAAAAGCTAAAGGAGGAAAATGGGCTCGAGTACGACGCGTCGGAGATCGTGTTGTCGAACGGGGCAAAGCAGAGCGTGGCGCAGTGCGTGCTGGCGACGTGCGGACCGGGGGACGAGGTCATCGTGCCGGCGCCGTATTGGGTGAGTTATCCGGAAATGGTGCGGTTGAGTGGGGCGGATTCGGTGTTTGTGAACACGACAGCGGACGAGGGGTTTTTGGTGACGCCGGAAAAGTTGAGGGCAGCCATCACGGAGCGGTCGAGGTTGTTGATTTTGTGTTCGCCGAGTAATCCGAGCGGGGCGGTGTATCCAAAGGAGACACTCGAAGAGTTGGCGAAGATTATCGTCGAGCATCCGAGGTTGATGGTGCTAAGCGACGAGATTTATGAGCACATTGTGTACGCACCGGCGGAGCATCACTCGATCGCGGCGATGGAGGGGATGTGGGAGAGAACGATGGTGGTGAATGGGTTTTCTAAATCCTTCGCCATGACGGGATGGCGTCTCGGATACGTCGCCGCACCCAAGCACTTTGCGCGAGCGATGAGCATGATTCAATCACAAATCACGAGCGGTCCAAACTCCATTTCGCAAGAGGCGGCGATGGCGGCGTTGGATATGGGATACAAGGGTGGCGAGGACGTCGCGGCGATGGTTCGAGCGTTCGAGCAACGCCGAGATTTCGTCTCGTCTCGTCTCAACGCCATCGAAGGCATCAAACTTCCCAAAGTAGACGGCGCATTTTACGTCTTTCCCGACGTCAGCGCTTTTTTCGGCGGTAACGCCTCGGCAAAAGACTTTGGTCCCGTCGCGGACGTCGACGAGCTCTGCCGCTACATTTTAGAGAAAGGTCGCGTCGCCCTCGTCCCGGGTTCCGCGTTCGGCGTCCCGGACTGTCTCCGCATCTCTTACGCCGCGAGCAACGAGACCCTCGACCAAGCTCTCGGGCGCATCGAAGCATGTCTCGATCCAGCCGTGTTCACGCGAAACACGCGGTGATGATTTGACATTTTTTAACAACTCGACCAGTCTGTACGCCAAACCTCACTTTCTCACGCACGCACTCAACCATGACTGAGCCGCGCCGCTCGACGCTCACGCCGGACCTCCGCGACCGCGCCTTTCGCGTTTTCAAATGCCCCGCGCGTCTCGGCACGTCCTCAGAACTCATCAAGTCGAACGGCGGCGGCGGCGGCGGCGGGGACAAGCGCGCGCTCGTCGAGCTCGCAGAGTTTCTCGAGGACACCGTCGTTCGCGCGCTCCCCGTCGACGCCCGCGGGGTCTTGCGCGCGGCTCGGCGCGGGGAAACCTCCGCGGTGGATGCGTTGACGGCGTACGGTGAGGCGTTGACGCCCGCGCTTGGGAAACTGGGAGAGGCGTCGAACGAAGCGATCGTGGACGAGTTGCTCGAACGAGCCGTCGCGTTGCGACATTCGGACGCGAGGGAAGAAGCCCCGGCGGTCGAGGCGATGGAGCGGTCGAGTAAGAGGCTAAAGCTGGCGGCGATGGAGCAGGATGTTGGGGCGGCGATCTCGGAGAATGGACGGGCGAGGGATGCGCTGATGGCGTTGGCGAGGACGTTGGGGACGTTGCGCGCGGAGGACGAGGCGCCGACGGACGCGTTGGACGCGTGCGTGCTCTTGGAAAAGTGCGTCGCGGCGAACGAGAGGTTCGTCACGCCGTTTACGTCGGTGGATGGGGCGGAAGCGGCGAGGAATCCGCCGAGTTTGGATGACGTGCCAAGCGGGGTGGGGTTGCCGGATGACGCGACTGTGGCAAAGGCGGTGAGCGTGGCGAGGTTGTTGCACGTCAACGATTTGCGTCGCTTACAGAGCGACGTCGACGCGTTTTTGGTCTCCATGCAAGAGTACACCGCCGATCCAAAGACCGATTCGCGCATCGGTCGCGTCGGGAGATGAGGAGGAGGAAGGGGCGATGAACGAGCGTACACGTAGACTACACACTACCTAGACATTTGATAATACAACCACTAGTAAAGACGACTAGAACGCCTCATCGCCGCCCGCGAACACTTGCGCGAGAGAAATCAGAGCATGAAATTACAGCTTCCATCGTCACGCAAAGATTTCCGCATGAGCGCGCGCGGGGATGACGGTTTACCTCCCCCAAATATGGACGCGAACGCGCCGAGCGATTTCTCTCTCGCCACCTCCTCGTACCCATCCCCCGAATACAGCGCACACGGCGCCGGCTGATCCAGCCGCACGTGCAACCACACGTCACACCCACCCATCTCCAAAACCAACTCCTCGACCGCCCTGAGCAACGCGCGACCGACGCCTCGTCTTCGCGACGAAGCCCCCACGCACGCGTTGGCCAAATACGCCGCATCCGTCGGCGGCGACATCGACCTATCGCTCTCCTCCGGCCTCGACTTTCCCGAGATGGACACAGTGACGAACCCAACAATCTCAGTCGTCTCTTGCTCGTTCGCACTCGTCGTCGTCGTCGTCCGTTCGGCGACGAGCGCCACCTCATCCGCGGCGTCACCAGTAGCCAAACCAATCAAATATTTCAACACGTACGCCCTCGGTTTAGCATCCTCCGTCCCTTCGAACGCCCCGTACACGAGGTCAATGCACGCCTTGGCGTCCGATTCCCGCATCTTCCTCGTCGTCGTCCCGCTCGCGGCGTCCTCCCGAGAAAACCGCGTCTGAATGTCAAAGAGTTCATCCTCTCTCGCGCTTCGTCGAGCTAAAACCATCCGCCGCTGTTTCGACGACGACGGCGTCGCCCCGTCCCGACGCTCGCCGCGCGTCGTCATCGTCGTCACGATGTCGCGCGTCCATCCCGCCGTCGTTCGCATCGTCGTCGTCGCCCCGCGTCGTCGTCTGCGGTTCGCACCGACTGAGTGATTGATTAATCGAAAAGCACCCCAACCCACACAACTCGACGCTCGACGCTTCGACGGAAACCGCGACGACGACGGAACGATGTCGAGCAAGGATGACGTCGCGCGTCTCGAACGCGAACTCGCCGGGCTCGCCCTCGACGCGAAACAGGTGCGCCGACCGGCACGCGAACGCGCACGCGAACGATCATCGATCGCGAGTCAACGATCTGAAACCACGTTCGCGACGACGGACCGACTGACTGACGACGCGCGCGCACGAACAGCCCGGAAAACTGACGGAGACGCTGGAAAAAATGATGGCGCTCGAGAAAACGTACCGCCTCGCGGCGGATTTCGTCGCGGCGCCGCGAACGTGCGTGGCGATCGTGGACGTGTTGCGCGCGTGCGAAGATTGGGATGGTTTACGCGAACACGTCTCGGCGTTGGTAAAAAGACGGGCGCAGCTCAAGCAAGCCATCACGGCGGTGGTGAGGCGGTGCATGGAATTCGTGGATGAAGCTCCTGGGGCGGAACAGCGGTTGAAACTGATTGAGACGCTGTGCGACGTGACGAGCGGGAAGATTTTCGTAGAGGTTGAAAAGAGCCGACTGACGCGCGCGTTGGCGAGGATGCACGAAGAGGAAGGGAGGATCGCCGAGGCGTGCGGGGTGATGCAAGAGGTGGCGATTGAGACGTACGGGGCGTTGACTCGGCACGAAAAGCTATTCTTCATCGAGGAACAGGTGAGGTTGTGCTTAGCGAAGAAGGATTATTTGAGAGCGTTGATTTTAAGTCGGAAAATCAACCCAAAGACGTTTGACGAGCTCATCGAAAAGGAGAAAAAAGATGCGGAAAAGGCTGCGGTGGCGGCGAAAGATGAGAGCGAGCGAAGCGAAAAGGAAAAGGAAGAGCTCAGGGCGGAAAAGCTGAAGAAGGAGGGTCAGGTGGAGCACGCAGAGGCGTACTTTGAACCGACAGATGAGGGCATTCCGTCGCTCGAGGCGCTCAAGCTGCGCTACTACGAGCTCATGGTGGAGTACTATAGTCATAGCGATGAATACCTGGAGCAGTGCCGGTGCTACCAGAACATCATGGAGTGCGCCGAGGTTCGCGATGACCCGGCTCGATGGGGTCCGACGCTCAAAAAGATTGTCTGGTTGGTGTGTTTGAGCAAGCAAGAGCCGATGCAACGCTCCATTTTACACGGCGTCAAGGCGAACCTCAAACTGAGCGACCTCCCCCCGCACGAGGCGCTCGTCAAGCAGTTTTGCACGAAAGAAATCATCCACTGGACGACGCTTCAGGAGCGATACGCGTCGGAAATTGCGTCAGAGACTGAGATTTTCGGCGGCGAAAAGGGTGCCAAGCGCGTCGAGGATTTAAAGCTTCGCGTCATCGAGCACAACATGCTCGTCGTGTCTTCGTACTACTCTCGCGTCTCCATCGCTCGGCTCTCTGAGCTCTTGTGTCTCACCCCGGATGAGACGGAGAAGCATCTCGCGTCATGCGTCGTGGATAAGTCTGTCGCCGCTAAGATTGATCGCCCGGCGGGACTCGTCGACTTTTCCGCCGTGAAACCCGCCGATTGGCTTTTGAACAAGTGGGTCGGAAACATCGACGCCCTCTTGACGTGTCTCGATAAATCCAGTCATCTCATTCAAAAGGAGGCGCAAACCTTCAAGGTGACGCTGTGAAGAAGACGCGTAGTTTGTTTTTGTACACCCACCGGTCGTTCTTTTGATGATACCGCGAGCACTTACTACACGAATGAACTAAATGAATTATTACACCGCTCGCTCTAAACGAAACGCTCTTTTCAACGGAGAAACGAACGACGCGTCGTGGCGTGTACCACGTTGGAATCACGACCCGCCGCCGTCGTCGTCGGCGTCGTCGGCGTCACCGCCCATCCCACCGCCGAGCACCGCCGCGCTTTCCCGCCTCGTCGCATCCGCCCTCCGTTCCGCCAAGTCTCTCTCCCACGCCTCAGCCTCCCTCGACCCGGCGGCCAAAAACACCTCAAACTTCCCGCTCGCATCCGCCCGTCGCTCGCACGCATCCTCACACGCCGCCGAACACATCTCACACGCCTCCTCCGCGTTCGCGCTCGCCGTCGCGCGTTCACACGCCGATCTACACGCCGACGCGCACGCCTCGCCGCGTTCATAAAACGCTCCGGCGTCCGCGTCCGCGCCGTCCGCGTCGCCCGCCCCGCTCGGCGCGCCCCCGTGCGTCGCGATGGCTTGTTTCTCCAGACCCTCGACTCGGGCGAACACCCTCACGACGTACGACGTCGTTCTCGACGCGATCGATCCGTCCGTCGGCGCAGACGTCGATGATTTCGACGCGTCCGTCGTCCTTCGCCGTCTCGTCATTGCGAAAAAATCATCATCATCGTCAACGTCCTCGGTCGGTTCGTCGTCGATTCCACCCGATGTATCGCTCGAACCCTCGACGCGACGCGTCGACGCGACGCCGCGGACGCGAATCGCGCGAAACCGCGGCGCGGGTGGGCGTCCGGCGACGGATGGGTGGTGATTCACGTCGTCCGCTGCTCCAGCTGGCATCTTCAGCGCGTCGTTGAATGCCGCCGACGCGTTAGTCTTTGACGCGCGCGTCCGTCATGTCGAACGATGACGACGCGTCGGAACGACGACGAGGAGGAGGAGGAGTCGACGATGCCGAAATCGGTCGCGCGTCGTCGTCGTCATCGAACGGTACGGTATCGTTGACGACGTCGAACGTACATTTGATTCAGAAACGGTTTGATGATGATGTGGACGTTGTTGACGTCGACGATACCGACGCGCGAGGAGAAGGAGGAGGACGACGGGTATCGAAAGAGCGCGCGACGTCATCGTCGTCATCGTGGGATTTACGGCGCGAGGGCACGACGGCGTCGCTGTGGGCGGCGATGCGACTTCGTGATGATAAAATTCATGACAAAGATGACTTACAGACGGAACGCTGGTCGGATGTCGATTTGTACGCGACGAAACGCGCGCTGTACCGATCGCGCGTCGAATGCTCCCGCGCGATCGCCCGCGGGGCGTTATTACGGTGGAAGCTCGCGTGTGTGCCGCGGGTGAGCGCGGCGCGGGTCGCGGACGCGGCGGTTCGCGCGCGCGAGCGCAGAGCGACGCAAAGCGCGTTTGATCGATGGTGCGCGCAAACCCCCGGGATTTCTCGCCGGCGTCGTCGGCGACGACGGGGGGGCGCGCGCGCCCGGCACGGCGGAGGAATTTCTTTCGGTGGCGACGACGACGACGACGGTCCGATGACGCCGGTGGATTTTTTAAACGACGAAGAGTTTCCGACGGATTATCGCGACGAGTTGGAAATTCGGTTGAAACAAATCGCTCGGTTGGAGGACGCGTTGCGCGAGGCGAACGCTCGGGAGGCGCGCGCGGCGTCTGGGGAGGCGTTCGAGGTGGAGATGCGCAAGTTTAGGTCGCACTTGACGAACATACAGCGAGAGCTGGAGAATGTGAAGCGGGAGAGGGATGCTTATAAGAAGAAGTGGACCGAGTCGGGCGGACCGGCGGCGTTGAAATCGGTCGAGGAGCGACGCGCGAATCAGAGAACGATGGCGACGCAAACCATGTTTGACGCCGACGCCGACGGTCCCGGTGCCGAGAAGGCGCGCGCCGAGGAGAAAGCCGCCGCGATCGCGAACGCGGTACCGGCGACGAAGAGCGAGATTCGAGCGGCGGAAAAGAAATGGGTGGATCAAGCGCGTTTGTTTCAACAAAAGTTTGAGCGACAAATGGAAATTACGAGCGAATTTGAACGGAAACTTCGAGAGGAACGCACGCGGTTGTTGCGAAGCGAAACGCGGTACGAGGCGAGAATTCAAGAGATGGCGAAGAAACACGCAGAGGAGATCATTGAGATGCGATCGCGGGCGGTTGGGGTGAAGGAGGAGGAGGAAGACGCGCGATCGACGGGCGACGCGGAGGATGGATTGACGTACGCGTCGCCGGCGAGTCTGGATGACGACCGATTCGCCGAGTACGCCAAGATTGGAGCCGCACGCGGAGTCGGTGACGACAGAGACGACGATGTCTACGACAGCGATAGGTCTCTCCCGACGTCACCCGCGGAGGAGGAGAGGTTTTCAACCCCCGCGGGCGGCGACGCCAGCCTTCGCGCGCCAACCGCCGCCGCTTCGGAACGCCCCGAACGATTCGAAACCGCCTCCAAGCGGTTACACTTTGCCTCTCTCGACGACTTTTCGTCATCGAGCGAAGACGAATACAAGGGTGGCGATGTCGATCAAGATTTGAATCGTCGTGCGGTTCCATCACCGCCGCCGCCGCCGGTTTCCGCCGGGGCGACGAGGAAACCGATTCGTCTCACCGTCGCCGTGGCCAAACTCGTCATGATGGGTCACTCCCAACGCGACGCCATAGACGCCCTCAAACGCGTCGACGGGAACAACGTGCAGGCTGCCGACGCGTGGCTTAAAACCCGGGCGTAAACGAGACTCGTTCGGCGCGGCGTGCGGTATCGTCGCGAAATTGTAAAAATTCAACGCGCGTCCGTCCTCGGTTGACTTTTCCATGCATTCTAAAAAATCGCCCACCCTCGTCACACGCCGACGCGACGGAGCGCGGACGCATTGAGCGTGCGATCGCGACGGAGGGTTTAAACCGCCCGGAAATCGCGCGGCAAAATGGTGAGACGACGACGCGACGACGCGACGAACGACGACGAACGAACGACGACTCGGCGGTTGAAAACGAATG
>Ga0181574_10003051_pt1 | contig 14985 bp, 15 predicted proteins | sample 101ome_24_FD_145600 | JGI IMG/M metagenome (GOLD analysis project Ga0181574, IMG submission 145600) | Coastal salt marsh microbial communities from the Groves Creek Marsh, Skidaway Island, Georgia - 101410AT metaG (spades assembly) | ecosystem: Environmental > Aquatic > Marine > Intertidal zone... | reverse complement strand
CAAGACAGAGGACTCAAAAATGAGTAGTGGAAAGGTTGTACAGGTCATCGGCGCGGTTGTTGACGTAGAGTTTCCCCGTGACAGCGTACCGAAGGTATACGATGCCCTGACTGTCACTGACAAAGGCCTCACTCTGGAGGTTCAGCAGCAGTTGGGTGACGGTGTTGTACGCGCGATTGCCATGGGTTCATCCGAGGGTGTCAGCCGCGGACTTTCCGTTGATAATACTGGCGCCCCTATATCAGTGCCCGTCGGTACGGAGACGCTGGGACGTATCATGGATGTACTGGGCAATCCTATCGATGAGCGTGGACCCATTGGTGAGCAAGAGCGGTCGTCGATTCACCGTGCCGCACCCACCTACGAAGAGCTGGCTGCATCAGAAGAGTTGCTCGAAACCGGTATTAAGGTCATCGATCTTGTCTGCCCATTCGCAAAGGGCGGTAAGGTTGGACTGTTTGGTGGTGCGGGTGTTGGTAAGACCGTCAACATGATGGAGTTGATTAACAACATCGCGACGGAGCACTCTGGTTTGTCAGTGTTCGCGGGCGTGGGTGAGCGCACGCGTGAAGGTAATGACTTTTACTACGAGATGCAGGAATCGAAGGTCGTTAACGTCGAAAACCTACCCGAGTCTAAAGTGGCGATGGTTTACGGTCAGATGAATGAGCCGCCCGGCAACCGTCTGCGCGTTGCACTCACCGGTTTGACCATGGCGGAAAAATTCCGTGATGAAGGCCGTGATGTACTGCTCTTTGTCGACAACATCTACCGTTACACACTGGCGGGAACCGAGGTATCGGCACTGCTGGGTCGTATGCCATCAGCGGTGGGTTACCAGCCGACACTGGCTGAGGAAATGGGTGTACTCCAGGAGCGCATCACCTCAACCAAAACGGGTTCGATTACGTCGATCCAGGCAGTTTACGTGCCGGCGGATGACTTGACTGACCCCTCTCCTGCGACAACCTTTGCGCACTTGGATTCAACGGTTGTATTGAGTCGTGACATTGCAGCGAAGGGTATCTACCCCGCGGTTGACCCACTCGATTCAACCTCGCGTCAGCTTGATCCGCTCATCATTGGTACCGAGCATTACGAAGTGGCTCGAGGTGTGCAGTCGGTACTTCAGCGTTACAAAGAGCTGAAAGATATTATTGCGATCCTAGGTATGGATGAGCTGTCGGAAGAAGACAAAATGACGGTAGCGCGCGCACGTAAAATTGAGCGCTTCCTGTCACAGCCATTCCACGTGGCCGAAGTCTTTACTGGCTCTCCCGGTATTTATGTGTCATTGAAAGATACGATTGTGGGCTTCAAGGCGATTTTGGCAGGTGAGTACGATCATCTTCCTGAACAGGCGTTCTACATGGTTGGCTCTATTGAGCAGGCCGTTGAGAAAGCCGAGAAAATGAGCGCTTAATCGGAGGCATCAATGGCACTGACCATTCACTGCGATATCGTTAGCGCAGAAGCTCAAATCTTCTCAGGCCTTGTGGAGTTGCTAGTTGCAAGCGGTTCTAACGGTGAGCTGGGTGTGACCTATGGGCATACCCCGTTACTGACCGACCTCATCCCTGGCACTGTTCGCGTGGTGCTCCAAGGTGGTGAGGAAGAGGTCTACTACGTCTCCGGCGGATATCTGGAAGTGCAAGGCGACGTGGTTACCATCCTTGCGAACACGGCTGTTCGGGGTGATGACCTTGATGAAGTCGCTGCCGAAGAAGCCCGAAAGGCTGCGGAAGAAGCGCTGGCCAATCAGAGTAGCGAACTCGATTACGGCCGTGCATCCGCGCAGCTAGCCGAGGCGGCGGCCCAGCTGGCTACCCTTAGAAAGCTCAAGAACCGCGCGGGGCGTTAATCCCCGCTTAGACCACTCGCGCCGAGTCGTCGCTTTTGTCTGATCTCCCTTCTTTGGAATTTTTGCCATAGTAGTTGTCATATGGCTATGCGATGCTTTCGACACAGTTAACTATTGATGCCCGAATGCTCGAAGTAATCGTCCTTGCTGCTGGTCGTGGCACCCGCATGAAATCCGAACTACCAAAGGTGCTCCATTCGATCGGCGGTAAACCCATGGTTGCGCACGTGCTCGATACGGCTCGAGAACTCGGAGCTGAGCGCATCCATGTCGTTGTTGGCCACGGCGCGTCGCAGGTCGCCGATGCTGTGGCGTCGCCGGATGTTGAAACTTATGTTCAGTCTGAGCAGCTGGGCACCGGGCATGCAGCGCTGCAGGCCGCTCCGGCTTGTTATGCTGATAGTACGGTTCTTATCTTGTTTGGTGACGTTCCGCTCTTATCGGCTGGAGTGCTAGCGGATGTTGTCTCGGCCGCTGATGCGCAACCGACATTGCTGGCCGCGACCTTGGAAGACCCCACAGGTTACGGTCGGGTCATTCGGAATACCGATGGCAGTTTTGCTCGGGTAGTTGAGCAAAAAGATGGCTTGCGGCATGAGCTAGAGGTGACCGAGGTAAACACCGGTGTCCTTGCCGCTCGCGGAAGTGAGTTAGTCGCCTGGCTTGGTCAGGTAAAGAATGATAACGCTCAGGGTGAGTTCTATTTGCCGGATGTGTTAAGTCTTGCGCTGCAGGATGGGAAGAAGGTGAGTGTCGTAGTGACCGATAAGTCGAATGAAATTTCTGGTGTGAACGATCGTGCACAACTTGAGGCGCTAGAACGGGCACATCAAAGGCAGAACGCTGATGAGCTGATGGCCGCAGGCGTACATGTCATGGACGCCAGTCGCTTGGATGTCCGTGGCAACCTGGTGTGCGGTATTGATGCAGTGCTCGATGCCAACGTATTGATTGAAGGTGAGGTTCGGCTTGGCAATCGGGTGGTGATCGAGGCCAACTGCGTGCTCAAAGACTGTGTGATCGGTGATGGCACGGTCGTGCGTGCGTTTACGCATATTGAAGGCGCGGTCGTTGCCGAGAACTGCCAGGTAGGGCCCTACGCGCGATTGAGACCCGGCGCAGAACTGGGTGACGGGGCAAAGGTCGGCAATTTTGTTGAAGTGAAAAACAGCACGTTTGGTGCTGGTGCTAAGGCCAATCATCTGGCGTATGTAGGCGATGCCGCTGTGGGCGCAGGATCAAACATTGGCGCCGGTACGATCACTTGTAATTACGACGGAGCTAACAAGCACCGCACGGAGCTCGGCGACAATGTCTTTATCGGCTCGAATAGCACGCTTGTTGCACCGCTTACGGTGGAGAACGATGGCTTCGTTGCTGCGGGCTCTACTGTGACGTCAAAAGTTGGTGAATCGCAGCTTGCTGTCGGCCGAGCAAAACAGCGCAATATAGACGGGTGGAAGCGCCCAGAAAAACCTAAGCAGTAGGAACTTTTTATGTGTGGAATAGTCGCCGCGGCAGCTCAGCGAGAAGTCTCCGAAATTTTGCTCGAGGGCTTGAGAAGGCTTGAGTATCGAGGTTACGACTCAGCGGGCATGGCGTTGATCGATAACGACCATGCGCTTCAGTTGCACAAATATTCAGGGAAAGTGAAAGCGCTGGAAGACGCTAATGCGCTTAACCCCATTGTCGGGTGTCGCGGTGTTGCGCATACGCGTTGGGCCACTCACGGTGAGCCCACTTCTGCCAATGCGCATCCCCATATATCGGGTGACCGTGTTGCGCTGGTCCACAATGGCATCATTGAGAACCACGCCAGTCTTCGCGATGCCCTGTGTGCTCAGGGCGTAGAGTTTCGGTCCGAGACCGACACCGAAGTTATTGTTCACCTGATTAATACCAGCCTGGGACGGGGCGCATCGCTGTTCGATGCGGTTCGAGAAACGGTGGACCAACTAGACGGTGCTTATGCGATTGCGGTTGTAGATACCGAGCATGAGAATGAGGTTGTGGTTGCACGCGAGGGCAGTCCGCTCGTGCTGGGTGTGGGTATTGGTGAGACCTTCGCAGGCTCAGATACGCTAGCGCTTCGGCAAGTCACAGATACGTTTGTGTATCTCGAAGACGGCGATTTTGCTGTATTGAAGCCTAGCGGTTTTCAAATCTTCGATGCGTCGGGTGCACCCATCACACGGGAAAAAACGCGTTTGAAGGGCGGTGATAACCAAACCGATAGAGGTGAGTTTGAGCACTATATGCTCAAAGAGATTTACGAACAGCCGGATCGTCTTCGAGACACATTAACCTTTGACACACTCGATGATTCACTGTTCGGCGATCAGGCCGCAGCTATTTTTGATCAGGTGCAGGCGGTTCAGATTATTGCCTGTGGAACCAGCTATCACGCTGGCCTTGTTGCGCGACATTGGCTTGAGGCGATTGCGGGTGTGCCCTGTCAGGTCGAGGTTGCCTCAGAGTTCCGCTACCGCCGCTCGGTTGCCTTGCCCGGCACCCTGGTGGTGACAATCTCACAGTCGGGAGAAACCGCCGACACACTAGCGGCCATTAAGCACCTGCCTGATGACTACGCACTCGCGAAGCTGGCCATCTGCAATGTCGATCACAGCGCCATTGTGCGGGCCAGCGATCTCGTATTCCTCACCAAAGCGGGCCCTGAAATTGGTGTAGCCTCGACTAAGGCATTCACCACTCAGCTTGCAGCACTGATGGTGCTCATGGCCTGTATTGCCCGGCGCCAAGCAAAGAACGCGTTGGACGAGTCCCTGGTTAAGCAGGCCATCGCCGAACTCCCGGCGGCCGTGGAGGCGACGATCGCACAGGATGCCAAGATAAAAGCGCTGGCTAGCCACTTCATCCAGCGTAATCATGCGCTGTTTCTAGGGCGTGGGGTTTACCACCCTATCGCTATGGAAGGCGCCCTAAAACTCAAGGAAATCTCTTACATCCACGCAGAGGCTTACCCAGCGGGGGAGTTGAAACACGGTCCGTTAGCCTTGGTTGATGACAAGATGCCGATCGTGGCGGTGGCGCCGAGGGACGATCTACTCGATAAGTTGAAGTCGAACCTCGAGGAAGTTCGAGCGCGCGGCGGCCAACTTTTTGTGTTTGCCGACCAGGCCGTGAACTATAAAAGCGGACCGGGCGTGACTGTTATCGACGTACCGTCTGTTTCGGAGCTGGCGGGTCCAATTGTCTACACCGTGGTACTGCAACTACTGTCTTACCATGTGGCTGTGGCGAAAGGCACCGATGTTGACAAACCTCGTAATCTGGCGAAATCAGTGACTGTCGAGTAAGCCCCAAAATGAAAAAAAAGTTAATCGTGAGTCAATCCATCCTATGGGCGACGGCCTTACTTGTGGTGGCGCTGGTTGATGACACCCAATACACACTGTTTTTATTGGCCCTTCTGGCCACGGTCTCTGTGGTCAATCTCAAAAAAACAGCTGATGTATAGGATGAGAGTTCTCTTTTAGGGGTGTCATCTTCCCCATTCTTTGACTGCTTTCTGTCTGGACCCTGAGTTGTTCTCAGGTATACTCGCCGGTTTCCATTTTCTGGCGCATCAAACCTGCGGCGCCAAGTGAGGAAATCCATGGCTAATCCCATTGTTGGCATCATCATGGGGTCGCGCTCCGATTGGGGTGTGATGGAGAGTGCGGCTCAGACACTGGATGAGCTCGGCGTTGCCTATGAGGCAAAGGTTGTGTCGGCCCATCGTACTCCTGACCGTTTGTTTGAGTATGCAAGGTCGGCCCGTAGTCGTGGTTTAAAGGCCATCATTGCTGGTGCTGGCGGTGCGGCGCATCTACCGGGTATGGCGGCAGCGATGACACCGGTTCCAGTCTTGGGCGTGCCGGTTGATGCCACTGTGCTGCAGGGCGTGGATGCCCTGATGTCGATCGTTCAGATGCCGAAGGGCGTGCCGGTGGCAACGTTTGCGGTCGGTAAACCCGGCGCCGTCAATGCGGCGTTATTTGCTGCAGCGATGCTGGCCAATGATGATGTGGCCATCCGCGATGCTTTGGACAATTATCGGGATGCCCAATCTGCGGGTGTGCCAGTTAACCCCTTCGACTGAAAGCGATAGCGCAAATGACAAAGGGTCGCCTTGGCATTATTGGTTGTGGGCAGCTTAGCCAGATGCTCGGCGAAGCAGCGAATCGACTAGGGTTTAGCGTGTCCTATCTCTGTGTCAACGAGACACCGGTCGTCGCTGGCCTTGGCCCAATCTACTATCCAGAGCAGCTGGATGAATTCTTAGCCGCCTGTGATGCCATCACTGTAGAAAGAGAAAGTCTTCCCGACGATATGTTGCGCCAAGCGGCCAACATCGGTTTGGCCCCTAACTATGGTGCCTTAGTGACTTTGAGGGAGCGCGACACGCAAAAGGCGATGCTCGATGAGCTCAACATACCCACCTCGCCTTGGTCTCTTGTGTCCACGGCCGATCAACTTGAATCTGCCCTAGAGGTGCTTCCGGGACAATACGCTCGCTGCAAGCGGACATTAGGCGGCTACGACGGTGGTGGGCAATGGCGTGTTGATCAAAATACCCGGGACGTCATCCCCGCTGAGGCTTACCCCGTTATTGCCGAGGCCGAAATTGCCATTGATCGCGAGTACGCGATCATTATTGGAAGAGACCGACAAGGTCATACGGCGTGTTACCCCATGACTGAAAATGCGATGCGCGACGGTATTTTGATTGGCAGTTACGTGCCATGCGGTATCGATACGACATTGGCTGATTTAGCCGCTGACTATGCCAAGCGTTTAGTCGATGCCATGGACTACGTGGGTGTTTTGGCTATTGAGTTTTTCCTTACCGACGGTGAACTCATCGTCAACGAAATTGCCCCTCGGGTGCACAACACGGGCCACTGGACTATTGGCGCTGTCGGCGCAGATCAATTCACTCAACATGTGAGTTGCGTTATGGGTGAGCCAGTGCGTGAGCCTTTGTTTACCGAATCTGCATCTATGGTGAATCTGCTCAATGATGAGCTCCCATCTCATATGCCAGAGGGCCCTATTCGTGCGTTGATTCAGACGTATGGCAAGGGCGTGCGAAAAGGCCGAAAGCTCGGCCACATGACGTTGATCGGTCCGGACGCTGATCTAGTTAGAGCGCAGGCGGCAAAGCTGATTACAGAGTTACACGGCGATTGACCATGTCTGCTGACGCGGGTTCGGCTGCAGAGGATGGGTTGGTTTTCAGACGCCCCTTCCAGACCGAAAACTTTTTTCTCGAACTATTATCCCTAACAGACTTCGATGCTTTATACGCGGTAGCAAGTGACCCGCTGTTGTGGGAGCAGCATCCAGAAGCTGATCGGTGGAAACGTTCAAAATTTCAGCACTTCTTTGATGGCGCCATCGCAAATGATTTGGGTTGTTTTGTCATCAGAGAGAAGCCCAATGGTCAGTTTGCTGGCTCCTCACGATTTTACGGATACGATGAAGCCAATCGGTGTATCAGGATTGGCTACACTTTTATTGCTCGAAAATTTTGGGGTACGTCTGCAAATCGGGAGATAAAAGGAGCGATGCTGTTGCGCGCATTCAACGTGGTTGACCGAGTTTTTTTTGATATCGGACCTCAAAATTTCCGATCTATCGGGGCCGTTAAGAAGTTGGGTGCAGTCTTCAGTCACGACGAATCTGACAGCAAAGTGGTCTATGTGTTATCGAAGCAACAGTGGTTCGATACCTCGAGTGTTTCCTAGGTAGAGGCATCGCATTATGACCAAAACACCCATGCCCATAAACTTCGCTGAGAAGTTTGATTGTTTCACCGAGCAGTGGTCACCCAAAGTGGTGGCCGAAATGAATGACTACCAATTCAAGTTGGTGCGACTCGAGGGTGATTTTGTTTGGCATGACCATCAGGACACGGATGAAACATTCATCGTCTTGGAAGGTGCGTTAGTGATTGATTTTCAGGACGGTACAGTCGAGCTTGAGGCAGGTCAGATGTTGGTTGTTCCCAAGGGCCTGCCGCATCGTCCGCGGGCAACTTCAGAGGCAAAGGTTCTTATTGTTGAGCCAAAGGGTGTTATCAATACAGGTGACGTTCAATCGGACAAGACGGCGCCACTGAATGACTGGATTTGAGGCCGAGTAGGAGCTGATATGCAGTATGTGATTAACCTGTTGGCTGCCGTAGCGCTCTTTTACTCGGGTTTTGTTCACACCTTCTGGGGCAACGATCCGTACCTTGGTTGGGCCATCACAATAATCGCAGCCTTCATAATGGCGGAGCCTTTGTTGGCGGTCATGGAGCGTGTCGGACTCACAGGCCGGCGCCGGCGTTGGGCCGTTATAGGTACTTTGGTGTTGGTGTCGTGGGTGTCGCTCGGTGTTGGGGAGCTGCCAGAGAAGACCGAAATGATGCTGGATAACCTGCCAATGCCGAAGATAACTGGCGTTTAATTAACGGTTTTTCGGAGTCGGGCGTTACGAAAGTCACTGTCTTTGAGCTGTGCGACAATCGCATTGCCTTTGGCTTCGCTTTCAATTCCAACAACCTGTACGCGATAGAAAAGCTCTCCTGACCGTGATTCTACGGCAACCTTTGCTTCCAAGCCTTGCTCCACCAACTCGCTGATGACTGAGTCAGCCCGCTCCCCCTTGTCATAGGTGTCCACGAACACGAACCAGTTATCTCGCATAGGCAGTTGCTTGAGGCGAACCGGCCGTTTTGTGGCCGTCGGCGTCGCTGTCGTGGATGCGATGGTTTTTGCTTTGGCGCTTGGAGCGTTCGAAGCGCTGCTGGGTGAGTCCTCGGTTTTTCCTAACCAATAAGGGCCGGCATTTGTTTGCGCCGAAATCCACTCGGATGCCTGCCCAGCCAAGGCCTTGGAAGCAAACCCGGCTGCTCGAACGCGGAAATAGTCCCTGCCGTTAACTCTCGCGCTGGCCACGGAAATGTTGAGTGGTCTCAGTGTGTCTCGTAGCGCTGCCGCTCGGTCGTTCGCCGTTGCGCGAGAGGTATGACTCTCCAGATTAACGAACCATGGACCGCCAGCTTGTCTGGGTGGTTCTGATGTGGCGGATGCGGGCTTAGTGGGTTTGGCCGTAGCTGTCTCTTGTCGTTGGGCGATCGCTTTTGCAGCGCGCTCAGCCTCCCTATTTTTGAGCAGCTCATTTTCATTCGTGAGCGCTTCGGCTCGTGCTCTGAGAGACGCGATTTCGGTTCGGAGTGCTTCGTTGTCAGCTGCTAAGGCAGTGTCTTCCGACACCTGTTCGTTTTCCACTCGTTGCAGTGATCGAATAGTGTCTTTCAGGTCGGCAATTTCTGCGCTGTAGGAGTTTTGCGAATCAAGCCACAGACCGGCCATGGCGGCAGCGGCAACAAATCCAATAACGGCGAGAGCCCAAGGCATTTTGGCGCTACTGCCGGCCGATTTTGCGGTGGCTGTGTGATCTGTAAGGAGCGCGGCCGAGTCACTAACGTCGTCGGCATAATCCCCAGCGTCTTCCTCTGCATCGTCATCGCCGTTATCGACAGTGATGTCATCTGAGTCAGAGTCCATTTCGCTGGCCGGCGGTACTTCGAAGTCATCGTCCTCTAGCCAATCGGTACTCTCGTCGATGTCATCTTCGTAGTCGTCAGATGATGTCGGCTTCATTCCTTCCGACCAGTCAGCGGGTGGCGTGAGTACGCGTTTCTTGTCGTCGTCATTGTCGTCCATAGTCTGCCCTCCTACACCTGATGAGAGATTAGCAGAAAGCCAAGATAAACGCGGCGTGTAGGCCGTCGTAAATGGCACTTTCTAGTACACTGTAACCCATGGATGTGTCAGATATTCTTGATGGCCTCAACGAGGCCCAGCGTGCGGCGGTAGCGGCAGAGCAAGGTAATCAACTGGTATTGGCAGGCGCAGGGTCCGGTAAGACCCGTGTGCTAGTGCATCGCATTGCCTGGCTTATCAGAGCTGAGGGTCTTTCGCCTTACTCTGTCATGGCTGTGACCTTTACCAACAAGGCGGCTCGTGAGATGCGGGGCCGGATTGAAGACATGCTTGGGCGGCCGACGCATGGTCTGTGGATTGGTACATTCCATGGTCTGGCGCACCGCCTTCTGCAAACCCACTGGGCAGAGGCCGGACTCCCTCAAAACTTCCAGATACTCGATAGCGACGATCAGTTAAGGCTCGTCAAGCGTGTTTGTCGTGAGCTCGGGCTCGATGAGTCGAAGTGGCCGCCAAGGCAGGCCCAGTGGTTCATCAATGGTCAAAAAGACGAAGGCTTACGCGCCCAACATATTGAGCCGCCCATGGGCGATTTGTACACCAAAACGATGGTGCGCATTTATGAGGCTTACGAGGCGGCATGCCAGCGTGGCGGCTTAGTCGACTTCGCTGAACTATTACTGCGTGCCCACGAACTCTGGTTGAAGTCGCCGGAGACCCTGGCGCATTACCAAGAGCGCTTCAACATTTTACTGGTGGACGAGTTTCAGGATACGAACTCCATTCAATACGCCTGGCTGAGGGTGCTTGCCGGCGATGCAATCCCGGTTGTTGCCGTGGGTGACGACGATCAGTCTATCTATGGTTGGCGTGGCGCAAAGATCGAAAATATTCAGCGATTTACCCAGGACTTTGTGGGCACGCAAACTGTTCGTCTTGAGCAGAATTATCGTTCAACCAAAACGATTCTTGATGCGGCCAACGGCGTGATATCGCATAACGCAGGTAGGTTGGGTAAAGACCTTTGGACAGATGGTGAGGACGGCGAACCCATTAAGCTCTATTCGGGATTCAACGAACAAGACGAGGCGCGGTTTATCGTCGAACAGATTCAGTCATGGACTGATGAGGGCAATCCGCGTAGATCCAGTGCCATTTTGTATCGATCGAATGCGCAGTCGCGTGTCATTGAGGAAGCACTGATCCGTGTGGGACTCCCCTATCGCATTTATGGCGGGCAACGCTTCTACGAGCGCCTGGAGATTCGCAACGCGCTGGCGTACATGCGATTGATCATTGGCCGCGGAGACGACCCTGCCCTGGAACGCATTATCAACACGCCTACCCGCGGTATCGGCAGTAAGACGGTCGACGATTTACGCGCGATCGCTCGGGATAACAATCTATCGATGTGGCAGGCAATGGGTCTTGCCCAACAAAATGGTTTGCTTGGGTCGAGAGCACGATCATCACTGGAGGGATTTGCCGCCTTAATTAACGAGCTGGATAGCGAGACGGTAGAGCTTCCTCTAGAGGAAATGGTGGAACACGTCATCCATCGAACGGGTTTGATTGAGTTTCACAAGGCAGAGAAGGGGGAGCGTGGACAGGCGCGGGTGGAGAACCTCGAAGAACTGGTTTCCGCGGCTAAGACCTTTAGAGCTGAGGACGACTCGCTGTCTCCACTTCAACAGTTTCTCGATAGTGCCGCGCTTGATGCGGGTGACAGCCAGGCGGACCCTTACGAAGACAGTGTTCAGATGATGACGCTGCACTCCGCTAAAGGCCTCGAGTTTCCGCTCGTTATTTTGGCTGGGCTGGAAGAGAATTTATTTCCACACCGGATGTCGGTAGAGGAGCCAGGCCGCCTGGAGGAAGAGAGGCGACTGGCTTATGTGGGTATCACACGGGCGCAGCAGCGTTTGCTAATCACCTATGCAGAGAGCCGGCGCTTGCACGGTAGCGAGACCTATAACACGCCGTCCCGCTTCGTGAGGGAAATACCTGCTGACTTAATCGAGGAAGTACGGCTCCATGGAGGATTGACTCGGCCCTTGGCCGACCGGCTGCAGCAGCCGGTGGCTGCCTCAAACGATTCGGGATTGTCTCTAGGTCAGCGTGTGACCCACCCCATGTTTGGTGAAGGCATGGTGCTCAATATCGAAGGTCGAGGTGCCAACGCGCGGATCGAGGTAAACTTTGCTGAAGGCAGTAAGTGGTTGGTTCTGCAATACGCCAATCTTCAAGCTTTGTGAGGCTTAGATGAAAGAGAGAACGCTGTTACCGGTAGCCGTTGTAGGTCTTTTACTGCTCTGGGTTGGAACACTGGCACTCTGGGCTGTTGAAGCTCAAATGACCGACGATGAAGCGGGTCCCCGTGTCAGTGGAAGTGAAACCAGTATCGAATGGAAGCTGGTAACCACCTGGCCTAAGGGGTTACCGGGCCTTGGATCGGCCCCAGAAAACTTTGCGCGTCGCGTAGGTGAAATGAGCAATGGCCGATTGACGGTCCGAGTTTACGGTGCGGGTGAGGTCGTGCCCCCGTTCGAGGTGTTTGACGCAGTTTCTCAAGGCGTCGCGGAAATGGGACACGGCGCCTCTTATTATTGGAAAGGCAAGATTCCCTCATCGGTGTTTTACACCGCCGTGCCTTTTGGCATGACCGCGCAGGAAATGAACGGTTGGTTGCATTACGGCGGAGGGCTTGAGCTTTGGCGCGAGCTTTATGCTCCGTTTGGCGTACGGCCATTTGCCGGCGGGTCAACGGGGGTTCAAATGGCTGGCTGGTTCAACAGAGAGTTAAAGTCGGCGAGTGATCTTGATGGTCTCAAGATGCGCATTCCGGGTCTCGCTGGCGAGGTGTTCGCTGCATCGGGGGGCACCGCTGTTCGACTGGCGGGTGGTGAGATCTACACGTCAATGCAGACGGGTGTCATTGATGCCGTTGAATGGGTTGGACCCTACAACGATCGTACTCTGGGCCTGATGGAGGTCGCTGAGTACTACTATTACCCGGGTTGGCATGAGCCGGGTGCGATGCTCGAGTTCACGGTGAATCAGGCGGCCTTCAATCGATTGCCTGCGGACCTCCAAGCCATTGTCGAAGGCGCAGCAAGAGCCACCAATCAGGACATGCTCGATGAGTTCACTGCTCGCAACAATGAGTCCCTCACAACGCTGCTGGAAGAGCATTCAACCAAGCTACGGCCACTGCCTGATGATGTTATGGATGTGCTTCACAGTAATGCCGTGATCGCTTTAGAAGAGCTCAAGAAAGACGACCCCATGGCGCAGAAAATTTCGGCCTCTTATGAGGCGTTTTTAGACGGTGTTCGGACGTATCACGAGATCTCGGAGCGCGCCTACCTCAATGCACGAGATCGAGTGTTACCGCCTATTACGTTTACTGACCAGTAATCGTTCGCGTACGTTTCGCGTTGTCGATGGCGACATAGATGAACTCGCCCTCGGTCACCTTAATTGGCTCGCCGTCGTGTTGGGAGTTGATCCACACCTCGATGAGCACACGCACTGAGCTGCGACCAATATCGAGAATGTCACAGTAACAGGTCACCACGGCACCGACATGCACTGGGGTAAGAAACGACATGCCCTGAATAGCGACCGTTGCGACACGGCCGCCAGCCACCTCCGACGCCGCAACGCCACCTGCAATGTCCATTTGCGACAGCAGCCATCCGCCAAAAATATCACCATTTGCGTTGGTATCCGCAGGCATGGCAACCGTTTGCAGTGCGAGTTCGCCCTGTGGTCTTGGCGTTTCATCAATCGGATTCACTGCATTCTCCTGAGGTCAGTGAGGGTGTTTCAGGGATTTACCGTTTATTGGCTATGTCAGATCAACGCCCCAGTGTGCTCGGTAACCACGTGACGATATCTGGAACTAGCCACAGCATGGCCAGCAAGCCTAGCTGGATTAATACGAACGGGATGACACCGCGGTAGATAGCACTCGTTGCGACCGAGTCATCGGCTACGCCGCGTAGATAGAACAGGGCGAAGCCAAAAGGCGGTGTCAGGAACGACGTTTGCAGATTGACCGCGATCATGACGCCAAGCCAGATGGGATCAAAGCCCATCGCCAACAAAATGGGCGCGACAATCGGCACGACAACAAAGGTTATTTCGATGAAATCGAGAATGAAGCCAAGTAGAAACATGACGAGCATCACGATCAAAAGTGCCATGTGCGGTCCGCCACCAAGTTCCGCAAAAAATGCCTCAATCAGTTCATCGCCACCGAAGCCCCTAAATACCAGCGAAAACAGGGCTGCGCCGATGAGGATCAGAAACACCATGCTGGTGGTTGCCATGGCGGAGCGCGCGATGTCTTTAAGCGTCTCCAAATCGAGCGCTGATTTGTAGGCCGCCAGACACAACGCGCCGACGGCGCCTACACCTGCGGCTTCTGTTGGTGTTGCAGCACCGACAATGATCGAGCCTAAGACCACGCCGATTAATAGCAGCGGGGGTAATACGGCTGCCATGATGGAGGACTGGCCGTCATCGCTTATTTCCTCTGGGGCTGGGCAGTCGGATGGATTGCGCCAGGCCACAAATAGGAGGTATCCGAGGTATAGGCCGACCAGCACCAGGCCGGGTACCAGCGAGCCGACAAACAAGTCACCGACCGATACGGTTTGCGTATTGATAATGCCGCTTTGTAGCTGCGCCTGCTGATAAGCGGTAGACATGATGTCCCCTAGCAGAACGAGCGCAATAGACGGCGGAATGATTTGCCCCAATGTGCCCGTGGCACAGATAAGCCCGGTAGCGAGCGATGGGTTGTAGCCTGCACGAAGCATGGACGGCAGCGCCAGCACGCCCATCGTCACAACCGTCGCGCCGACAATGCCGGTGCTGGCGGCTAGCAGTGCACCCACCACGATAACGGATATGCCCAGACCGCCCGTTCGATTCCCCAGCCCGCTAGCCATGGCGGTCAGTAGTTCCTCGGCTATTTTGGCACGTTCTAAGGTGACTCCCATAAGAATGAAGAGCGGTACGGCGACAAGTGTCTCATTGGTAATGGTGCCAAACATACGCCCCGACAGTGCGGCAACGAAGCTGGCATCGAAGTGCCCTGCAATCACGCCCACGGCGGCAAAGAGTAGTGCGGTTCCGGCAAGGGTCAGCGCAACAGGAAAGCCAAAGAGCAGTAATATGCAGACGCTGCCGAACAGTGCGAGCGCTAATTCACCCTCAACCATCAGTGGGCACCTCGCTCAGCTCGATCAGGCCCTGAATGATTAGGCTTATAGCTTGAAGTGCGAGTAGCAGCGCCATGGCTGGTATCAGTGTTTTAAGAAGGAATACCGCTGGTATGCCACCGGGCTCAGGTGAGGACTCCATGATCGACCAGCTTTCCGACACATAGCCCCATGA
>Ga0181574_10003042_pt1 | contig 15004 bp, 13 predicted proteins | sample 101ome_24_FD_145600 | JGI IMG/M metagenome (GOLD analysis project Ga0181574, IMG submission 145600) | Coastal salt marsh microbial communities from the Groves Creek Marsh, Skidaway Island, Georgia - 101410AT metaG (spades assembly) | ecosystem: Environmental > Aquatic > Marine > Intertidal zone... | reverse complement strand
ACGCAGTACCAGATCCCCAACTAACGTGGAAAACCAAGTGGCTTGAAATTTAACTTTATAGTACTCCAACCAGTTAAATCGAATCTGGTCAATTTCTGAGATTCGTTCTTGGGCATCTACGGCTTCTCCATCGGATGGATCATTGGCCAAAACATCTTGTAGATCGCTGCGCTCCTGGTCTAGCCCTTGGTAATCAATTCCGTTAAAGGCAGAATAAGGCAACGACAATTTCGCGTTAAGACTAAAATCTGAACCATAACGCGGATAAATTGGGTTTGCGGAAGTACTGTTACGACCAATCCCGATGGTGTAGGCTAAGTTGTTTGAAAATCCATCACCAAAGGTGAACAATCCAGTATTGTAGTTACGCAAGTCAAAATGCTGAAAACTCAAAGATTGTGAGAGCTGGAAATAATCGTCGGGCCACTTGAGTCTCTTGGCAATACCCACAGAACCACCAGTGATCAAAAATCTTCGATCCGTGTCGCGTTCTCTGGTTTGGAAGTTAAAGAGATATTGTACCGTATGAGAAAATGAGGTGCTGAGTTGGATCGGGCGCTCTCCGCCGAGCCAAGGTTCCATAATCGATAGACTGTAGGTTGAATAAAAGGTACTGGCCTGTGCGCGCAGAGAGAAGCGTTGACCGTCTCCCATAGGGAGAGGATGCCAAGCCTCCTTATTAAACAGATTACGCAGAGAAAAGTTATTAAAGGAGAGTCCGAGTGTTCCCACGAAACCACCCCCGCCGTATCCACCTTGCAGTTCGATTTGACTCGATCCTTTTTCAATCACAGAATACTCCAGGTCGAGCGTCCCGTTATTTGGGTCAAGATTCTTGAAGTTTGGGGTGAGCTGTTCTGCATCGAAGTAACCCAATTGACCCAGTTCTCGAATGGTCCTGATGACATTGCGCTTGCTGTATTTTTGCCCTGGTTTTGTGCGGAGCTCACGATAGATAACGTGGTCATTGGTCTTGTCGTTACCCACCACGGTCACATGATCGAAATAGGTCAATTTATTTTCTTTAATTCTGATCTCAAAATCGATGGTATCTTGACGTACAGCCACCTCTACTGGATTGATTTGAGAAAATAAATAACCTTCATTTTGATATAAGTTGGTCAAATCTGCGGCATCTGGATCCCCATCGTCAGCAATGCGCTCTTGCAAGAGGGTTCCGTTATAGGTGTCGCCTTTACCTAACGCCATGTATTGTTTCAAGAATTCGTCGGTGTAAACGCTGTTCCCGATAAAACGGATGTCGCCAAAATAATATTTCTTTCCTTCCTCTAGGGTTATATCTAGGGCAATGGATTCATCGCTCAAGACTCTTAGAGTGTCTTTGATGATTCGTGCATCTCGATAACCACTTTCTTTGTACTTCTGGATTAACTTGGCTTTGTCCTCCTCAAAAAGGGCTTCGGTGTACTTTGACTTCTTAAAGAAACGCAATGGGTTTTTGCGTTTGACGTTTTTTAGAAATCCCCGTAATTTTCTGTCTGTGATGTCTTGGTTGCCTTCGAAGTTGATTTCGGCCACCTTCACACGTTTTCCGCGATCGATTAAAATCCGCATGTCCTGAGCGATCACGGTCCCTGTCGAGTCCGTTACCGGAATGGTCGTTACCATGACATTGGTATTCAAAAATCCATGCTCAGCATATTTGTCAATGATGTGATTTTTTGTGGTCGTAATCAGGTTTTTGGTGATTTTGACCCCTTCTTTTAGTTCGTTATCATTGATGATTTCTGTGACTTGACCTTTGCGCACTCCGTCGATAATGACTTTGTTAAGCTTGGGAAGCTCCACAATGTACAATTCCAAATCGACCTGATCATCCTCAAGACCAGTCACATAAAACGCAATATCGCTAAATAGGTTTTGCTCCCAGAGTTTTTTAGTGACACTGCTTAGTTTTTCTCCGGGAATATACACTTGATCGCCAATCTTGAGACCGGTAAATGCGATGACCGTATTTTCGTTGAAGTTCTGGGCGCCGGTGACTGTAATGCTGCGAATGCTGTATTTTGTCCCGCTATCGAGCTCTTTTTGCTGAGCCAAAACAGATGATGACCAAAAGAAGCAAAGCCCCACCAAAAGGAGGAGCTGACGAATTATTTTATTGGGTTGCTTAGGCGTTAAGTTGTTCGCTCGTCTTTCCAAATCGTCGTTCTCTGTTTTGATAATCCAGTATGGCGTTGTACAAATGGGCCTTGGTATAATCTGGCCAAAGTGTTTCAGTAAAGTGCAATTCTGCGTAGGCAATTTGCCACAACAAAAAGTTACTGATTCTTTGCTCGCCGCTGGTTCTTATCAACAAGTCTACATCGGGTAAGTCCCGGGTGTAAAGATGATTATTAATAATGGATTCGTTAATATCCGACGGCGAAATTAGGTTATTTTTAACTTTGAGGCTAATCTCTTGAATGGTTTTTGTGATTTCTTCCCGAGATCCATAACTCAAGGCCAAAGTCAGTGTCATGTGGGTGTTGGTTTCGGTTTGCTCCATGACGCTTAAAAGGTCTTTTCTGGCCTTTTCTGGCAGGGCTTCGATATTGCCAATTGCACTGAGTCTAATGCCGTTTTTTTTCATGGTCGGCAATTCTTTATTAAGCGCCTTCACCAATAACTTCATCAAGGCCTGAACTTCTAGTTTGGGTCGTCGCCAATTTTCGGTCGAAAAAGCGTATAAGGTTAAATTTGGAATGTTCAATTCAGCGCAAGCCTCCACGATTTCTCGGACTGATTCGGCCCCCTGTTCGTGGCCAAAAACACGAAACTTGCCACGATTTTTAGCCCAACGCCCATTGCCGTCCATAATAATGGCGATGTGCTGCGGAAGTTTGCTCGGGTCGATCTGTTTTTGCAGTTCCATTAAAAATTGCAATAGCACGGTTTACGGCCAAAGGCATACGTTAAAGTCACCCCTGAAAAGACGTACCAATCGTTGTTGTTGGTGTTGCCGAAAGGTACATTATTTCCTTGTGAATCGCTAACATTTGCGCTGCCATCTAAGGCATCGCTGAAACTGTATCGAGCGCCAATTTCTACACCGATTAAAAATTTTGTACCCAAAGTCTTTTTTAGCCCCAAAACCATAGGGATGGCATAAGTGTTTTCCCGCCCCACCGGTTCAAAAAGTGTCCCTGTGCGTCTTAAAGCGTCGTACCAAGTAAAGGTCACTCCAGTGTACATGTATGGCGTAAATGCCGATGCAGCCTCATGCAGATCAAATTCCCAAAAAGTGTATTCGACTCCTAAAGACATTTCGCTCAAGGTGTTTTCAAAGGCGTACCCTCTTTGCAATCGACGAACGTCTTTAGAATCTAAATCATCAGCAATGATCTGACCCACCAAATAAGTCAATCTAAAGGAATGACGCGTGCTGCGATTCCATTTTGCAATCCCACCAAAAGTGGGTCCCACAGGTGCGATGAATTGGGTTTTACCTACATCACCAATATAGTTAGCCCCCCCAAAAAACGCTCCCACCTCATAGGTCTGCGCCGTTAAAACGGTACTTAGCGCACTGCTCAGCGTTAGGGTTAAACACAAGAGGATTAAACGGTTGTTCATGATTGGCCTAAAGGGTGCAAATATAACAATTAAGTTTTAGGCCTCATTCCTTTGAGAATGGGCAATTCAATAACTTTTATTTGGTGGAATTATTGTGGTCTCAACTCAGCGATTAATTTCTTTTGTCCTCACCCCAATACATTTTTTCGCGGAGTGTTTTGATAAAAGAAGTTTCGCTCAGATGAACCATTTTTATGCGAAAAGGTGCCTTGCGCAAGATGATTTCCGTATCGTTAGCCAATGTTTCTAGTCGAGAATCTAAGGACATCAAATGATGCGATTCGCCTGCAGAGACTTTGAGTCGAACTTCACAGTCGTCTGGAATGATGAGTGGTCGGGCATTTAGATTATGCGGGGCGATTGGGGTAATCAATAGATTGGCGGCTTCGGGATGAATGATGGGTCCGCCGCAACTCAGACTATAGCCCGTGGACCCCGTGGGAGTCGCCACAATCAAGCCATCGCTCCAATAGGTGTTCAGGTGTTCCCGATCCACCCAAACGTCCACCCGAATCATGGATGTACTGTTTTTACGATTGATGGAAACCTCATTTAGGGCAAAGTTTAGCGCTCTTTTTTGCTGTTCGCTGCCACTGGTTTTGACCTCAATTAAGGTGCGCTCACTGATGCGATAATCGCCTGTGATCAGTTGGGTGAGCTGCTGGGTTATGTCTTCTTTAGGAATGGTTGATAAAAAACCTAATCGCCCTGTATTGATCCCAATTACGGGAATGTTGAGGTCCCTGACATAGGTAATGGCCTTGAGCATGGTACCGTCTCCGCCCACACTGATGAAAAAGTCTAAATTTGGATCTGGGGCATCAATGATGTTTACGCGATCCCCTTGACTTATGGTGATCTTGTGTTTTTCGAGCAAATCCCAAAGCTCGCGAATCATGCACACCTCGATATTCTGTGTAAGGAGCGTATCGATTATGGTCTCAATGAATCGTTCTGATCCTTGGTGATAGAATTGACCAAACAGCGCAACCCGTGTCATTAGATATTGAGGTATTTATCGAGATATTCGGAGCGTTCCTTGAGTTGATTTAGGGTGCTGTCCTTTTCGTGAATGGAGTAAACGGCATAACCATAACGGCGCAAAGCCTCCAAACAAATGCTTATGGTCTGGGTAGAAACTTTTAGCGTGATCTCAGTGGTATCCTCGTTATGTCCAGAGACAAATAAGCCGTAAAGCTTACCGCCGTTAGATTCCAAAATTTGGGTGAGTTCTGCCACAGAAAAATCGGTGGAGGCATGACCCACAACCAAAACAATCCCCTCTGCCGACAAGAAAGGGGTGCTGTGAAATATGTGCATCACATCATTGAGCTCATAATAGCCCAAGTACTTTCCATGTTCATCCAATACAGGCATGATGTTGGTTTGGTGTTGCGCAAAAGCCTGCAATATTTCGAACCAAGAATTTTGTACGCTCACAAAAAATGGAGTCAAGGCATATTGGACTTCAGACAAGGGCATCTTTTGGTCAAAGCACAAAGCGTCGGTCTCTGAAAGGGCCCCGAGGTAGTTTTCATTTTGAGTCACCAGAACATGAGACAGTGTGGAGTGACTCAAAGTATCGCGTACCTGAGTCAAATGGTCTCCAAGGTCAAAAGGTTGGTGGTCATTAATGATGTAGTTCGTGCAGTCCATGAGCAAATTTGACTGCAAATTACTTAAAATTACCCGCTTTTGTCGCTTATCCTGGCTTTTATCGATGATCAAGTTTGTATTTTTGTTCCTTAATTTAATCTTATGACTCGACTCAGTGTAAACGTTAATAAAATTGCCACCCTGCGCAATGCGCGAGGGGGGTCGGTACCGAATCTTGTACAGGTAGCCATTGATGCTCAAAAATTTGGTGCCCAGGGCATCACCATACATCCAAGACCTGATGAGCGCCACATCCGATATCAGGATGCATTTGACTTAAAACCTATGGTGCACACTGAGTTTAACATCGAGGGGAATCCGCAAGCCAAATTTTTGGATTTAATCGAGCAAATTCGACCTGATCAAGTGACCTTGGTTCCCGATGCGGATGATGCCATTACCTCCAATGCCGGTTGGGATACGGTCAAAAACCGATCTAAATTAACGGACATTATCACGCATTGTAAATCTCTCGGGGTTCGAACCTCTATTTTTGTGGCTCCAGAGTTGGCTATGATCGAAGGGGCTGCCGATTGTGGTACGGACAGAATCGAACTCTACACAGAGGCTTATGCTCAAGGCTTCCTGCAAAATGCTGAGACTGCAGTGCAGCCATATCGAGCGGCGGCTAAGCGTGCTCATGAAGTCGGACTCGGCATCAATGCGGGGCACGATCTTTCTTTAGAAAACATTGAATATTTTGCCGCCAATATCCCTAATTTGGCGGAAGTTTCCATCGGTCATGCACTGATTTGTGAGTCCCTTTATCAGGGACTTGAGCCAGTGATTCAATCCTATTTGAAAAAACTTGCCCAGTGAAGTTACACAGTCAGATAGTCGGTCAAGGCCAACCGATGATCATTTTGCACGGATTTCTGGGAATGGGGGATAATTGGCGATCTTTGGCTTTGGCCCTAGCCAAACGCAATTTTCAGGTTCATTTAGTGGATCAGCGCAACCACGGACGCAGTTTTCATGATCTCGAGTTCAATTATGAGGTCTTGACCCAAGACTTGTACAATTACTTCCAGGAAAAGGACTTAGATCGGGCCATTGTTCTGGGGCACTCAATGGGTGGAAAAACTGCCATGGCCTTTGCCACTCAGCATCCTGAAATGGTCACTCATTTGGCCATTGCAGATATTGGCCCCAAAGCCTATCCACCGCATCATCAGTCAATTCTCAAGGCGCTTGACCACCTCCAGAAAGGCAAGCCACAATCCAGAAAACAAGCCGATGCCTTAGTGGCCGAATACGTAAAGGAGCCTGGAATTAGGCAGTTTTTGCTCAAAAATTTATACTGGACTCAGGACAAGGAATTGGCCCTGCGTCTCAATCTAAACGCCTTGATTGAGCATTCGGATCAAATTGGCGCTGCCCTCGATCAAGACGCGCATTACTCTGGCCCAAGCTTGTTTTTAAAAGGGGCTAAGTCGGATTATCTCTTGCCAGAAGATGGACCACTGATCGCGCATCATTTTCCTCAGGCCTCGCTGATTGAAATACCAGGGGCCGGCCACTGGTTGCACGCCGAAAACCCTTCTGATTTTCTTCAGGCCTTGATCGATTTTCTCAGACCGACCTAAACGAGAATCTCTTGAGCCTTATGGACAGATTCAGCCCTTTTAAATCAAGAGGTTAAATCTTGTGGGGTAAACCTAAAAGAATTACTTTTGCCACCTATTTTTAAGGCGCAGACCAAATGGAAATTACAAGAAAAAATATCGATAAGCTCAACGCGGTAGTGACCGTTACCATTGAAGCCAGTGATTATCAGGATCAGGTCAATAAAGTTTTGACCAACTACAGAAAAAACGCAAACATTCCCGGTTTTAGAAAGGGTCACATCCCAATGGGCGTGGTCAAAAAACAATTTGGTAAGGCCGTTTTGGTAGAGGAAGTCAATAAATTATTACAACAACAGCTGAACGATTACCTGAAAAAAGAGGAAATCGATATTTTAGGAAATCCACTGCCCAAGAACGAGGGGGACATCGATTGGTCCGGGACAGATTTCACTTTTGAATTCGATTTAGGTCTGGCTCCAGAATTTAAAGTAGATGTGACAAAAAAGGCCACGGTTCATTACCAAATTGAGGCCGACAAGGCGATGATCGATAACCAAATCAAGACCATTCAGAACCAATATGGTAAACTCATTGCCAAAACCAAAGCAGAAGCTGACGACGAAATTACCGGAACTTTTCTCAGCGAGAGTGAAGAGATTGACCACAAGGCCACTTTTGACTTGAGTTTGATCAAAGGAAAAAAACAGAAAGATGCGCTCATTGGTGTTGGCGTTGGCGACCGAGTCACCTTAAATACCAAAGGACTTTTCAAAGAACAAAGAGACCTTGAACGTATGCTGGGAATTGATGCAGATAAGGCCAAGGCGATCAAGGGATCAGTAGATTTTACTGTTGCAGAAATCAACACCCGCGAAAAGGCAGAGCTCAACCAAGAGCTTTTTGACAAGTTGTTCGGTGAGGGAAATGTCTCTTCGGAAAAAGAGTTGAAGGCCCGCATAAAAGAAGATGCCGAGCGTCAGTTTGTCCAACAGAGCGATCAAAAACTGCTCAACGATGTGATTGATACCTTAATCGATAATACAAAATTTGATCTTCCAGAAGATTTCTTAAAGCGCTGGATCCAAAGCACGGGAGAGGCTAAATTGACCTTCGAGGAGGCCGTAGCTGAATATGAGCGCAGTGTTAAAGGTTTGCGTTATCAGCTGATCGAGGGGAAACTGCGTGAGGAAAACCAGGAGCTACAGATGAAGTTCGAAGACCTCAACGCCTATGCGCATGAGATGATAAAAATGCAAATGGCTCAATACGGGCATCCCAACCCAAGTGACGAGGAGGTCAGCGGTATTGTAGCCAGAATTATGAGCAATGAAGAAGAGGTGCGTCGCTTGAGCGAACAGCTGAATACCAAGAATCTTTTGGCCTTCTTAAAAGCCAATGCCAAGCTTAAAACTAAAAAAGTCACTTACGAACAATTCATCAAACAAGCCTACGCTTAATGCTGAATGAAAATACTTATCTTTAAAGCGTTGAACCGATAAATTTCAACGCTTTTTTTCGCCTTTAACCTCAGAGATATCTCACAATGAATTACGCAGAAGAATTTAAAAAATTTGCTACCAAAGATCAGGGAATCAGCAGCACTTACTACGATAAAATTATCAGCAGCATGACTCCGGTGGGTTTGACCCCGAACATCATTGAAGAACGTCAAATGAACATTGCCATTTTTGACGTGTTCTCAAGACTCATGATGGACCGAATTATTTTTTTAGGGACTGGGATTAACGATCAGGTGGCCAACATCGTGCAAGCTCAGCTGCTCTTTTTAGAAAGTGTGGATTCGAGTAAGGACATTCAAATTTACATCAACTCTCCAGGGGGTAGTGTCTACGCCGGTCTGGGGATTTACGATACCATGCAATTTATTAAGCCTGATGTAGCGACCATTTGTACCGGTATGGCAGCATCCATGGGAGCCGTATTGCTCTGTGCAGGGGCCGCAGGTAAGCGCAGTGGTTTGACCCACTCTAGAGTGATGATCCACCAGCCAATGGGTGGCGCTCAAGGACAGGCCAGTGATATTGAAATTACCGCCAAAGAGATTTTGACTCTGAGGGATGAACTTTATGCCATCATTGCCCATCATACGGGACAAAAAGTTGAAAAAGTTCATGCCGACAGCGATCGTGATTATTGGATGAAGTCTGATAAGGCTTTGGAATACGGTATGATCGATGAAATTCTCACCCGAGACAAAACCAAGTAATATGGCAAAGGAAGAACTGTCTTGTTCCTTTTGTGGTCGTAAAAAACCCGAAACCAACTTGCTCATCGCGGGAAATTCAGCCCATATTTGCGACGAATGCATCGAGCAAGCGCATGGCATTGTTCTTCAAGAGCATAAACACGAACAGGAGCAGGCCATTGACGGCGAGGTTATGCTCAAAAAACCAAGACAGATCAAGGCCTTTTTAGACGATTATGTCATCGGACAGGAGCAAACCAAAAAGGTTATGTCTGTGGCCGTATACAATCACTACAAAAGACTCTTACAACCCGAGGACCAAAACGCTGTCGAGATACAAAAAAGTAACATCATCATCGTGGGGCAAACCGGAACGGGTAAAACCCTTATGGCAAAAACCATCGCCAAGATGCTCAATGTGCCTTTGGCCATTGTCGATGCTACAGTGCTCACTGAGGCTGGTTATGTGGGGGAAGATGTAGAGAGTATTTTAACCCGCCTTCTGCAAGCGGCGGACTACGATTTAGACAAGGCCGAAAAAGGCATAGTGTTTATCGATGAGATCGATAAAATAGCGCGTAAAAGCGACAACCCAAGCATCACTCGAGATGTCAGTGGGGAAGGCGTACAACAGGCCCTTTTGAAACTCCTGGAAGGCACCGTGGTCAACGTGCCCCCAAAAGGGGGACGTAAGCATCCCGATCAAAAGTTCATTGAAGTCAATACCGAGCATATTTTATTTATCGCCGGTGGGGCTTTTGATGGGATTGAGCGGCATATCGCCAAACGACTCAATCGTCAAGCCGTAGGTTTTAGCGCTTCAAAAAAACAAGCTGAGGCAGGTCAAGAATTGTTGTCCTATGTTACGCCAAAGGACCTCAAGGATTTCGGGCTGATACCTGAGATCATCGGGCGATTGCCTGTGCTGACTTATATGAAACCTCTAGACGCCGAGGCTTTACGCGCGATTCTTACCGAGCCTAAAAACGCCATCATCAAGCAGTACATCAAGTTGTTTGAGATGGATGAAATTAAGCTCTCTTTTACCGATGAAGCTCTAGATTATATCGTGACCCAGGCCGTGGAATACGCCTTGGGAGCCCGTGGATTACGCTCCTTATGCGAGACGGTATTGACCGACGCCATGTTTGACCTGCCGGGTTCTGAAACCCAAGCGCTCGAGGTGGATTTAGACTTTGTTCAGCGTCATTTAAGCCCAGACACGCTTAATACCTTAAGGGCGGTATCTTAAAGTCCACCTTCTGCAGCACTTGGATAGGGTCATTTGAGTAGATTCATCGCTGAATCTTATTTGATAACCGCGTTATTGCTTGTTTAAAGACAAGAGCTCCTCAATAAAATCGCGTCGATTAGACAAGCGCGGCACTTTGTGTTGTCCGCCTAGTTTTTCTTTGCTTTTGAGCCAATCGTAAAAGAGTTTGGGTCGAACTGAAACAATCTCTGGTGGATTCAGGGTAATGTTCCCAGCGCGTTTGGCCTCATAATCCGAGTTCAAATCTTGCAGGGCTTTGTCGAGAATTCGACAGAAGGTCTTGAGATTTTTCGGCGGTGTTTTAAATTCAATCAGCCATTGGTGAGCCCCTTTAGTTTTGCCCTCCATAAAGATGGGACCAGCGGTGTAATCCACAATCTCTGCTTCCTGTACTCGAGAGGCGATACGCAGGGCCTCCTCGGCATTTTCGATGATGAGCTCCTCCCCAAAAACGTTGATGTGGTGCTTGGTGCGCCCGGTAATTTTAATGCGGTAAGGCGATAGGCTCGTGAAACGAACCGTGTCCCCAATGATGTAGCGCCAAAGTCCTGCATTGGTGGTGATCACCACGGCATAATTTTTTCCAATTTCCACCTGACTTAGTGGGATAACTTTTTGGCGGTCCGTTTCGTAGGTCTCCATGGGAATGAATTCATAAAAAATCCCGTAGTCCAACATGAGCAAAAGCTCGTCTGAATTGCTTTGGTCCTGCAGGGCAAAAAAGCCCTCTGAAGCATTGTAAATCTCGTAATACCGAAAATCGGACTTGGGCAGTAGGTTTTTGTATTGATCCTTGTAAGGATCGAAATTTACGCCACCGTGAAAGTAAACCTCGAGTTCTGGCCATATTTCATGTAAATGAGCCGCCCCTGTGGTTCCCAGGACCTCGTTGAGTAACACCAGCATCCAGGAGGGGACGCCTGCTAAACTCGAGACCCGCTCCTTTATGGTTTCTTCAACAATGGCTTGAAGTTTTACTTCCCAGTCTGATAGCAAACTCACTTCATTACTGGGAGTGCTGCTAAATTCGGCCCAAAATGGCATATTATCGATTAAAATGGCAGAGAGATCTCCATAGACCGTGCCCTTATCTTTGTAGAGTTTTTTACTGCCACCCAGGCGTAAATTTTTACCGATGAACAATTCTGAATCTGGGTGATTGTGCAGATAAACACAAAGTAAATCCTTGCTGGCGGCATAGTGGCAATCTTCCAAAGCTTCAGGGCTAACGGGAATAAATTTACTTTTTGAATTTGAGGTGCCACTCGATTTAGCGAACCACTTTATGGTGGAGGGCCAAATGACATTAGATTCTCCCGATCTGGTCCGCTCAATGAGTTCTGCCTTAGTGGTGTAATTGCCTACGGGCACATTACGGGCAAAATCGTCGTAATTTGATAGGGACTCAAAACCGTAGGATTGACCGTACTCAGTCTTTATCCCTTTTTGGATCAGGTACATCAGCAGTTCATCCTGAACCTCATGGGGGTATTTGAAGAATAACTCCATCTGGTGAATCCGCTTTTTTAGGAACCATGAGGCGATGGAATTGACGATCGGAATTGGCATAATTACCCTATCTTTAAGGCTTAAAATTACTATTTTTTTACATGGAATTTCAAGGGGTTTTGAGAAAAATGGCCACCCAAATGGCCACACCAATCGATTACTATTTAGTGTTGGGGGACCATCCCATTCACATGAATCAACTTTTGGATCAAAACCTCAAATTGAGTTTTGTGGGTTATGAATGTTTGAACTGTGGCAGCGATGCTCCCATCTTTAGACAGGGCTTTTGTAAGTCTTGTTATTTTGAGGCCCCACAAGCCGCAGACTGGATCATTCGGCCAGAACTCAGCCAAGCACATTTAGGCATCGAGGACCGTGATTTAGCGTACGAGCAAAAAATGCAACTCCAACCTCATGTGGTTTACCTTGCCAACAGCAGTGATGTCAAAGTCGGTGTGACCCGAAAAAGCCAAATTCCTACCCGATGGATTGATCAAGGCGCCCATGAAGCCCTTCCCATCGTGGAGGTGCCGAATCGCTACTTAGCAGGGATTGCTGAGGTGGCTCTAAAAGACCATGTCTCAGATAAAACAAATTGGCGCACCATGCTGAAAAATCAAATTGTTGATGTTGATCTTAAGGCTTGGCAGGACAGGCTTGCGCCCCATCTGCCCGATGAAGTGAAGTCCTATTTATTCGCCGGACAAGAAACCCATCTGGAGTTTCCCGTTTTGGCCTATCCCGAAAAGCCAAAGTCATTGAATCTAACAAAAACCCCAAGTTATGAGGGAGTCCTTAAAGGCATTAAGGGTCAGTATCTGATTTTTGAGGACCAAACCGTTTTTAATGTGCGCAGTAACGAAGGTTTGGTGGTGGCTTTAGCTTTGGACTAGGATCCTCTACCGCAATCACGCACATTGAGCCACGTATAATGCAGTGGAAACCCTTTATGAGAAACTCAAATCGATCTCTTGGTGCTTATCGATTTTAAAGCGCTTGCGAAACAAGGCCACTCCTAAATACATCAGTGGGGTGTCGCAGGCCGCGACCAAGACTTTAAATAAATAGCCGCTCAGCAATAGCCCCCCGAACAGTCCCCAGTCTATTTTACCAAAAACACAGAGCAGAAACAAAACCGAAAACGTATCCACAAACTGGGATAAAAAGGTGGAGAAATTATTGCGCAGCCAAAGGTGTTTGCCCTTGGTGAGGTTTTTCCAAAAGTGGTAGAGTTGGATGTCGATGTACTGAGCCAAAAGGTAAGCAATCATCGAGGCCAGTACCGCCAAAATGGTAGCTCCGAACACCTTGTCAAATAAAGCGTTATCTATAGGACTCCACTCTGTAGCGGGGACCGCTTGTCCGGCACTGATGATCAGCAGAGAAAACACTGAGGCAAAGATTCCTGCGGTAACCACTCGATTGGCCATTTTTTTACCATAAATCTCACTGATAAGATCAGTGATTAAAAAGGTCAGCGGGTAAGGTAAAATACCCACTGAGATTTCAAAAGTATAGAGACCGAAAAAGTCCCAGGAGAAGAATTTTTGAAAAATGAGGTTTGACACCACCAGTGAGCAAATAAAAAGCGCGCCTAAAATGATGTAAATCCGCAAGGCCAATGTTTTGTCTTGTGCCGTCATGGTGTTTTTTTAATTAAACCCGCAGGGATTCCCTAACAGTTGATTATTTTCGCTTAAGGTAAAAGTAAACGATTATCGAGCCACTGCAAAATATTTATATTGGACTGGGAAGTAACCTGGGAGACCGTCTGGAGCACCTGCAAAAGGCCATGGATTTAATCTTCGAGCGCATCGGTCATACCTGCAATATCTCTAGGGTCTATCAAAGCCCAGCCATGGGATTTGACGGGCAGGATTTTCTCAATGCAGTGGTGCATTGTCAGACGACCCTCACCACCGATCAAGTCATGTCAACCCTGCTTTTGATCGAGCAAGAATTGGGTCGTAAACGCACCGATAAAAATCAAAACAATCAGGCCACAAAGACCTACAGCAGTAGAACCATTGACCTGGATTTTTTGGCGTGTGAGGACCAGATCCTGGACGGGGAATCCTTGATTTTGCCGCACCCCAGAATTCAACAGCGTCTTTTTGTACTGCAGCCATTTTCTGAGGTGACTCCAGACTGGGTCCATCCTCAGCACAATTTAAATTTAAACCAGCTCAAAGCCAAGTGCCCTGATACCAGCATCCCTGAGGCCATAGATCGGGCTCTTGTCAACCCGGCTGATTCCCTTGATTTTAATGCCTTGGGTTATGTGGCGATTGAGGGTAATATTGGGGCAGGCAAGACGTCTTTGGCCCAAATGATTGCACGCGATTTCAATGGAAAATTGATTTTAGAGCGTTTTGCAGACAATCCCTTTTTACCTGAATTCTATAAAGATCCACAGCGTTATGCCTTTGCCTTAGAGATGTCTTTTTTGGCAGATCGTTTTCAACAGCTCGCCGAGCAAAGTGCCCAGTACGATTTGTTTAGTGATTTGATCATCACCGATTACGATCGCTACAAGTCGCTTATTTTTGCCAAGATTACTTTGACGGCAAATGAATTTGAGCTGTACCAAAAGTTTTTTCATCTGATGCATCGTGAATTACCCCGACCAAAAGCCTATGTCTATTTGGTTCAGTCTACCGAGCGACTTTTGGATAACATCAAGCAGCGCGGCCGAAGTTATGAGCAATCCATCGACGCGGCTTATCTGCAAAAAATTCATTCGGGGTACATGACCCATTTAGGCAGTGAGATGCATCAAGGACCGGTGATGCGCATTGATTTAAACGACCTGGATTTTGTCAATCGTCGTGGGGATTACCTCAAGATTTTAAGGCAAATCACAGCCCATAGCGCTTAAAGGCCTCCCAAAGCACCATTCCTGCACTTACCGATATATTCAGTGAATGTTTGAGCCCGTGTTGGGGGATTTCTAAAACCCCATCGCAGTGATCGACGATGTCTTGAGCCACTCCTTTGACTTCATTACCAAAGACAAAGGCCACCGCCTGATTCTGATCCGTAGTCCAGTCTTGCAGCAGAGTTGCTCCTTCGGCTTGCTCTACGGCCCATACTTTGACTCCGCGAGATTTTAGCAATTCTATGGCCTGGCGGGTCTGCTGATGATGGGTCCATGGCACGCTTTCGGTGGCGCCAAGGGCGGTTTTGTGAATGTCCCGATGTGGGGGTGTTGCGGTA
>Ga0181574_10003041_pt1 | contig 15005 bp, 8 predicted proteins | sample 101ome_24_FD_145600 | JGI IMG/M metagenome (GOLD analysis project Ga0181574, IMG submission 145600) | Coastal salt marsh microbial communities from the Groves Creek Marsh, Skidaway Island, Georgia - 101410AT metaG (spades assembly) | ecosystem: Environmental > Aquatic > Marine > Intertidal zone... | reverse complement strand
GCGAGCCCCACCGCCCCGACTTGCCCTCCCCCCCCCCGTCCTCGGAACCGGGGCTGACGTCCGTGCCCATGCCATCGGGACCGGCGCCAGGGGCAAAGCCGAGGGACATTCCGCTGGCCGACGCGGGGGCCTCGCCACCCCGCTGCCGGAGGAGATTCTCCAGAAGGCTTACCTTTTGGCGCAGGTGCTCATTGTCGGCCTCGAGGCCTCGATGGTCCAAGGCGAGGAGCTGCCGTGACGCGCGAAGCCGGTCGCGCTCATCCGCCTCGGCCTCCTGCTGCCGCGCCATCCGGTCGATGAGGTCGGTGGCCTTGCGAAGCTGAGCCACCATGTCTTTCTTCTCGGTGCGGAAGATCTGGCTCTCGGTCTTGCTCGTCAGGGCCCGCGTCAACAACTTGGCCTGCTGAATCGTCGCGATCCGGTCATCCTCCGCCGCCTTGGCACCGGCGGCAGACCGCCGCAAGGGGGCGCCTCCAGACCCTGCCGCCCCCTCGGACGACGACTGCCGGTCGTCCAGCGCAGTAAGCTGCTGCAGCAGTGCTACCTCGTCGACTGCGGCCGCCTCGCGCGAAGAGTGGCCGGCGCCGGTGCCGGTTCCTGGCGGGGCGCCAGCCCCACCAGCCCCACCGCCCGATGCCCCACCCGCTAGCAGAAACTGATTCTCGTCCCGCAGAAAGGCGTTTTCCCGTCTCAGCAACGCCAGCTCTTTTTGCAGTGCCATGACCTCTGCGTCGGCAGCGTCGATCTGCACAGCGGGTTTATTCCGGATGTTCTTGGCCTTCTGGGCATAGGCAAGGGTCGACAGAGTCTGATCTGTATGGCCACTTGCGGGCGAGACGCATGCCACCATCAACGTCAGGGCGCTGCCTCCAATCGAGTCCATCAGGAGCTTGGTCAGGAGGGAGTCGCGATAGGGCACGTGGACGCCCGTCTGCTTGGAGCCACCGAGGGCTGAGATGACGGTGCCGAGAGTAAAAAGGGACTTGTTGATGGATCCCGTCTCCTTCAGCATGGCCCCGCCGCGAATGGCCCCCGTGACGCCGGTCTGCTTGAGCCTCTCGCTCCCGGCCAGATCGACAAAAAGGAGCTTGGACCGGCGGGTCACGGGGCGCGTGCCGGCTCCGCCCTCTATCGACGTGGCCGCCACGTGCACGGTAAAGATGGCGTGGCTGCGGCTCGTCTCGTGGTTGAGCTCGTGCTCACCGCGACGACGGTGCCGCGCGCCCACAGCAACGATCTCCTCGGCCTGCTCGACAGTCGTCACCTGGACCTTGCGGGCCTTGTCCACGTAGTAGCCGGCCCCGGCGTCCCATTTGACCGCGAGGGGCTTGCCGGTGAACTCGATGAGGTCGTATGCCATCTCGTTGTAGATCTCCACCTGAGACAGAGAGATGTCGAGGACCTCGCCCCGGTTAGCACGGCCCCGCAGCTGCTCTGCCAGCGACAGAATGTGCCTGAGGGCGCGGGGAATGATGCCGTCCGAGGGCCGAGCGCCCGAGTCTTGCAGCGCATTCCCGCCCCGAGCCAGATCGGCCTCGCGTCCCGACATTGTGAAGGTCTTGCCAGACCCCGTCATGCCATAGGCGAGGACGCTCACGTTATATCCACGCAGCGACGCGTCGACAAGCTGCGGGATGCCGCACGCCGTCCACACGTCGGCTTGGATGACGTGGGGCGCCATGCAAGCATGGAACTCGAACTCGTGCACTTTCAACTTGCCCTCCTTACGGGCGTCGCGGCCTTTGTTGTTGTCGATGCGGTCGGCCTGGTCATCAGCCGGGGTGACCACCTTGACCGAGCGGGGGCCCTCCGGCAGGGCCGTCTCGGTGTAGCCGTTGGCCGCCTCGGTCTCGTTTAGGGGACGCACGCGCACGACGACCTTGATTCCGCTGCTGCCGCTGCCTGCGGCGCCCCCAGGGCCTGTGCGGGGGCGAGCGCCGGGCGATGGCAGGGGGCGCGAGCCGCCCTGGGACCGGGGGGTCGGGCCGCCGCCGCCACCGCCCCGGGGACTGGGCCGGCCGGACAGGGGACTTAGGGCCCGAGGGCTCGCGGGGACCGAGCGGAAGCCGCCGTACCGGTCATAGTCGGAGGACCCTCCACGCCCCCTCGCGCTCGGCAGGGGGGCCAGAGGGACAGCGTGTCCTCCGCCATGGCTCGACTTCCTGCCCCACTCGGCCATTCGATAGGGTCGGGTCGTTCGCTCCTCCTTCTTCTGGGAGGGGGGTCAAATGGTGGAGGGGGCAGCGGGGTCGAGGGAGGGCGAGCGCGACTGTGCAGCATTGGCGGTCCCGTCGGCCGACGACCACGACGAGGACGCGCCCGGCACAAGGTCTCCCGCGCACGGATTGACCACCCTTGAGCCTCGGTACGCCCCTTAACCCTTCTCAGGATATTCTCGCCTGGATGAAAGGCGTTACACGCCTGAAAGCCGCTTGGCGCGGGCCCGGAGGGGCCCCGCAGGCGACGCGCCCGGCACACGGCCGAGACCTGTCTGTCGCCGACTTTCCCTGGCCTGTGGGTGGGGCGGGGAGCGGACGGTGTATATCAGACAGTCGTCCCTATCTCCTCAAGGGTCCGCTTCCGCGCGGCGGCGACGAGGGACGGATCGACAGGGCAACGCGCCTCCTGCAGCGCCCACAAGGGAGCCGGCGAAGACCGACGGCGGCGTTGATTCTCCTCACCCGCCTCAAACTCTGCGATGCGGCCCCCTCACTGCGTCGGGGAGGGAGGCGAGGCGCCTGGAGCTCGGCCGCGGTCCGCTCTCTCGGCCGCCCAAGGGCGGACGGCGACGTGAGGTCGGACCCGAGGTTCGTCGCCCCCCCCCCCGCGCCCCAGAGCGAGGCGGCTGAGGCGAGGCGTACCATGCGAGTATGGGGAGGGGACGCCGCCGACGGACGCGTCGTGATGGCTGGCGCGCGGCCAGTGCCGGCGGCGCCGGTCGCCCCGAGCGGACAGCTGGCGCCGAGCCGAGCGCGGCGCGGGCGACAAGCCGGCGGAATGCGCCTGTTGCGGTCGATGTGAGGCGGATAGTGCAGCCCAAGAAGATGCCCCGGCCCCTGGGCCGGCCGCGAAGCCAGGGCGCCGCCGTTCCTACGACTACGACCGCCTGGACCGCCCACTCCCCTCTCCCTCCGTGCTCCCCCCTCCAGGTCGGACGAGGAGCCCGTCTGCCCCAAGCCGGCCCTGGAGGAGGCCTGCAAGCCGAAATGCCGTGACTTCATCGCGGCGTACGACGCGTGCGCTGCGCGGGTGGCGGGGGACAAGACGGGGGAGAAGCACTGCACGGGGCAGTACTTTGACGTTTGGCACTGCATCGACGTCTGCGCCTCGCCTAAGCTCATGAAGCTGCTCAAATAGTAGTGGGGTGGGGTTGAAGCACGCCCGTGCCATCACACAGCGCCTCCCCCCCTTTGCTGTGGGCCGCGGTGGCGCGGCCTAGCGCACGCACGTCACCGTCTCAAGGGCTGTCCGCGCGAGCGCGATCTGCGGTCTTGTCGTCCTCGGCCCCCCCCGGCAGTTCGCAGGCCCTCTTCAGCGCCTCGAACACGGACACCATGGCCGTTCCCCACAGGGCGGACGAGGCCATGCGGGGCGCGGCACCACGCCAGAGCCCCCGGGGCCCCTCGCGGCCGACCAAATCGCGGACAACGCCCGCGGCTGTGGGACGGGGCCCGCGCAGGGTCGAGGACGAACCCCCAGATGCGTGAGTGTCGCGATCGTGCGTCTGGAGGCGCGTGCGCACGACGTCAAGCGGGGTGGTGATGAAGCCCGACGTGATGCCCGCCAGCACGCCCGAGCAAGCCTGCACGCCCACAACAGCAGCACCGCCTGGTGTTCGGTCGTCGTCGTCGGACGCATGGCGGCCGAGCGCGTCCCAGAGAAGGCGCTGAAAGGTCCCGTAGCCGCTCCACCAAAGGGCGTTGCTGGGAGCGTAGGTGACAAGAGAGAGTGGAAGGCCACGATAGAGGCCGCGAACGCCCTGCTCCCGCACGATGGTCGCCGCGGCATGGAGGCCCGACCGGTACCGCTGCGGGCCCGCCGCGGGCAACGACGAAAACGGTGAGAGCGACGACGACGTCCCGGGGGGGGCGCCCGCGGGCGAGGCCTGGCCGGCCCGTGCGGCGGCACGGGCAGCCCCCGCGGCCGCTGCCGTCCCGGCCGCTGGCCCGGCCCCAGTCACCCCAACGCCCCCCCCACTCGCCCCTCCCCGGCCCCGGCCGCCCTGCACCATGAGACGCTGGCTGACGACATCCACTGGCACAGTGATCGTCTGAGTCGCGAGCGAGGCCGCAAACCCAGCAGCAAAGCTAGCCGCCCCCGCTGCCCCGGCCGCTCCGCCTGGGAGGGCGTCGGCTACCGTCGACCCGTCGCCGCGGTTAGAGGGCGAGGCGAGTAGGTCGTGCGTCGCCGCCCGGGTCCGCTCCAGCACCGACAGATAGACGACACGGGCTGGGATGGTGCCAAAAACCACGGTCCCAAATCCCTTGTACAGGCCCCGGACCCCGCAGTCGGCGTATAGGGCGCGTCCCACGCTCCACGCTCCGGACAGGCCGCCCCGGCCAGCGCCCCCTTCGTGCCGCAGGGCCATCTGCCGCGTCTTGATCACCGTCAGGGGATACAGGGCTAGAGTCACTGACGAGAACGAGACTGCGAGGGGAGGCCGGGAGGAGTGCGTGAGAGGTGGAGGGGAGAGCGGCGGAGAGAGCCCGCACCTACCCACCACACAGCACTCGCCCGTCCCCCAGACGAAAAACTTTTGCTTGTCCAGGTGCGCCCAGTCCACGTCGGGCCCCCGGCGACGCCCAGGGGCGGCCGAGTCGGGGGTGACGCTGTCGCTCTTCACAGCGCCGGAGTCGCCTCCATCGATCGAGACCATCGTGGTCAGGTCGCGGCCGTTGGCAGCCGGCTCCTGCCAGACCTCGATGTTAAAGGACCTTAGCGCCAGCCTCAGGTCGAGTAGATTAAGTCGAGCAATTTATTTGCCAGGAAGCGAGTCCGGATATCAACAGATCAACGCAGTAGAGGGCAAGGAAGGCGTCTGTCGTGAGCCACGCCAAGCACAGAAAGTGTTGGGGGGCCGAGGAGGTCCCGACAGACGCGTCGCCACCACGCGCGGCGTGGGGGGCTGGAACGCGCGGGAGTCGATTGGTCTCGCTCGTGGAAGGAAAGACGGACACCCAGGAGGACACGGCCGGCCCTGCGGCGGCACCTCGGCCAAGGGGCCACGCGAGGAGGCAGCGCGTGTCCTCGAAGACGGTCCGCAGAAGCTCTCGACCTCGAAAAACGCAGTTGAAGTCGCTCTTTAACGTTTGGTTGGCGAGCGAACCAGGGAAGCGCCCCGAAAACCCGATACGAGAGCAGGTTTCCCCTTGTCCTCGTCCTCGGGCCGTCTCCGCTCTTCAGGGGCTTTCCGCGAGTCGACACCGCGCTTGAGGAGACAGCACTTCACAATTTCTTTGAGGGAAGCGTTATTTTGCCGGATACGAGATGAAAGCGGGTTTCACGGGCCCGCGACGGCGGCCGAGGCCATGCTCCGGCCGCCACGTCGCCGCGCAGGGGGTTCGGGGCTTGACTAAGTGGGTGGCGCAAAAGCACGGCGACGCCGTGGTCGACGCCACCGGATGCCGCTTCGACCACGTCGCCATCGATCTCCCGCACCTGCTCCACGAGGCAGCGCGCCACGCCCGTTCCGAGGCCCATTTCGCGGCGTTGCTTTTTCGTCTTCTCGACGGGGCACTGAGCGCAGGAAGGCCCCGCCGGTCCGTCTGCGTCTTCTCCGACGGACCGGCGCCGCTCGCCAAGCTCTTAACCCAGCGGGCTCGCCGCGAGGCGAGTAGGGGAGAGGGTGTTGACGTAAGGGGGGTGAGGGGTGCTGTCGACATCGAGCTCACAGTGACCGTCCCCACTTCCCCAACTACCCTCCCCTCCCCTCCCCTCCCCTCCCCAGGCCAACGCCCGCGATGGGGCAGACGAACTCCTCCGTCGCATGCTTGGGGAGGAGGGCTCCGCCTCTGACGTGGAAGCGGACGCAGACACCGACTGCGGCTCCAACCGGGCCTCGGCATCGGCATCGAAGTCCGCCCCTCGCCCTGCACGCCTGCTGCAGGGCGAGACAGGCCTGCTGCCGCCCCGGTGGTGGAGGAACGCCCGGGCGCGCCGCCGCCTCGTGCCCCTCGCCCTCACCCCGGGCACCCCTTTTGGCCTTTGGTGCGACGCCCTGCTCGACTTTTGGGCACGACAGCGGCTCTCCTCGCGGCGGTGGCGGCACCTCGTTATCGAACTGTCCCCTTCACGCCATGCGGGGGAAGGAGAGGTGAAACTCTTTTACAGGGTGCGGAATCCATCGCCGTTGTCCCCTCCCTCTCGTGTGGAGCGCGATGAGGGGGATGACGAGGGGGACAATGGCGCCCCATCGTCTCCCGCGTCCTCATCCGACCCCGATACGTGGCTGGTCGTCGGGGCCGACACCGACCTCTTGTTGATGGCGTTGGCGTGCGGGGATGACGCCGGGGCAAGTGACGGGGCGGCCGCCGCATCCGTCTTCCTTTGCGGAGCCGCGCTCTGGGAGCACGCAGGGCGGGGCGGCGTCGCCGTGCCACACCTTGCCGATGTCGACCCTGCCCGTTTCGGTGCAAAGGCCGAGGCAGAGGAGCCCTCCTCTATCGAGACGCGGACCGAGTCGGAGACAGCGAGAGACCCGGAGCCTTCTCCACCCCCTCCCGCCAACGGACCGGCCCTTTGCCTATCCGTGGACGCCCTCCGAAGCTGCCTCGCCGATTCGGGCCTTTGGCCCCACCTACACGGCAATAAGAGCGACGAACCCCCCGACCACTCGGGCGCGCTGCGCCTGGCGCTGATGGCTGACGCCACGCTGGACCTGGCACTGCTGCATGTGCTATGCGGCGGAAACGACTACGTCGGTCGGGTGGGCAGCCTGCGCCTCGAACGGAGCCCGGCACCGCGAGTCAAGGGGTCGACGGGGTCGGACGCAACGCGCCGGGGGGCGCCAGGGGCCCTCGAGGCGTATCGGGCCCTCGCCGAGCGGGCCGCTGCCGCGTCGCCTTCAAGAACGACGGAGACAATGGCACGCCGCGGATCCCTTCTAACTATCCGCGACGCGACTGGGGCAGTGCGGGTCGACCGTGGCGCCCTGCTGCTTCTCCTCCGCGAAGCCCGGAGTTGCCCCCCGGTCACCGCCGAGGTCGATACGAGCCACGACATCGACGGTACCTCCCACGACGCCACCGATGACGACCCCGCGCCGCCCCCTGTTGCCATCGTCTCGGTGGCCGATGCACGCTTGCGGCGCCGCGCCCACCGCGCCCGCCCGCCAGCGTCGGTGCCCGCCTATATCCAGACGCTGGAGTGGACTCTGTCGCTCTACGCCCGCTGCGAGGTGACGGATGTGGCGTGGGCCTACCCTTGCCGCGCGCCGTCGCTGGCTGCCCTGGTCGCGGGCCTCGAGGCATGTGCAAAAGACAACATCGATGGTAACGAGGGTTTGTCATCGCCACGCACACCCTTGGCGGACCCGCTGCCGCCCGCCGCAGCGGCACTGGCCCTGCTGCCTTTTACAGCGGCGCCCATTGCAGCCCCCCCGCTCCGTCACGTCATGGCCGACGTTGCTTCTGGAAAAGAAGGATCGTCATCAACGGCGCGCCTCCGGGCGGCCCTCTATGGCAAGGCCGACTGCCACGAGTGCGGCGCCCTGCGGGCAGGCAGCGTGGCGGCGTCGCGGCTGGCAGCAGCGGCGCGGGAGCTGAGGCGGGCCGTGGGCGAGGCGGCCGACTACGACGACGCCGACGACGCCACGGCCCTCGAACAAGCGACTGGCCGAAGCGTCATCGCGGCTGCGGAAGTCGTGGCGGCGTTGCTTCCTGTGGCGGCCCTGCTGGAGGCGCAACCGGGAGGGGTCGTGTGGCGAGGGTGGGCGCGGCGGTGGAGGGGGGGGCGAGGGCCAGAGTCAGCCAAGGTCTGGGGGAGTGACCTCGCCACAGCTGCCAGGGCTGTCGCCGCATTTGTCAACGATTGCAAGGGTTCAGGCAGGGCCTCAAGGGCATCGGCGGCCAGACTCGCTGATGCCCTTGAGGCCCTGTCCGAAGGGACCCCAAGTGAGGGTGCGCTTTCAGCTTGGCGCCGGCTCCAGTCGGCTCTAGGCGCTCTCGAGCCCCCCGCCCGGAGGCTCTCTCGCCAGGCCGAGGTTGCCGCCGCCGCCCACGTTGCCGCTCGGCACCCTTGGGCGGCCTTCCCCGTCGACGCCGTCACAGAAGCGGCAGTCGGCGCTGCCTGGGAGGAGGGGGACGACGACGTTGGGGCCGAATACGAGGAGGTGGCTCGGTGGAGTGACAAGCGGCTGCTGAGTCACGCCCCGTCTGTAATTTACTGGCGCGATGACGCCTCGTACGGGCCCCGTCCTCCCCCTCCACCCGCACCGGGGTGGGGGCCACTGCCGGAGGCAGCACGGAGGGTCGTGACCCGCGAGGTTCGAGGACCAGGGGCCTTTCCACGGGGCGAGGCCGTCAAGGTGGCGGCCGTCAGGAGGGCGAGGCAGGGAACGATGGCAAGCCTACCCAGGCGGGCCGCACTCCTTCTGCTCGAGCGAGCAATGACCACCAGCCCGCGGCCCCCCTTTCATCGACCCATCGCACCCACCTGTCTTTTCATCTAACCACCGGCCCTGCGCTGCTCGCGTCACCCGGGACACCGCCTCGAACCCAGCCAGGGGCACCGCCCGCGACGCCGGCGCTGACCACGGCCGTCCCTAGCCGATCGCCCTGCCACCCAGGGGCCGGGTAAGCCGCTCGACATCGTCCGGGCTCTCGGCATCGTGGTCGAAAGCACCCATCTTGGGCGACTCGTTGGCGTCCTCCTGGTGGTTGCCCGCGCGCGCAGCGGCGGCGGCGGCGACGCCTGCTGCGGCGGCGGCGAGGGCGTCCTCAGCGTCCGTCGAGCGGTTCGAGGTGCCCCCTGGTGTTGACGGGCCCGAGGGACCCCCACGGGAGCCGCTTGAGCCGAGGCCGAGCTGGCCCAGCTGTCCCTCAAGCCCGCCAACCCACCCAAACGACGGGCTCTTAGGGCCCTCCTTCTGGCCGGCAGGGGAGGCGGTGGCCAGCGGCGGGGCGTCCGGAGGAACATGCGACGTCGTCGGCGACGACGCAGGGGCGGGAAGTGCAGATGGAGGTACTCCCCCCGACGCCGGAGCCCGGCCGCGGACCCGCACCAAGGGCCCCTCCTCGTCCGAGTCGCCGTGGATGCCCTGGTCGCCCTGGGCCTGGGTAAGAACAGGCTGGAGGGAAGGGTGAGCCAGCGGAGGAAGCTCCATCGGAGCAAGGTCAGCAAAGGACAGCGGTCTGGTGATGCCATCTGGCGAAAATGGCGTCGCGCCGAGCGTGTGCGTCGCCCCCATCGAGGGCACGCGCTCCATGATGTCATTGGGAGCCGACGCCGTCGCCGTCGTCGGTTGCGGCTGCGATGGTGGCGGAACGTCGGTGGTTCCAGACGACAGCAACGAGGGTCCCACCGTCGCCGCAGCAGAAGCCGCCATCGTCGTCGTCACGGCGACGGGGCACTGCTCCGTGGCGACGTCGATAGCGGGCGAGGGCGACCGCGTCGTCGAGGACACCGTTGCCGATGCACCCCCCGACGACGGAGCAACGGCCAGCCCTTGCTCGATGTTGCCACGAGGGGCTTCGGCCTCGCGCTTGCTCCGACTCCGCTGCTCTGTCTCTTCTTCGCGCTGGAACCGAAAGAGATCATCCGAGATAACGGCGTCCACTCCCGCCTCCCGCTGAGCCTTGAAGAAGGCGTGGTCGTTGTTTTTGGGCCCCCACGTGAAGACGCTCATACCCAGCCCATGGCACGTCTGCACCAGATCGTGCGCCCCTCCTCCCTGGAGCGGAGTTGACTCAGCAACGACCCCATGGAGGTTTGACGCGCACGCAAAGGCGACCGCCGCCTCGAGCGAGTCCATGCGGGGGTCGGCGTAGCGCTCGGTGCCGCTGCACGTGAGGAAGAAGACGGGGTAGCGGGGCTGCTTGAGGCTTAACAGCGTCGCGCAGTCGGGGTCAAAGGTGGAGAAGATGACGGGCCGGTCCTTGGCCTCGGTCATGACGACAGTGAGCACAGCGTCGATGAACGTGTTGCGCGGGTACATGCGAAAGGGGAGCCGGTTGCGCAGCTGGTCCGTGGGATACTTGATTTCCACGTTGAAACCCAGCCACTTGGGCAGCTGTCGGAACATCTCCCGTAACGTGGCCACGCGGTCGCGCAGCGTCCAAGAAGACGCGGTCAAGGGGCCCACGGCGCCAGGGTCGTGACCCGCAGCAGGCTCGGACGACTCGATGATCCCGTCGTCGTTCTGGAGCGCTGCCTCAAGGGCCGCCTTCTCGTGCCAGCCGCGATCCTCGTCCTTGAAGGGATCACGGTGATCCGACGACGAGGCGGGGGTCGTGCCTCGCGCTGCGGAGATTTCGCTGTTGCCGGCGCCATGGTTGTTCTGGCAGGTGGTGCCCGCCGCACCGGCTCTGTCTTCGGCTCTGCCGTGGGTGCCCCCGCCCCCGCCGCCCCTGCCCCCCCCCGCATTCTTGTCCTCCCCACCGACCATCGAGCCCGCGGGCGACTTGGCGGCTTCACGCTCGGCCTGAATCTCCTCCATCATCTTGGAGAAGCCCGCCTCACGAAACATGTTTTCGTCTCCGCTGGCCGACCGCTTCAGGGTGGAGCGGCGCAGGTTGCGTTCCTGCTCAAAGACCTCGCGGTTGCGCCTCTGCCGCGCTGCCTGCCCCCGAGACCGCAGCTCGCTAGCCGACACCATCGCTTCGGCGAGTTCGGTCGACTGGAGCTTGGCGAGGGTGATCGTGGGAATCCCAGCTTTGAGAACTCGGTCCCCCACGGCCAGCTTGACATCGAAGTCGTGGTAGATGACAACCTCACCGTCGAGGGTCATGTGCACGTCAAACTCGATGTACTGCATGGCTTTGCTCGAGGCCGCCGTCATGAAGGACAGGAGGGTGTTCTCGCGAACGCCCTTGCCTCGGGCCGTCTGGCTCTCCCCCGACCCGCGGTGGCCAATTGAGATCATTGGGAGGCCGGGGCTCCACCACCGGCGCAGGATGCCGCCCAGGTGATTTTGGGGGTGCGACAGCTCCGTCGCAACCAGAAAGAGGGCCCGAAAGGTCCCGATGTGCTCGAGCTGGGGGCTCTGCAGAGTCACCTGCAGGCGGCCCTCGAGGGGGCGCAGCGTCTCCCACGAACAAAACCCGCGCGCCAGCACGCGGCCGTCGTCGTCGGCCACCACATCGACCCGAAAGGCTAGCGCCTCTAGCGTCTGGGCGTTCATCACAAACGTGGCCCGATCCTGGAAGAGGCGACGTCTGTTGTTGCGTTGGTGGGGGGGGTGGTTCTCATGGGTGTCGGAAGGAGAGAAAGGAAGGGGGCGAGGGACGACGGCACAGGGACACCAAGTGGAAGCTCATAGCCAGCTCTGCCGCCACGCGTCGAGTCTGGACGCCTCGTTGCACGAGGACTCGCGCACGCTGTGGGGGCAACGGGCGGCAACCGTCACGCCGCCCGGCCCGCTGGGGGCGGAGGCAGCGCCGGGGGGGGGAGGCAACGTGTCCCACACCCGATAAACGGCAGCCAGTGCCCCACAGCGGCGGCGTCGGCATTGGCAGATATTGCAGAGGTGGCGGCAGATAGCAGCTGGGGCAACGCCCGGCCTCCCTTTCTCTGTCTCGGCCGTTGGAGGCGAGCAACCCCGCGCCGGCGACGGCGCCGCCGCTCGTCCCCCCCCCCTAATTCCCCCTCCACACCCCCCGCACACTCGCCCAGCCTCCGCAGCCCGCGCTCCCACCCCGCTCGTCGTGTTGAGACCCTTGGCGAGCTTGTCGAGGTCGAGCGGGGGTAGTTTGCGGAATCGCTTGGGCGTCTTGACCCGCGGGTCGTGGGGAACGGCCTCGAAGAGCTCGACGTGGTGGGGCGTGGCCCGGGCGATGGGGTCGCGAAGATCCGCCAGGGGCTCGCGTGAGCCCGGGGGCTGGCCCACGCGAAGCTGGAGCGCCCCGGCAGCGCCGCGGGTGACCCAACCGGACCCAACGGACCGGTGGGTGGGGTTGAATGAGGCCTCGACCACCCCGCTAGGCGGAGCATGCTCAACTGTCTGGTCGACCAAATCCCACATCATGGGGCGGGCCGTGGGGCTGCGCCGGTGCCCATTGGAAACGACCTTGTAGCGCACGGGGAATCGGTCATGCTTGAGACGCACGGGACGGGACTCGTAAATGGTGGCCCCGGCGGGGCTCGAGGGGTGCGCCGAGGCGGTTTCCGACACAGAGCCGGCTGCGACGGAAGAAAAGGGGATTGGTCGCAGGTGGGGTCGGGGGGCGAGGGCGAAGGAGAGGGTCGCTTCGGGCTCTGATTCGAGCTCACGAGTGAACCGACAACGGCGACAGCTCATGATCGCTCCCCGGCGCGTTCGCGATTGAAAAGATGCCGGCCGCGGCGCAGCGGCCGCGTCCGGTGAACACGAGCCCGTCCCGTTGGCCGTTTCTCCGCACGGTTCGCCGCGCTTGACCAGAACGGGAAGCAGAGGAGCTAGTGGACTTGCGGGGTCTCCAGCGGTTTGGCCCGCCGAACGACCCAGAAACCCGAGCAACGGAATGGCCCCAGGCCGGATGACGGCCGGCGTTGACCTCTTCCTCCCGCGCTTGCTCCATCTCGCCCCCGCGTTCACCTCCTCGCCCACGGGACTGAGAACCAGCGCATTGTCGAGTCGGTAGTTGCCAAGCTCGGGACAGTTTCCGACAATCATGAGCTTCTTCACCTCGTCGACGGTAGAGGTGAAGGCACCGGCGTCCGCGTCGAGGGAGACCCTCCACACGACCCACGCCGTGTTCGCCATCGTTGCGTTCTTCCTGGGCGCGGCCCCCGAGGGGGGTGAGGAGAGAGGGAAGGGGGGCCTCTGATGCAGCCCGGGGAAACGGGGGGGGAAGGAGGGGGGGCGGGGGCGGGGGAGGACGAACGTCCAAAAACCCCCACTACTCGATGGCCTTACCCGTCGGAGCCGCAGCGCGGGTGCGGTCAAGCGCCTCGATCAGTGCCCGTGCGATGCCAGGAGAGTACTGCGAGTGCCCACCCCCCCGCACAGCGTCGACCCGAAGCAAGGGCCCGTAGAGGTCGCGCAGGGCCAGGGCCGTCGCCGGGGGTGTGACGCAATCCTGCAATCCCTGCACGAGCGTCGCCGGGACGGCCGCCAGCGGAGAGGGCGACGAGAGTAGAGCAGCGCGTACGTCGTCGAGCAGGCCAAAGCCGCCGTGCCGTGCAAAGTGGCACGTCAGCCGGGCCTGGGCCACCCCCCGGGCCGTCCACCCGGGGTCCTGGCCCGACGGCGACGCAACGGCGAGGGAAGCAGGCCTGGCGGGGTCGCCCGGGACGAACGACGGGGCGAGAGAGCGGTCGGCGCCGGCGGCGTCGTCGAACGTCCAAGCGTCGGCACCCCCTAGTCCAGCGCCGTCGACCCCCCCGACCCATGGCCGCGCCGCGCCCGACACCACCGACTCCCAAGCGCCCCAGGCGCGGGCAGCGGCCTCGCGCGTTGGGGCGTCGTCGCTCGCTAGCAGGGCGGCGAATGCGGCCAGGTCGGCGGAGGCCTGTTCTGAGAGACCGTCCACGCGCGGGGGCGGGGGCTGCGAGCCCATGTTCCCGAGGGCGGCCGCCGCGCGCCACGCCCGGTGCTCGCGGGGGCGGAGCATGGCCACGCCATGCGGGCCGCAGAACCACTCGATCTGGGGGGTGGGGGGTGGGGAGTGAGCGTCGACGTGGGCGAGGGCGCGACGAGCACGTTGGCGGGCGGAGTGGGATCCCCGACGCCCCCGCCTCTCGCCTCTTCCCCCCCGCACGTGAACCCCCCGCGAAGGACGAGGGCCGTTACGCGGTCGGGATGCCGCGCAGCGTAGGCCAACCCCAGAGCCGTGCCCCAGCTGCCGCCGACCACCACCCACCGGTCGAGGCCGAGGTGTCGTCGCAGCGCCTCGAGGTCGTCGACCATGGCTGCCGTGTCGCAGCCCCGCGTCTCGCCGAGGGGGCGGCTCCGTCCCGAACCGCGCTGGTCCATCAGAATCACGTCGTAATGCTCTAAAAGGATGGAAAACGGTACGACAGTGAAAGGAGGGGCATCGGGAACAGGGGGAGGCCCCAAACAGACCCGTCACCTCCGCTCCCCAGCTCCCGCGTCCCTCGCCCGGATCATAGAACTGTGCGTGCCGCGCGAAGCACCCCGCGCCCGGACCGCCGTGGAGGTGGACGGCTGGTGCTCCACCCTCGCGGCCGCGCCGCTCCCAGTAGATTTCATGCTTGGCGGGACGCCCCGAGGACGACGACGACGCGGCGTCCTCGTCCCCCACGACCGCCTCTCGCACCAGCACACCCCACTCGCGCACAGGTGAGGGGGGGTACAGGGAGAGAGACATCGGGTCGGCGGCGGCCGGGTTGGACGCGATGGAGGTCGCCACGGGTGGGGAGGGAATGCGGCGGCGGCGGGGTTGGCGCAGGTGGCTGACGGCGCTCGTGGCAGCCGTCGGTCTCGCGACGCGGCGGCCTCGCGACGACGTAGTAGCCATGGAGCGGAGACAGGGGCACCCTCCACCTAATTCTCGCGTCATTTTCCCGCACTGGCAGTCTGGCATACAGCGTCGGGGTGGGCGGGGACGACGAGCTCTCGCCCGGGAAACGCTGGCATGCGAGCTGTCCCCGTCGACCCCCTCGCGGCCCCCATCAGTAATCTTCTCCCATCGGTAAACACGGGGCCCTACGGGGCCCTTAGTGGAGAGCTGACCCGTGGGTGGCGCCTTCCGCGCTCTTCGAGGCCTAACCCAGGGCGGTCTGCAACTACTCTCCGGAGCACTACTCTACGGAGCACTACTCTACGGAGAGCCAGCTGCATAGTAATCCTCTGAGCCCGCTTGCGTCAAGGTGTCAGCACGAAGGTTTGCACCCTCGGGCGAGGTGCC
>Ga0181574_10003033_pt1 | contig 15030 bp, 8 predicted proteins | sample 101ome_24_FD_145600 | JGI IMG/M metagenome (GOLD analysis project Ga0181574, IMG submission 145600) | Coastal salt marsh microbial communities from the Groves Creek Marsh, Skidaway Island, Georgia - 101410AT metaG (spades assembly) | ecosystem: Environmental > Aquatic > Marine > Intertidal zone... | reverse complement strand
CGGCGCGGCGTCGCCGTCGGCGTCTCCGTCGGGGCCGCGCCTCCCCCCCGCCGCGGCCCGCGCCGCCGCCGCGGCGCCCGCCTCGATCGGATCCAGCGGGACCATCATCAGGCCCCCACCGATCAGGGCCCCCGTCTCGCCGTGGGAGAGAGACTCGAGGGGCGTGCCCACCGACGCGTGGAGGGGACCTTCGGGGGGCCTCCTGAGGGCCTCAAGGGGCGGCCGGTCGGGATTCCAAGGTTTGCGGCCGTGAGACGAAGCGTCGGGGTCCCCCACGGGCGGGACGTGGTCCCAGGGGGCGCCCCCGAGGGGCACGTAGGGCCGGTGGGGAGGGGCGGCCCACCCCGCGGCGAGACGGTGTCGCTCCCGGGCCGTGGCGGGCGCCGGCGCGCGGCGGAAGGCGGGCACCGACGCCTCGACGGGGGGGCGGGAGGCGCGATCGGCGCTGGCGGCGGCGGCGGCGGCATGGCGTCGACGGAGACGCTCCAGGGATTGCGTGGGTGTCTCGCCGGGGGGCGGCGGGGGGCCGTTGGCGCGCAGGCGGCGTGCCCGATCCTCCCTGTCGGAGTCGGAGTCTTCGCGACGGGCGCGGCGGGCCGCCGCTGCGCGGCGCTCGGCTGCAGTGGCGCGGCGGCGGCGGTCGGCGTGGTAGATACGAGCGACCTCCTGCTGTCCCAGTGGCTCGTCCCTGGGGGGATTGGGAGCGGATGGGGGGTTGGCGGGCGGCGTGGAGGCCGACAATGGCCCCGGATGGTCCTTCGCGCGCACACCGCCGATAACAGCGAAAGTGAATCCCGAGAGGTCAAAACGCACGGAGATATCTACTCAATAAAATGGAATCGAGAAAACGAGCCTCGAATCGGCGCGGGGCTGTCAGTATTGGCCGCGCGCTCGACGTCACTGGACACTAGGGTCCGAGCTTCACTCGCTGTCGACTGGGACGCCACATGCCCTCGATTTGTGTTCCACCGCTCGAGGCAAGCCTTCTCCTCCGATCCGGGACCGTCTCGCTCGCAGAGGCTGCCGTTCTGTCGCGTCGGCCTCACCCGCCCCCGGCCAGCTCGCTCCGCCTTGGCGCCCTTTTTACAGCCCCTTCCTCGCCCCCATCAACAGCCCACGCCCCGTAAGTGAGCGGAGAGACCCGGCATGGAGGAGGGGACGCAGCGGGGCAAGGCCGAGACGGTCATGCCGCTTCCCCCTGGGACGGGGGGGGGCGCATCGGGTCCGTCCCTTGTTGTCCTCCCCGCCGGCAAGAGCCGGACGCAGCGGGCGAGTTGGGACCCGAATCGTTCCTGGGGCGCACGATGGCGTAGCATGAACAGTCGACGCGAGAGCCCGCAGAGAGAGGCGCGGGCCCGCTTCCCTCATCCGGGGGGGGGCGGCCGGTCGGCGCAGGGGGCGCGCCGCGCCGGCCCTCGCCGGCCGCCGGTCTCGTCACACCATAAGTCGCGCAGATTACGCCCAAAATCTTCCGCTCACGCCACTTAAGCCCGCCCCCGTGGACGAACGTGCCGACCGTGGCCCGCCCCCCCTAAGGTCTGCGAGGCCGACGTACCCAACGACCCCGCCACCCCCTGTCGACCCCTCCCCCCCGCCCCCCCACCATAACCACCAGGTCGTTGTCGGTTTCAATGATGGCAGTCTCCGATGTCTCAGCCTTAAAGGTGGAAAGGGAGAGCTGGAGTGGGCCACAGAGCCCGCAGCGCTCTTCGGTCCGTCGCAGGCCGTCGTCGCCGTGGGGACGGGGCTGGCATCGGGGCAGGACACCAAACTGTTTGTGGCCTCTGCATCGGGCGTTGTGGGCGTGACCCGCAAGGGTAGAGAGTTCTTCCGGTCTCCGGCTTTGCTTTCTGCGGACACGGTGGCGGATTCGAATGCCGCGCCGGCACTGGCAGGCCGGTGCCGTGCCGCGCGCGGCGTTCCCGGGGCTGTGCGCGCCCTCGCTGTCGACGGGGCGACGATGATCCTCGGGGCGGCGCGTGGAGCGGCGCGGTTGCCGGACGGGCAGCCCTCGTTCGGACCCTCGAACGACGCGGCAGCCACGGCCGTCACTCTCCCTGACGGCCTTGTCGCCCGCTGCCACGCGACCGCCCTCCTCGGCCCCTGCCCCCTCCGCGGCCCCCCCGCGGGTCTCCGATGGCCCGTCATTGGCGCGGCGCCTGAGGCGGTCGAGGGGATTGCGACGCGGGGCGGAGGCAGACTCCTTGTCCTCCCACCTGGCGCCGGTGCGACCTCGGCCGCGGCTGAGGCGGCTGTTGCCGCCGGAGCTGCGGCCGTCAACCCGGCCGGCCTAGGGCTTGAGGTCCCTCTTCCCGGGGGCGCTGCGCCCTCCTGTCTTCAAACGTTAGAAGGGGCGGCCTCTCCCCTCACCCTTCCGGGTAACAAACACGCGGGAAGGGCGGAAATCGTCTACGGATCCGACGACGGGTCGGCGGGGCAGGCGAGACCGTACCCATCAGACCCCCTCCACTACCCCCCGACCTCTCCGCCGATCCCTCCCGATCTCCTCCGACCCCTTACCCCTTCCCTGCCACCCACCCACCCACCCACCCCCCCTGCAGATCTTTTTGGACCCAGGGGCGCGGGCGGCGCGGGCGGGGTGGCGGCTGCGGCCACCGCCGGGAGGGGCTACGGCTGCTGCCGCATCCCTCGGGGGCAGCGATCCAGGCGGTCTTCGATCGACGTGGGCGCCGGTGACGGCAATTCTGGCCTCGGCTGACCTTGATCGGGATGGCGCCCCCGACGTGGCGTTGGCGCGTGCGCCCATCTCCGCCGGTGTGCCGCCGACGGTCGAGTTCTGGAGCCCTGCCGACGTCGGTGGGGGGCTCGAGCTGGTCGCCGCAGTGCTGCTCAGTTCCGATGACGCGACGATTCCCCCTGGTGACGTCATCGTGGCGCTGGCCGCTGGTGCGGCCACGGGTGGCGGGTGGGGCGATCGGTCCGACTCAAAAGGGGACGAACTCATCTGCTTGACCCAGAGCGGAGCCGTCTTGTGCGTGCGTCCCCCAGCGCCTCGCAAGGGCGGAGCCGCTGCGGGGTCCGCCGACGCCTTGGTTGGAAGAGCCATCGACTGGAGGGGCGCAGCGGGCGTGGCCCTCGTGAGCGGCGCGGCAGCAGCTCGGGCGAGGCGCATCGCGGCAGGGTTGGAGGAGGCAGGGAGGGCGGAGCGGGAGAGGGACGCGACGTCGGCAGCGGCAGCGGCGGCGGCATCGGCGGGCGGTGAGGACGACTTCGTGAGTGCTACCGAGAGGGCGGCGGCAGCGGCGCGGGCAGCAATGTCGGCCAGGCACGCGGCGCTTCCACTCTATCCGCCCTCCTCCTCCGTGGCGCGGCCTGAGACGTCTGTCGGCGGCACGGCCAACACTGTTAACGACGACGACGATGGCGTAGACGAGATCGACGACGACGACCATGCCACGGCGGCCTCGTCTGGCCCCGCGGGCCCTGCCGCCGTGGAGGCCGCTGACCGAGCTGCCACCTCCGCCCGCGCCGCTCCCGCTGCCTCGGCTGCCGCTGCCGCCGCCCGCGCTGCTGCCGCCGAGGCCGCCGAGGCCGCCCGCGCTGCCGAAGACGCCTCCGCTTCTCTCGCCTGGGGCGAGCGGGCCGGTGCCGCCGCCGGGGAGGGGGACCGCGGGCAGGCCCTGGCCGAGCTCGAGAGGGAAGTGAACGCACTGCGCCTCAAAGCGAGCGAGGCCGAGGCGGCGGCTCTGGCGTCTCTTGAAGCCGACCGCCGCGACGCCGCTGCCCGCCACCAGGGCCGGGACCGATCCCGGTCACGCGGCCCCTCCCGCTTCAGTCGTCGCACCGAGGACGAGAACGTTGACGACAACGACGATTACAACGACAACTCGGACGGAGCGCCGCTGCAGTTACCGCTTCCCGGCCCAGCCGGAAGAGCCCCAATTCAGCAGGCTGGCCCTGCCCCCCACCCTACCCGTGCCACTGTTGAGGTTGATCCCGCCGATGGCACTGTCCTCCTCCGCGTCTCTTGCCCGGCTGGGCTCGCAATGGTGGCTGCCCACGCCGATGCGCCGCTCGAGGTGTGCGGGGTCGACGGAGATGACGATGTCGTCCTAAGTCAGGGATGGAGCGGGCAAGCACCGGCTGGGGACGGCGAGTGCGACAGCGAAGACAATGGCAATGGTGGCAACGGCTCGAACGTCATGAGGAACGGCAACGGCTGCGAACGCGGCGACGAGGATGACGGCAGGAAGAGGAGACGAGGCGGGCTCTTTGGCCATAGGGGGGGCGTGGACGGCAGCAGATCCGACGGGGTGCCGACCGGCGCCGATGGCTCGTCCGCCTCGGCGCCGTTACGCCTCGGCGCTGGCGCCCGCGCCGCTGAGGCCGAGGCCGACCCTGCCGCCCGTTGGTGGTTTACCCTTCGCCCGAGGGGTGGCACCGCCACCCTCGCCTGTCGTCTCCGCCCGGCTGAGATCCCCAAGGGAACCTCTCTCGTCATCCACTGCCTCGCTTCGGCTGCACGGCCCGGAGCAGGCGGTGTCGCCCCACTTCCTGCCCAAAGTGGTGCCCAGGCCTCTGGCCGTGGCCTCAAGGCCCTGGTAGCCGGCCGCAAGGCGGAGGCGGCCAACGGGGGCCATCCGTTCGGCGACCCTGACGCGGGCCGGCCGACCGTGGCCACCCGTCTAACTCTCGCGCCCCTCTGCCTCCACGCGGCTGTGCCCAATTCGGCAGCGTGCGCCGATGGGCCGCGTGATCCTCTCGCGCGGTCGGCACGGGCCCGACGTGTCGCCGCCGATGTGCTCACCCGGCTCGACCGCCTGCCGACAAGCCATCTTGAGCTCACGGGGACCTTCACCGCGGCCGAGGCGCATGGGTGGCTGACGCTAGCCCTGCCCGGCATGGCGGCGAGGCCTGTCGCAAATGGGGCCGAGGCCGAGCAGAGGTCCGCCGACAGCGGCGGTGCTGATGGCAACGACGGCGACGGCGACGAGGACGACGACGACTTCGGTGATGGGAGCCCCGGGCGCCGGCTTCGCAACCCGCCTGGATTCGCGGGCGCGGGGATGATCGCGGCGTCAGGCCACGAAGGAGCGGCGGGAGTCAACGAGGTCCAGCGGTCATCCGAGTCAGGTGGCGACGACGCTCACCGGCGCTCCTTCCTGTGCTATCGCAGCGTCGTTGTGGGCACGTTTCTCACCGCCGAGTACGGTCCCGGCCTGGTCAAGCTGCGCAGCGACTCGCTCGCGGCGCTGGCAACTGCCCGCGAGGTGGTGGCGCGGGCGGCCAGCAAAAAGGGCAAGCCCGTCCGTCTCAGCGTGCGCGTCGCCGACGGCGCGGCCCGGCACCTCGCAGCGCGGGCTTGGCCGCGCCTCGAACGGCTCAGGGACCTCGAGCGGCAGGGGCGCCTGTCCCGGGCGGTGGCCGAGGTGGCGGCGGCCGAGGGTCTCACGGGGGCCCTGGTGTCGGGGCCCGGAGCCGGCCTTGGGGGCGGTGGCCTCTTTGCGCCCGCGCGCCTTGCTCTTCTACGCAACGCCGCTGCGATCGAGGGGGGGCTTGCAGCCGCGCCGGCCGAGCGGCGCTACTTCGGGCGCCTTTGCCGGCAGGCCCACCTCGCGGGGCACCGCCTGCAGGGCGCGCCTGTGCCGCGGGGCGAGGCCGCCCGGCTGGCGGGTCGTTTAGCCGACCCGTCGGGGCTGACTCTCGAGGAGCTTGGGGCTCTCGTTGAGGGCGCGGGGGCAGCGGGGTAGCGGGTGGCGGTGGGGGTGCTTACCACTGGTTCGAACGTCCGTTTCCAAGGGTTTACCCTCGGGCTCGCCCGTCATCACCCTCGCCCTCGCCAGCTCGCCCGCCTCCTGCACGTCCTATAGTTTCGCCCGTGCGGATCCTGCGTCACTCGTCCCGCGGTGGGGCCACGCCACCACCGGCGGCTTCCAAAGCCAATTTGCGCCATCCACCGCGAGGGAAGCGCCCGACACCCACGCGGCAGCCTCAGATGACAGGTAGACGACGGCCATGGCCACGTCGGCCGCGTCACCCTGCCGTCCGAGCGGAATGGGGTCCCTCGCCGCGCGCCGTGCCAGCCGGGAAGGCGACCAGGGATCTGAGTCGACTGGCCGGGCGTCACGGGCGTCGGCCCGGCCATCGGGGTCGAGCCGCGCCATGCCCGCTGTGTTGGCGACAGGACCGGGAGCCACGCCGTTGACCCTCACGCCGCGGTAGCCCCACTCGAGGGCGAGGGACCTCTGGAGCGCGTCGACGGCGGCCTTGGCCGCGCTCGCGTGGGCCTGCCAGAAGGATGCGCCCCAGTGGAGGGTCATGGAGATGGTGACGATGCCGGGAGACGGCGGCGGAAGGGTGCCCGCCGAGCCGCAGCCGGACCGGTCTGCCCCACCGGGTGGCCTCGCCGCCGCCGCCTCGGCCGAGGCGCGCGCGCGTCCCGCCTCGAACAAAGCGTCTCTGGCGGCGTGGCAGGCGTTCCACGTTCCCAGGGCGTCGATCTCCATCACGGTGCGGACGGCATTGGGGCTGAGTTCCTCAGCGGGGGCGAGAAAGTTGCCCGCGGCCGCGCACACGACGAGCGTCAGCCGACGACCAAAGGTGTCGAGAGCCTCGTCCACGGCCCGGCGACAGTCGTCGGGCTTTCTCACGTCGCCTGTCGACGCCACGGCACGGCCGGGGCTCGAGGCCGAGGTGGAGGCCACAGCCTCGGCGTCGGCCGTCAACTCGTCTACGGCCGCGGCGAGGACGTCGGAGCGTCGACCCATCAGCACCACCCCCGCCGCCCCGTGCCGGAGCAGCTGCCGAGCGATCTCTTTGCCGATGCCGCTGCCGCCGCCGGTGACGAGGGCCACGTGGCCTGGGTAGGAAAGGGTGGGGTCCGACGGGATATGCGAGTGGCCGGGCGATAGCGGCCTTTGATCGGGAACTGGAGTCGGGCGGGCGGGGACTCTCTTGCCCGCACAGGCGTCGGGCCGGAAGGCGTTTCGTAGCATCACCATAGTGCGGGACTGCCCCCAATCGGCTTATTCTGGCGTTTTTCCTCACCACAGTGGGCTTTGATAGAGGAATTTCGAGGACGAGACGAACGAAGTACATGACGAGCCCCCGCCCCGCTCCCCCGGCATCAGGGTAAGCCCTCACCACCGCCATGACGACCGATGCCGCCACGGTGCCCCCCGCCGAGACCTTCGCCTTCCAGGCGAGCGAAAAGAACTAGAAGAGAGCCAGCCGCCCAAAGCGTCGCGGTGCGCCCTCCCCCGCCTTTATCCGCTCTCAAAAACGCGAACCACCGTGCGCGAGAGACGATCTATGCCACGGAGATTGCTATATGTGAGGGATCGCGACCATCTCCTCCGGAGGAACCAACGCGGGCAACCTGAACGCCGGGCCGCCGGCGGAGCCCTCCAGAAGCCGCGGCCATGGACTCCGCGCGCGTCCTCCCGGCATCCTCAAGGTCCTCCCGCGGGATCACCAAGGTCTTTCCCCCACGCTTGCGCCGCATGGACCTCCATGCGCGCGTGGCGAACCTGGCCGGCCGGCTTGCCGCCGCTGGCCTGTCGCGCCCTTCTCCCGGGCGGCGCACCTTTTTCGGGCGATGTGCGGACGAAATGTTCCATTCGTCGTCGCCCCATGCCGTCTGCGCTTCGCTCTGTCCGCTGTGGCGCCGTCGCTCGCAGCCTGCGGCTCGCCCGTCAACGCCCACTGCAGCGCGTCCGGAGACTTCTCGTCGCGCGCGCGGGCATCCTGGGAGCTCTTTTCCGCCCCCCGGCGCCCCACGCCCCTCCCACGCCGCCCACCCCCTCCCACCATCCCCCGGCCCTCTGAGCCGCCCCTCTACCGCCCTCTAGGCCCCAAACTCCGACAGCGCCCCTGCGCCTCTTCGCCCGCCGCCGACACGCTGCCGCTTCGTCGAATGAATGAACCCTTACCCCAACCCCGACCCCAACCCCATGGACCCCCCAGGCGGAGATCAACCAGCTTCTCTCGTTGATCATCAACACCTTCTACTCCAACAAGGAGATCTTTCTCCGCGAGCTCATCTCGAACAGCAGCGATGCGCTCGACAAGATCCGCCACGACTCGCTGACGGACAAGGAAGCGTTGCGCAACGAGCAGGACCTTTTCATCCGGCTGATCCCGGACAAGAAGAACAACACCATCACCATCCACGACAGCGGGGTGGGGATGACCAAGGCTGACCTCGTCAACAACCTTGGCACCATTGCGCGCAGCGGCACTAAGGCCTTCATGGAGGCCCTAGGGGCGGGCGCGGACGTGTCCCTGATCGGGCAGTTTGGCGTCGGTTTCTACTCGGCCTACCTCGTCGCTGACCGCGTCACGGTCACCTCCAAGCACAACGACGATGACTGCCACGTGTGGGAGTCGCAGGCCGGCGGGAGCTTCACCATCCGGCCGGCGACCGAGGCGGAGGCAGCCGAGTGCAAGCGTGGCACCAGGATCCAGCTGACGGTCAAGGAGGACCAGGCCGAGTTCCTCGAGGAGCGCCGTCTGGTCGACCTCGTCAAGAAGCACTCGGAGTTCATCTCCTACCCCATCTCCCTGTGGAAGGAGAAGAGCACGGAGCGTGAGGTTACGGATGACGAGGCGATGGAGGAGGCGGACAAGAAGGACGACGGAGAGGAGGAGAAGGAGGGCGAGGAGAAGAAGGACGCCGACGGCGAGATCGCGGAGGAGGTCAAGCCCCCCGCCGAGAAGAAGTACAAGACAGTGCAGGAGACCTCGCACGAGTGGGACCTTATCAACAAGCAGCGCCCGATTTGGATGCGCCCGCCCGACGAGGTCACGCGCGAGGAGCACGCCGCTTTCTACAAGTCCATCAGCAACGACTGGGAAGACCACCTCGCGGTCAAGCATTTTAGCGTCGAGGGACAGCTCGAGTTCAAGTCCGTCTTGTACGCCCCGGGCAGAGCCCCGTTCGACATGTTCGACCAGCGCAAGAAGGCCAACAACATCAAGCTCTACGTGCGCAGAGTCTTCATCATGGACAACTGTGAAGACCTTGTGCCCGAGTACCTGTCGTTTGTCCGGGGCGTGGTCGACTCCGAGGACCTGCCCTTGAACATTTCGCGGGAAACGCTGCAGCAGAACAAGATTCTCAAGGTCATTCGGAAGAACATCGTCAAGAAGGCGCTGGAGATGTTTGCGGAAATTGCGGAAAATGCCGATGACTATGCCAAGTTCTACGAGGCGAGTATGCTCCCTCGCTCTCTATCTCCCTCTCTCTTTCTCGATCTCCCCTTGTCTCTGCCTCTGTCTCTGTCTCTCCGTCTCCATTCGTCTTTCCTTCCTTTGTCTACCCATCCACCCCTTCATCCAACCCTCCGTCCACCTGCCCCTCAACCTCTCCCCAGGCCTTCGGCAAGAACATCAAGCTCGGTATCCACGAGGACGCTACCAACCGCGCCAAGCTCGCCGACCTCCTGCGGTACCACTCGACTCGCAGCGGTGACGACGCCACCTCCCTCAAGGACTACGTCACGCGCATGAAGGAGGGCCAGAAGTCCATCTACTTCATCACGGGCGAGACGCGCAAGGCCGTCGAGTCGTCTCCCTTTGTCGAGCGCCTGCGCAAGAAGGGCCTTGAGGTCCTTTTCATGGTCGACCCTATCGACGAGTACGCCGTCCAGCAGCTCAAGGAATACGACGGGCACAAGCTCGTCTCCGTCACCAAGGAGGGCCTGCAGCTCGACGAGACCGACGACGAGAAGAAGTCCCGGGAGGAAAAGAAGGCGATGTTCGAGGGCCTGTGCAAGACGATGAAGGACGTGCTGGGCGAGGGAGTGGAAAAGGTGGTGGTGAGCGACCGCTTGGTCGACTCGCCTTGTGTGCTGGTCACGGGCGAGTACGGCTGGAGCGCCAACATGGAGCGCATCATGCGGGCGCAGGCGCTGCGGGACTCGTCGATGTCGACGTACATGGCGAGCAAGAAGACGCTTGAGATCAACCCGGACAACGCCATCGTCGGCGAGCTGCGGCGGCGCGCCGAGGCCGACGCGGGGGACAAGACGGTTCGGGATCTCGTGCACCTGCTGTTCGAGACGGCGCAGCTGACGTCTGGGTTCACGCTCGAGGAGCCGAGCACCTTCTCGAACCGCATCCACCGGATGATCAAGCTCGGCCTATCGCTCGACGAGGACGGAGCGGGGGACGACGCCGACCTGCCTCCTCTCGAGGAGGGGGCAGCGGCGGGGGGTGAGGACGCGTCGCGGATGGAGGAGGTGGACTGATCGGGTTGTCCCGATGGGGAACGGGTAGGTGGGGGGTGAGGGTCCGATGGGATGATGGATGTGGCTCTTGGCGCTGGGGGGTTCAGTCGAACGAACAATGCACGCGTAGGCGAGCCCGCGAGTCGCAAGCCACAAATCTGTGTCGGACAACTTCCCCCACCCCCTCAACCGTCGTTTTCGGCGCCCTCATGCCCGAGGACAGCCTGGGGCGAGCGGGGAGTCCTCGCGAGACAGCCTCGGCCGGGTGAAACAAACGAGGGTGATCGACCCCGCCTCGGCCTTTCGGTCGGCGAACACCCGAGGTGAGAAAGGATCGTGGGAAGCGCCGCGCCCGGGCGCTCGGGGCCAGGGAGGCCCGAAAATAGCCCGCAGCAGCCGGTTCTCGCCGCGTCGCGAAGCGGGCCTTGTCTGCACGGAATCTCCACCCCCTCCGTGGCGCATGATCTGTCGAATGCGCGGGATGGCTGCCACCCCGCGGTTGGGCTCGGTGCGAGACGCTGCGGGGGCGGCTCGGTTTCCCGGGCCCGCCGCCTCGCGCCTGGTGCGTCTGCGGGGGAGGTCGCGCGTCCGCCTGATCGCCGAGCTCGAGAGCGACGTGTGATGCGGCGGAACGATCGGTCCGCGGGACGTGGGCGCAAGGATCCGAGGTGGCCGTCGGGAGGGCGGCGCCGACGGCCGACAGCGCCCGGAGGGAGCCGCGGGGCTCCCCGGGGGCGACCGAGGGCCTAATCGGCGCCCATTGAGCCCGTGGATCGTTCAGCCTCGAGCACCGTCGCCGCAGGCCCGCCGTGGGTCGCCTCGCCCGTGGTGGGCGGCCACCGACGCCGCTTCCGTCCAAGGCGGGCGTGCCAGACAGATCCCCTTGTGCCGACCCTTTTCCTGCCCTATCGTCCTCTTTCGCAGTCTGTCAAAGCAGGAAAGTCAACATGACCGACGGCAAGACTCACCTTTCCATCGTCATCTGCGGCCACGTCGACTCCGGCAAGTCGACGACGACGGGCCGTCTCCTTTTCGAGCTCGGCGGCATCCCCGAGCGCGAGCTCGAGAAGCTCAAGGCCGAGGCCGAGCGTCTCGGCAAGGCCTCGTTCGCCTTTGCCTTCTACATGGACCGGCAGAAGGAGGAGCGTGAGCGCGGGGTGACCATCTCGTGCACCACCAAGGAGTTCTTCACCGACAAGTGGCACTACACCATCATCGACGCCCCCGGTCACCGTGACTTCATCAAGAACATGATTTCCGGCGCCGCCCAGGCTGACGTCGCCCTCCTCATGGTTCCCGCCGACGGTAACTTCACCACGGCCATCCAGAAGGGCAACCACAAGGCCGGCGAGATCCAGGGCCAGACCAGGCAGCACGCCCGCCTCATCAACCTTCTCGGAGTCAAGCAGCTCATCGTGGGCATCAACAAGATGGACTGCGACGTCGCCTCCTACAAGGAGGAGCGGTACAACGAGATTCGCGACGAGATGCGCAACATGCTCATGAAGGTCGGCTGGAAGAAGGAGCAGATCACGGGCGGCACCCCCGTCATGCCCATCTCGGGCTGGATGGGTGACAACCTCCTCACCAAGTCGGAGAAGATGGCCTGGTGGAAGGGCGTCGAGGTCACTAACCTCGCCGGCGACAAGATGACGGTCGTCACCATGAAGGACTGCCTCAACGACTTCGTCATCCAGCCCGACCGCAAGGCCGACGCGGTCATGCGCATGCCCGTCTCGGGCGTGTACAAGATCAAGGGCGTCGGTGACGTCATCACCGGCCGCGTCGAGCAGGGCAAGGTCATGCCCAACGAGGAGGTCCGCTTCGCCCCCACGCACACGGACTCCATGGCGTGCGAGGGCAAGGTCTTCACCGTCGAGATGCACCACAAGCGCGTGGACGCTGCCATGACGGGCGACAACGTCGGACTCAACGTCAAGGCCCTCCCCAAGGAGAACATGCCCCGCGTTGGCGACGTCATGATCTACAAGAAGGATGGCTCCCTCAAGGCCTGCAAGTCCATGACGGTCCAGATCCAGACCCTCGACATCCCCGGGGAGATCAAGGTTGGCTACTGTCCCATCGGCTTTGTCCGCTGTGGCCGCTCGGCGTGCAAGCTCACCACGCTTGAGTGGAAGATGGGCAAGGAGACCGGCGGCAAGAAGGCGGAGGACCCGGTGTCCCTGAAGTCCAACGAGGTCGCCCAGGTCGTCTTCGAGCCCCAGCAGCCCTTCGTGGTCGAGGACTTCAAGACGTGCGAGGGTCTCTCCCGCATCGCTTTCCTCGATGGCAACACCGCCGTCATGCTCGGCAAGATCATCAAGGTCGAGTTCAAGTAGATGGAGCATGTTCGGGAGTTCACGAGTTCCGACCGCATGAATGCACGCATTCCCCTGCTCCGCCCCCCGTCTCTCACCCCGCCGCTGCTTCGTTGTCTGACCTTTCCTGCCTGCCCCTACCGGAAAATTCTCGCCGCGCCTCGCCCATATCTTGCCGCCCCCTCCCAGCTTGCCCGCGGTGCGAGCCCTCGCGCCCTTGGTCAGCCCCCGGTAAGGAGATGGGGCTCGCCTGGCTCGGCTTCGGCCCCACCCCGGTCGGCTCGCCCATGCCGTTGTATTTCGACCTGCAGGCGACGGGCCTGCGGGTAGAGCTCCTACGCGTGCTCGGTGGGGCCGCGCACCTGTCGCATGACCAGGCGCGACACTTTTGCGCTCTCGTAGTCGCGGTTCCGGTTTGCGCACTTTGGGGAATAGCGCCACGGGGGACTGGCGAGTCGATACCGCGGCCGATCCAGCGCCGAGCAGGAGCCGACCGTCAACGTGACGGCCGTCGGCGTGGCGTGGGGACTCTCCCTCTCGCTCCCATCTTCGCCGACCACCGCCGACCTTCCCGATCTATCGAAAAACCCGCAGCGCGTCATCTCCTTTCTGTTGTTCTCGGCGTCTCCACCGTGTTGGCTCTCTGGGGCGTTCACGGCCTCGCCTGGATCGCGGCCCCCGCCCTGGTAGCCGACCTTGTCGGCCGCGCTGCGCCGCGCCGCCTCGCCGTCCCCATCGGGTGGGTCGTCTTCGGGGCCCTTCTCGTCCGCTTTGCCGTGGAGCTCTCCCGCGCCGGGGGCGACTCGTTGTCCAGTCGATTTCACCAGCTGGGCGTCATTGACCCCGCCACAGGCATGATGACGATGGCGCTCAGGGCCGTGGCACTGGGCCATGCCCGCGCCAATGCCGCCCGCCGCGCTGACGACGAGGCTTCGGCTCGGAAGGCGACGAACTCGATTAAGGCGTGCGATCTCCCCGCTGACTGGCCACCCGGCGAGCTCGCGGGCACAACTTGGCCCAAGCGGCGCCTCACCGCGCAGCCCACGGCGCTTGAGGCCGCGTCGTACTTGCTGGGCGGCCCCTCCCTCCTTGTCGGCCCCGCCGTGCCCCCAGAGGACTGGCTCGACTGGGTGACCGGATCGGGGCTCTACGACCCCGCCCTGGGCGCGTGGCCCGGGCGATGGCGGGAGATGGGACGTGTGCTTGGCACCGCCGCATGCCTCGCAGGCACGCACCTGTTGGCGCTGTCCGGCCGTTTCCCTGCCGTCCTGCCCCCGTCGGCAGCCTCGGCTGTCGGCATGGCAGTGTCTCCCGTCCTCGTTGCCGCAGGCCTCGGGGCCGGAGCCGGAGCCAAGCTGGCCTCGGCCCTCGGTCAGGGCTGGTCTTTCCCACGTCTCGTTGAGACGCGCATCGTGAGTGAGTTTCCGGCCGCCTCCCGCGCCGCCGCCCGGGCGGCTGGCGGTTCCGTCTGGTTCGAATACGCCAACGGAGCGCCCGACCACATTTCGCGCTTCGTCTGGATGGTATGCGTCCTGTGGTTTGGCGTGTGGGCGCGCTACTGGCTCGTGTGGAAGCTATCTGAGGCCGCCCTCCTCGCGGCGGGCGTCGGCAGGTCGTCGACGTCGCGCGGCCTCGAGTGCGGCGCCCGCGGCTGGACGGGTGCCGCCAACGTCCGGCTTGGCAGCCTCATCTGGCCTACCGGCGGCTTGCTCGACTTCGCCGCCAGCTGGAATCTCCGCACCGCCATGTGGATGCACCGCTTCGTTTACTCCCAACTACCCCAAAACCTACCCTGGTTGGGGGCCACGGCGCGCGTCGCAGTCACCCAGGCCGTCTCGGTCATCTGGCATGGCCCCGACGCAGGCTATTGGGTTTGCCTCATGGGTGCCACGCCCTATCTCAACGCATCGCGCGCCCTCGTGCGGGCCGAGCGCGACGCGCGGCGCACGGCGGGGCACTACGTGCACTGCCTCGAGGGTGTCAACGACAACGACGACGAAGTGGCCCGCGAGGCCGCGCAGCGTCGGCTCCGGCCCTCGTCGGGGCCGCCGGGCGGCAGGGCGCCTTGGGGTGCGGCCGCGACTGCATTGCGTTGCGTCAACGTCTTCATCGCCTACGTTTGGGCAACGCAACTCGGAATCCCTTTTAAGCTATCAACCCTATCTAATTGGGTGATTACCCTTCGGTACACCCAAGGTTGGGCCTGGTGGCTGGCCCTGCCCTTTGCAACGGTGCTGGCACCTCGGTGGCAGCGATGGGCGCTGGACAACAGGCCGTCACGGCCGTTGCGGTCGGGGGCCGCGACCGAGGCTGGGGGGAAGATCAAGGGCGCGTGAGGGGCGGGGGGGGTGGGACTCGAGCCGTCCAATAGATGGCGGTTCGCAGGGTGCCCTGCCCGAGGACAGCCTGGGGCGAGCGGGGACTCCTCGCGAGACAGCCTCGGCCGGGTGAAACAAACGAGGGTGATCGACCCCGCCTCGGCCTTTCGGTCGGCGAACACCCGAGGTGAGAAAGGATCGTGG
>Ga0181574_10003032_pt1 | contig 15034 bp, 10 predicted proteins | sample 101ome_24_FD_145600 | JGI IMG/M metagenome (GOLD analysis project Ga0181574, IMG submission 145600) | Coastal salt marsh microbial communities from the Groves Creek Marsh, Skidaway Island, Georgia - 101410AT metaG (spades assembly) | ecosystem: Environmental > Aquatic > Marine > Intertidal zone... | reverse complement strand
CGTCAGAAGGGCTGGGTACTCTGCCCTGACTGGGCCGAAAGCCAATAACATTGTTGAAGCCGGCCGGATTGCGCAACGATCCCATCATGTCGCTACCGTCGGCAGTGGGTAACAGCTCCGCCGCCAGAGCGACTGCGGCACCGCCGCTGCTGCCCCCTGCTGTCAGATGGGGGTCGTAGGCGTTTCGGGTCGCGCCAAACACCGCATTATAGGTCTGTGAACCCGCGCCGAACTCCGGAGTATTGGTTTTGCCAATGAAGATTGCGCCCTGTGCGCGAATTCGGGCAACGGGGAGGCTGTCTGCCGCGGCCACGTTCTGAGCAAAAATGGGAGAGCCGTAGGTGCTCACTAAGCCTTGGGCATCCGCGAGATCCTTGATCGCATGGGGCATCCCGTGCATCCATCCCCAGTACTCACCCTTGAGTAACGCTTTGTCCGCTGCCTCCGCCTGTCGGAGGAGTTCTGAATCGTCCACCAGACTAACGATCGCGTTATAGAGCGGGTTATATCGATGAATTCGCTCAAGGTATGCCTGCATCACCTCAACACAAGAAACGTCTCGGCTCTTGATTGCCTGCGAAAGTCTTGAGGCGCTGATGCGGGTGATTTCATCGACCATGGTTCTCAGCTCCAACGATCTGGTAATTGGTGACGACAGCGACAGTCCAAGAGCCGTGCTTTTTTTCAGGAAGTCTCTCCGATCCATGCGTTCCCATCTCCGCGTTGCTAATTGCTTTGGGGCTGACTGGTTCGAGTGAAAGCCCCCAGTTTAGGAATATCGCGATACAGAGAGTCGCCGGGGATCTGCAAGTTCCATTGTATCGCGAGTTAAATGCCGTTGAATATTAATTTACAGTAATGTATAAAAAACAAACTTGACGGCAATGTAAAATAAATTTTAAAAAAAAGAGGTTACTGATGACTAAAAAAATCGAGTCCGCGCGCTTTGGAAAAAAACTTTTCATGGTTGCGGCCATACAGTCCGCGTTTGCGCCGTTTGTTCTTGCGCAGAGTGGGGTACTAGAGGAAGTCATCGTCAGTGCACAAAAACGCGAGCAATTGCTTACCGAAGTGCCTCTCTCGGTGGAGGTTTTTGGCTCGGAGGAGTTGAGCCGAGGGTCGGTAACGAATTCTAGACAGCTATTTCAACTTTCACCATCAATTACCTTTGTTGAAGCCTATTCTCAGTCGGGCTCTTCGATGGCGGTCCGCGGCGTCTCATCGCTGGCGATCGAAGGAGGTCTGCAGTCCAGTGTGGTAATGATCGTAGATGATGTCTCATATGCGCGGTTCGGAGAATTCCTTGTCGATCTAGCTGATATTGAGAGGGTAGAGGTGCTCCGCGGACCTCAGGGCACGCTTTTTGGAAAAAACGCCACTGCGGGTGCGCTGAATATATCCACCAAGCGTCCCTCGGAAGAATTTGCATTGAATCTTGAAGCATCTGTGACGGACGAGACGGAACAGTTTTACAAAGCAAGTATTACTGGACCAATAACCGATTCTGTACGCTATCGAGTAAATGGTTTCTACCGGGAGCTGGACGACTTCATCAGCAACATCAACACTGCCAAAGCGGCTCCTCCTAGCCCAGCAAGCGCCCAGAACGCGCCAAATGCGATCAATGGTTACGAGAGTCAGGGCATTCGCGCCCAGCTGGAGATTGATCTCTCAGACAGTGTCAATCTTCTGCTGGCAGCGGATTGGAGAGATTTTGACGGTAACGGTGGTCAAAATCAGGTCATTACTCCTCGCACTGCAGATACAGCGAGGCACATTGCCGAGATTGGGTACGAGCCGCAATTCGGTCAGGACTTTATCGATATCGACGGCGATGGCTTTGTTGTCACCGAAACCTCGGGGGTGTCGGCGGATTTGAGGTGGAGCATTAACGAGAACCTAACATTCCGCTCTATTACTGCCTATCGTGAATTCGAGGAAACTTCGGAAACCGACGTTGATAACACGCCATTTGGCACCACAGCTGGAGGCGCTTCTCTGCAGTACTTTATGGTGGGCGAGTCCAACAACCCGGTGTACCGAGAATTCGATTACGTCAATCAGGAATTCCAGATGGAAGTCACTTTTGACGCCGCAACGGCTGTCTTGGGCGTGTTCTATAACGATTTTTCGGAGATAACGACGGTTGCTACCCCGTTTGCGATCCCCGCTTTCGGAATTATTTCAGCGAGCGGGTTTGTCGACGGAGGGGCCGACAACACAACATGGGCAATCTTTGGCGACGCCACCTTCGACTTCAACGAAAACTGGAGTGTTTTTGGTGGGCTGCGCTATACCGATGAGACACTTGATTATTCAATTGCCAACACAAGCGTGGTGGCGTTGCTGGGGGCGACCTACGAGCAGTCTGTGGATAATTACTTGGCGGCAAGGGATGCCGCTTTTATGGCCCCCGCTGTTCAATTCGATGGCTCTGTCTCGGAGAATGAGGTCACAGGGCGGATCGGTGTCACATATAATTTCTCTGATAATCGGTCAGCCTATCTCAGCTATTCAACAGGTTACAAAGGCCCGGGCGTTAACCTCTCCCGAACTGCTACCGATCCAGATAACGCAACGCTGGAACCGGAAACTGCCACGGCCGTCGAGCTGGGTTTCAAGGGTGGTTTTCTCGATAACCGTCTGTACCTAGGAGTGGCATTGTTCTCTCAGGAGATCGATGACCTACAACTTTCGCAATTAATACCGGGAACGATCAACAGCCAGCTGGTGAACGCAGGATCGTTGGAGTCGACGGGTGTTGAGATAGATTTCAACGCTGCGCTGACGGAGGGTTTGAGCGTCAATGGCGGCCTCGTCTATCTTGATGCTGAAACCCAAGGTTTGATCAACACATGTTATCCAGGACAGATTTATGCAACGGGCTGCCAGGCGGGTTTTGATACTGAGATTCCCGATAGCTCCAGCCCCAGCGGATTTCTGAAGTCTGCGCGGGATCTGGCCGGGGAGCAGGCTCCGTTAGCTCCTGAGTACTCGTTCCGGCTGGGAGTGAACTATGACTGGGTATTGAACAACATGCCTTTCAACATTTATGCCCGCTACGATTTCAACTGGAGAGACTCATTTACCTCTCGATTAGGAGCGGATCCCCAAGTCGAAATTGATTCTCTGGGACTTTCCAATCTAAGTGTCGGTCTGCTGGATAAAGATGGTCATTGGGAGGTGACGCTGTTTGGAAGGAACATCGGCGACGAGTTTCACATGGGTAACGTCTATGAGGTTAACGGCCTGATCGGTCGGGCCGTGGGGTATACGACTCGGGAGGCTTTTGCTTACTGGGGTGTGCGTGCGCGATACAGTTTCTTTTAGTAGCCTCATAGCCATAGGCGTGGCATCGACGGGGGACGTGTATCTTGGGAGGCCGAGGAATACCCTGTAGAGAGAAGTGCTTGTCTTGCCCGCTACTCAATGTTGAAAGGTACAACAGGACTTCGCCAAAGGGCCGTCCACTGTAGGTAGCCGGTAATAACCGTATGTAATGCTGCGAGCGATAAGAGCTGTAATTTCGCAAGTGCAAAAATAAAGAAAAAAGCGGTCGGGCTCAAACCCTCATGCTGGTCTTGCTTTGGGCCATACCTAAATGAAACTCTCCCGAACGTATTGCGTTGCAGAGGTATCATTATTTGAAAGCACCCCTAGCTACGCAATCATGGATAACATCCCCGAATCCCTCGCGATGAAAACTAGGAGCTGGGTATGGAGCTAGAACCGAAAGTGATTGCAGTCACTGGGGGTAGCCGTGGCCTCGGAAAGGCGCTGGCCATGCAGTGTGCTGAGCGGGGAGCGAGGGTCGCCATTCTCGGTCGAGATCGGCAGACGCTTGAGCAAGCGGCAGAGGATATTGGCGGCAAGATTATTGGCATTAGCTGTGACGTTGGCGATCCTGGCTCAGTGCGAGGTGCTTTTACCGAGATTGTGGATCAGTTTGGCGCTTTGGATGCGCTGGTTAACAATGCCGCTATATATCCGCCGTTTAGAGTGGAAAAAGCCAGTGATGAACAATTGCGCTCGGTCATCGATACTAATGTCCTGGGTGCCATGTATTGCTGTCGAGGGGCGATTCCTCTGCTGAAAAGATCCCGTGGCGATATCATTAATGTGTCGTCCGAGGCAGTGCGCTTTCATCCGCCTATGCTCAGTGTGTATGCCGCATCGAAAGCGGCTCTAGAGACATTTTCCCAGAGTTTGAGGGTGGAACTTGCGGGCCAGGGTGTGCGCGTTTCGACAGTGCGAGTGGGTCATTTACATCGCGTCGATGACTCGCCTCTGGATGACGAAACCTTTGCGGAAATGATGAAGGTATTTGAGGAAACAGGCTTTGCCGCAACCACGGGGCAAGGAATGGAGATCGATACGGTAACCGCAGCGCTGGTTAATCTTCTGACACTGCCCGCGGATGCCACGATGGATCTGTTGGAGTTGAGATCCCGCAATTGACCCGTAATTGAGAAGTTCTCTTCGGTTATAGTGCCTGAGTTCGGGGGTACGCCCCCAGAGTCAGGAACAATGTGGCGCCAAGAAAAACAGCGCCGCAGCCAAGCGTCAGAAAGTAATCATAGCTGTTTGTTGCATCCAGAATGGGGCCGTAAATCACTGGGGCCAAGCCGCCACCCAGAGTTGTGATGGCAATGAGTGCGCCGTAGGTTTTTCCGTAGGCCTCGAGTCCGAAGTAGCGCGAAACCAAGTAGGCCAGAATGTCGTATTCTGCGCCTGCGGCAAAGCCGACTAGAACAGTCGCCAGTATCATCAGGCCAGCATGCGCCGGGGCCAGAAGGAACAGCAGGCAACTGAAGGCCGGCGTTATCATCACGCAACAGGCGACCAATGGGCCGCTGATACGGTCAATGAGGAAACCGCCGAGTAACCGACCGACAATCAGAGATAGGCCAAAGGCGCTGTAAATTTGGTTTGCACTCGCCTGAGTGAACCCTTTTTTGACCAGAAGGGGCACTATGTTGGTAATCAATGACAAGATAACAATGACGACCAACGTCGAAGCGACGATGATGGTCCAGAAGCGCCAAGCTCTCAGCACCTCAGAAAATGGAAACCCTCGTCCCAGAGCCTCCTCTGACGGCGGGCGGGTGCCGGCCGTGTTCTGATTCTCACCGGTTTTCGGCAATGCAATCAGGCAAACAAAGAAAGTCGTCAAGGGCATCAGAGCCAAGATGAAAAATGCGTAGCGCCAATTCTCAGTTCCCACGACTGCAGACAGTATCAGCGGTGCCGCAGTACTGATGATGCCTCCGCCGGTCAGGATGATCGCCAGGGCGAGCCCACGATGCTTCTCGAAGCGTTGGCATGCGATTTGTGTCCAGGTGACGAGGAGTGCGCCGCTACCGGCCACGGGCAGGACGAGATAAAAGAGATAAAGTACGTGGCGGGTGATTTCAATGATGCCGAGCACCGCATAAAGCGCAGAGAACATCAGCAGCGACAGCAGAATGACCGGTCGTGCGTCGAACCGACCCAGTAGCCAGCCCGCCAGTTGTGACCCTATGGCAATGCCGACAAAGTTGAAGGTGATGGCAAGTTGTAACTCGCCGATGGGAATATCTAGCGTCGCCCTAAGGTCCTGCACTAGAGGGCCAAAACTGTACAGACCCAGATAGTGGGGTGAGGTCGTTACGCCCAGCAACGCGATCAGGAGTATCTTCCACCCGGCCCTGAATTCTCTATCCAATTGCTCCGCCCAGTAGCGCTGCTTCGTGACCGCAATAGGCAGCCTTTTAAACAGCGGATTAAATTTTCTTTATGCTTCCGAAAGCTTCCGGCGTAATATTAATATACATTAATGTAAAGTAAGATGCGCTTCGGCTTTTACTTTGGGCTCTCGCCTGCCTACGCAACAGACTCACGGCTAGTGGGGTGGCTATCCAATTAGTGTCTTTATGGGGGTGTAATGCAGTGACAAAGTACATTTATACGATACTGTCGAACCCCACATCGCCAGATGATGAAGAGACCTACAACACCTGGTATGACGGCACGCATCTCCACGACGCCCTTGATATTCGGGGATTTGTGTCGGCACAGCGATATCGAGTGCCCGATGAGTTTGCCGAAGCCGCTACGTGGCGATACTTGGCCATCTACACCATAGACACTGAAGACATTGCCGGCACCCTGGCGGAATTGATGGACCGGGTGGATACGGATGCAATGGTCATATCGCCATCGATTGACCGCGATAACGCACACTCCGCACCTTTCGCTCCGTGGGGGCCGCTGGTAACAGCTGACTGAAGATAAGTGCGTGAATAGGGGAAGAGCTATCCGGAAATTTATACTCGGAGTATTGTGTAGCTTCGTAGTTTCTTCGTGTTCGCAAGAGGCCCCCGTCGCGAGTGTGCAACAGGACAGGGATCCTGCGCGGGCTTCCCATAATGCCGATTGGCCCATGAAAGGGCATGATGACTCTGATAGTCACTTCAGCCCTCTCGATCAAATCAATACCGCCACTGTAGATCGATTGAGGTTGGCTTGGAGCTTGGACCTAAGTGATGAGCGCGGTGCTTTGGAAGCAACACCGTTGGCCATAGATGGGGTTCTCTATTTCCCCGGGAGCGGCTCGGTCGTTTATGCAGTGGATGCTATTAGTGGTGAAATCCTGTGGAAGCACGACCCCAAGGTTTACCAGAATACTGATCAAAGTTTGCTCCGATTCACGTGGCGGGCGAATCGTGGCGTAGCCTACAGCGACAACAAGATACTTCTCGGTACCAACGACGGCCGTCTCCAGGCGCTGGCTGCGGATACAGGAGATCTACTTTGGAGTGTTCGGACCTTTCCTGAGGGTGGAACTCGCTACATTGCCGGGGTTCCCCGCGTCTTCAAAGATAAAGTTGTCATTGGTAACGGCGGTGGTGATTGGGGCAATCGCGGGTACGTAACAGCATACGACCTCGAGACGGGCAAGCAGGTCTGGCGTTTCTACACTGTGCCGGGAACTCCAGAGGAAAACGCGAACGACCCGGTCATGCTGATGGCGGCGAAAACCTGGACCGGTGATTATTGGACAACCGGCATGGGCGGAACGGTCTGGCACGGCATCACATACGACGGAGAGTTGGATCAGTTATATATTGGGACGGGGAACTCCAGCCCTTATAACCCAGCCGTCAGAAGCCCTGATGGTGGTGACAACCTTTTTCTCGTTTCTATTGTTGCGTTGGAACCGGATACCGGCAGTTATCTGTGGCATTACCAGATGAACCCCCTTGAAGCCTGGGACTATAAAGCCACTGCAGATATTGTGCTGAGCGAAATAAGTGTGAGCGGGCAGCCGAGAAAGGTGCTCATGCAGGCGCCGACTAATGGTTTTTTTTATGTGATCGATCGGACGACGGGAGAGCTTGTCTCTGCAGAGAAAATTGGCAAAGTCACTTGGGCAGAGCGAATTGATCTGGAAACGGGTCGCCCCGTAGAAGCGCAAAATATTCGATATGAGGAAGGCAGTATGACCTTGTGGCCGGGCTTCATGGGCGCCCATAACTGGCAGTCCATGTCGCACAATCCTGAGACCGGTCTTGTCTACATACCCTACATGCAGCAACCGACTCGTTATACGGTTGATCCAGACAGTATTGCCGGTGGGGTGGGCTTGCACTTGCCCCTCACCGATGACGAGGAAGACGGGAAGGGAAAGCTTCTGGCCTGGGATCCGGCAGAACAGCGGTCTGTGTGGTCGGTACAGCATCCCTCGATCTGGAACGGTGGCGTGATTTCCACCGCCGGCGGGCTGGTGTTTCAAGGGACAGAACAGGGTTTTCTCGATGCCTATGACGCTGAGACTGGAGAAAAGCTCTGGAGCTTCTGCGTGGGTCAAGGAATTATTGCGTCTCCAACGACTTACACAGTCGAGGGTCGGCAGTATGTTTCGGTGCTGGTTGGCTATGGTGGCCAGGCGGTTGTCACTGTGGATTTCAACGATACTTACTGGGACTATCGCCTGCCCAGACGGTTGCTCACTTTCGCATTGGATGGCACTGCCGAGTTCGATGTCGCGGCATTGCCCGTGCCCAAAATATTGGATGACGATACGCTGCTAATCGACGAAGCGGCTGTGAGTAGAGGGTCACTTCTATATAGCAAGAAAATGTGCCTTATGTGCCACGGTAGGGGCGCACGGTCGGTGGGTGCCCAAGGGCCTGATCTGCGTCGCTCGGGTGTCGCGTTATCGCCTGAATCATTGGGTGAATTCCTCAGGGCTGGCGGTTCCGCAGAGTATGGAATGCCGGCCTATCCAGAGCTTTCTGACGCCGACGTCAATGCGCTTTATATGTTTATTCGCGCGAGCGCCAGAGAAGCGTTGGGTGGGCGTGATTCTGGAGCTGCAATGGCAAATACCTCTGGCTAGTTGCGCCGCTGGAAGGGCGGGCCCGACCTCGTCCCCAAGTGATCCGTCGGGCGGCGTGTTAGATAATTAACCCTGCCGAGTCAGTGTCTTTAACGGCCGATTCGAAATAGCGGGTAGGACGTTCCCTCCCCTGCATAAAAAAAATCTAGCGTGACGTGGCAGATCGGATCGCCGCTAGGGCGTCCCAGTCTTCAGCGGCAGCGATGCCACGTTGTAGCAGTGCCAGTATCAGAGTGTTTGCCGCAGGAGTCCGTGGGAGCACTGCGGTGGCCAGTAAGTTCATCGTCAAACTGGCGATCATGGTTAGGCGGTAATCGGCAATGGCTTGTTGCTCGCTGTACCCCGGCAGGTTCGTCTCGACCTCCTCGAGATAGCCCGTTAGCAGCCGCTGCTCATGCTCTCTTCGATCTTCGGTGCTCAAACTGCTGGCCGTAAAGTACGCAAGGTCATACATGGGGTTGCGTAGCCCCGTCAGTTGCCAGTCGATCAGAACAGCCTCTCGATCTGGGCTACTTTCTTGAAACAGCACGTTGTCTACCCTGAGATCGCCGTGAGTAATGGTGAGATGCCGCCATGGTAGCTGATACCATTTGGCCGTAAGGTTCGCGCATTCGGTGATCGTTGAGTACTGTTGCGCTGATAGCAGGTCGCCAAAACGCTCCGGAGCGAGCGCGGCGCCAGTCATAATGACTTCTGAAAACAGCTCGCCCATCATTGACATGCGCATCAGCCATGGCGGCATAGCGCTTTGCTCTGGGCATGCAAAGCTGCCGTGTAGCCGGGCGATCTGGCGTATTACAGCCTCGGCGTCTGTCGCGTCACAGCCAGCAATTTGGTCCCCCGGTCTGGCGGCTTGCGACAGGTCCTCAGTGATCAGGTTGAGGTGTCCCTCGTCGTAGGCAAGCAGATAGGGCTGCGGTATTCTGCAGGCCTTGCGCTCCTTGATCATGGCGTAACTGCCGGCTTCACGGGCAAAAGTGCCTAAGGCTGCGGCCCCGAGACGCTGTTCTTCCTGTGCGGGGTGAAATTTACAAATCAGGCTGGTGGGGGCATCCGCTATGTCTTTTCGATAGCGGATGATGATTCGTCGTGTGTCACTGGCGTTTCCTGCGCCTATAGCCTGTAACTCAATGTCCGCAACTTGTGCGTTACTGAGACTCGACTCGGTGAGTATGCGCGTGAGCCACGCCGGGGTGATATCGGCCACTCGCTCAAGCATGGGCAAGTTTGTATCAGCCCCAGAGGTCATTGCCATAGGGTGAATTCCAGACTTCCGTGATCAGTTCGTCGATAACTCTGAAGATCTCAATACCGCTGATTGTTCGATCGTCATTGGTGCTGGTGCAATTCCATACCCAGGCGACAAATTCTCCCTCGTCGAATTGCACCACCCGCTCGAACACCATGCCGTGATCCCGGAATTCCTCAACGCGGTCGATCTGGTCCTGATGTGAGAGCTCTACGCGCTTGCCACTGTAGTGGCGGATTATCGGGTCGGCACAAATCTCGCGCACCAGCTCAGGGCGCATTTCGTTCCACATCACTAAGTTATAAATGTTGACGATCTCGGCAGGGGATCTAGCCATTGTGGTCTCTTGCTCCTAGCTTCAGGCTGGTCGATTTCGGCGTCCGGTCAATAGCTCGGTGGGCCGTATCTTCTCGTACTCACTTACTATCGGTGCAAACTCCTCTGGGGTGCTGGCATGGATAATCACGCCGTCGGCTCCAGCCCTGAGTTGAGCTACCCACGCTTCGGCACATTCCTTAGGGCTTCCTACAGCCGCCGTGCGCCACTCTTTAGGAATAATTTTTTCGATCTGCTCCAGCTGGTGGGGTGTGGCGAGGCTGTCAACCAGACCACCCACAGAACTGACTGAGGGGTGATTGCGAATCTCTTGCAATGTATCGGCATCCCAGCCGTTAATTTTCGCCAGCGTATCCCCGTAGCCGGGTACCTGAAGGTAAGTGACCAAACGGGCAATGATGTGTTTTAGGTAGTCTTCTTCCGAACCGCCACAGGTGGTGGCCATTACCGACCAGACCTTAACAGTACCGTCCGCTCTGTTTGTGTCAGCTTCGCCTGACCGCACTTGATCAACAGCGGAGCGAAGGGCTCGGTCGTTCATGAAGGTGTGCAGGTGAACGCCGTCGTAAATTCTGCCGGCGTGTTGTAAACCCTTGGGGCCGAAGCCAACGAACAGGACCGGGATATCCTCTTGAATATATTCAGCCAGATTCAGATGGGCGAACTCGCCCAGCGCACCCTTGAAGTTCGTTATTGCCTCGCCCCGCCAAAGTTGGCGCAGTAAGTCCACGAATTCCGCTTCCTGTTGAAAGGTAATGGGTTTCAAGCCCATTGCTTTCCAGCGCATTGCGGCCCCTTTCCCTAGTCCCAGTGCAAAACGGCCATTAGAGAGCTTGTTCAGTGTTGTGGCCATGGTGGCGGTGAGCACGGGGTGGCGTGTATTCAGATTGGTGGCGGATGTCCCTATGTAGATGGACTCTGTTGCAGCCGCCATCGCACCGCAGATGGCGGAGGCCTCCTTGTAGTCGTACCTCTCCGATAGCATGACATTGCCAATGCCAAGTGCCTCTGCATCTTGCACCTGCATTATGGCGTCTCGAGGGGTACGGGTGTGTCCCGGCAGCACGTAAAAGCCCAGTTCGGGGAACTTCGAGGCATATTCGGGGTAGGGTTCGTCTTCCATGCTATTCGTTCCTGCTCACATTTAGGATAGGAGTGCCTCAGCGTCCAAATCGACCGCATGCTGAGCGTGGCGAAGTGCCATGGTGTGAAAGAGTTTGTCGCCGCGCGGCGTTCGCACAGTCATCATCGCCGCATTCACGGCAGTCATAAATCCTGTGAACGTAGCGCGTCGATAGTCGTTCCAGCAGCGCTGCCAGTCGTAATCGGTCACCCCCAAGCGGGTTAATTTCTCGTGGTACTCGTGAACCAGCGTTTCCTCATGAAGACGTCGTGCCTCGGGTAACAGGCCGCCACCCAGAAACAGTGCGACATCGAGCATCGGGTTGCCTGGTGTCACGGTTTGCCAGTCAACGGTGCAAATCGATATTGGATCGGTGCGGGTGTCGATCAGAAGATTATCGAGCCGATAATCGCCGTGGACGAGACACACTTCACTGTAATTGGCGAACAGTGCCGAATAACTGCTTTGGGCAGCTACCCGCTTGAGGATCGTTATCGTTTCGGTGTCTATGGTTTCCTCGAAGCGCTCAAGAAAACCGGGAAGATTTTGTTTAAAAAATTGCAGGTTTTGATCGGTCTGCATCGGGGCGTCCGCTGGTCTCATCCAGGAGAGCTGTCGCAACTGTGGTTTATTCCACGTTGGGGCGTGAAGCCCCGCCAGCTCAAGTACCGCTACCCGTGCGATATCGGAGTGACAGCCAGCAATCTGGTCTCCGGCGATTGAGGCACTGAGGTCCTCAAGTAGCACCGTGAAACAAGAGCCCGAGTTATCTATCGCAGCGTGGTAGCACACCGGCGTACGGATGGTCACCTGTGCCTGAAGATCCCGGTAAAAGCCCACTTCGTTTCTATAGAGACCACCTGAGGTTGCCGTTGCGAGGCTAACTTCGTTCTTGGAGGGAAACTTACCGACGAGCGATTGCGGAAATGAGGAGTTCGCTTGCGCGAATGCCAGACAGAATCTGATGGTCCGTGCTAGTTGTCCGGTGCCGATCGGCGTGGCAGTGACACGCACTACAGGGGTGTCGTCATCACCAATCAGGTGCTCGTTAATCCAGCTTGCGCTGAGCTCTTCGGGATCGGTTAAAAAGCCCACCTCATGCATGGTCAACAGGTTCGACAATGGCCTCTATTGCAACCGGGATGCCATCCAGAAAGCAGCTGCCAGAAACCTGCTCCCAGTCCTCCGGATTGCTCGATGCCAGCTGGTTCACATTGGCGCCCTGCGTCTTGTTTGCCGACGTCCAGCCGCCGTCGTGGCCAAACCCATGTGGATAGCAAACAGCGCCCTTTGCAACGCTATCAGTAATTTCAGCAAGCACCGTGATCTCGCCGTGATCATTGTGTACCCGCACCCATTGGCCATTTTCAATATCGTGTGTTTCGGCGTCATGAGGATGAATTTGTAACGTCGGTCGGAGTTTTTTCGATAAACGAGGTGAGTTGTGCATCCACGAATTCAGGCTGTGAATCAGTCGCCGGCCAAATAGCCGGAGTGGAGGTATATCAGAGAGCACCGACTCGCTAAGCCGGAAAAATTCGCCCTTGATCACTCCGTCCATGAGGCAGGCTTTGCCATCGGCATGCGCTATGCGAGACCAACTTGCTGCTGCGGGCATGCGCTCAATGTAACGAAGGCCGTGGGGATGCTCTCTCTGGAGCTTCCGGAAGTTCAGGCCGTCCGGCTCGTCGCCAAACTTATCCCCATAAGGCCCCATACGCAGACAGAAGTCAGCTACGTCGGTTGGCGTAGCGCTTTCAGAGGCTGAAGTTGGGTCGACACCGGTGAGCAGACTGACGAGATCAGGTTTTCCCATGAGTGACAGCAGGGCGTTGTAGATGTCGAATTCGGCCCGGGTTTCGCCGAGTGGCTCTATCACCGCACTCACGCAGTGAATCCATGGTTCGGGGGCATTGGCACCCCAAAGATCGTTGGTATCGGCACGTTCAACAAAGGTAGGCGTGGGGAGAATGTAGTCGGCGTATTTATTGGATTCAGTCACGTAAAAGTCGAGGCTGACCATTAAATCCAGCGAGTCGAGGGCCTTGGCTGTGCTCTTACCGTCGGGGTACGACAGGACTGGGTTGCCACTGTCAAGAAACAGCGCCCTCAGTTGCCCTTCACCCGGGGTCGTGATCTCTGCTGCGAGTGCTCCTCCGGGCTGTAAACCCCAGATCAGAGGGAGATTACCGATTCTCGATCGCTCGTTGCCATAAGGGAAAACGGGTACCTGCATGCCTTCCGGGACAAAGGCCGATTGACCAATGATGGTTCCGCCGCTGATACCAAAGTTTCCCGTAACGATATTCAAAGCATCGATCAGGACGCTGGTGAGCGTGGAGAACTGGCCCCTGTTGGTTCCCACCCGGCCGTAACATGCGGCGCGTTTGGCCTTGGCAAACCGTGTGGCCAGTCGTCTGATAGATCCTTCAGGTATGCCGCACTGCTGGCTCGCCTGAAAGAGGTCGAAACTTACGATCGTCGATTTAAGATGGTTCCAACCGGTTGTCTGGGAGTTGACTCGGTCGTTATCAATCGCCTCTTGCTCAATCAGGCATTTCAATATTCCTATCAGGAGCCAGGCATCGGTATCGGGCATGATTGATTGATGTTCAAAGCGCCTCGCCGTCTCGGTTCGGCGCGGATCCACCACGACCACCCCTTCTCGCTGCGCAATTGCCCTCAGCTTTTCCAGCACCCGTGGTACGGTCGACAGCGACAGATGGGAGACAACCGGATTGCCTCCCAGAATCAGCAGGAAATCGCAGTCTGGCAGATCAGGAAAAGGCATGAGACCGGCGTCCCCGAAGACCAGCGCAGAGGCCGCACTTCTGGCGCCGATATCCACATGCATGGCACTGTAAACTTTGTCGGAGCCGAATAGCCGAATAAAGGTTTGAGCTGCGGCGGCGTGCTGGGTCGAAAATGCGCTGGGGTTGCCGAGGTACATCCCCACCGAGTTCGGGCCTCGAGCGTCGAGTATCTCCACCATACGACGGGCAATGTCGGGCAGCGCATCTTCCCACTGTACGGTTTCAAATTCACCGGGACCCCCGACTCGTCTCAGAGGCCGAAGCACCCTTTCTTTGTCGTAAGTAATGTCGGCGATTGCGGGGCCTTTAATGCATGCATACCCTTTGGATACTGGGTGTTGCCGGTCGGCTTCTATGTTGGATATCTGCCCATCCTGCACAGTAGCCACGAGACCACATTGCGCCTCGCATAGTCGGCAGTAAGTGATGTGTCTGCCAGATTCGCCTGGCGTTGATGTAAATGCATCGACCATCTGCGTTTCGTCTCAAAGCCGCACATGACGGCGATGCTGAGGTAGACAAGGACTTTACCCCGAGATGGCTAAAACTTATCATTAGTGTAAAGTTAATGCAAAGTGCTTGAGCGCGAGTTTGGTTAGGAGGTTTTGTAGCCATGTCTGCCGAAGGGGCGATAAAAGTCTATTGCGCCGACCATTCAGAAGACTTAGAGGCCGCAATGGATCTGACAAAGATCCATTCTGACGACCTTCACTTTCTCTCTCAATTGACCGACGCCGGTATCGACGACGGAACGGTCACCAAGGTTCTGTTCAGGGACGAAAATAGCGGCATGAGCCTAACGTACGCGTGGTTCAAAAGAGGCTTCCCGTTACCCAGACATCGCCATAACGTAAATTGCCTCTATTACATCATTTCGGGTGATCTCAAGCTGGGAACCAAACTGCTCAGCGCTGGGGATGGATTTATGGTGCCTGCAGACACCGTCTACAGTTACGTGCCGGGCGAAGAGGGGGTGGAGGTGCTCGAGTTTCGGACCGCAGCCAGCTTTGACATCCGGTTCCGCTCCAGTGAATCGGCCTGGGAGAAATTGATCTCAATAGCGATCAGCAATCGCAATGCGTGGCGAAAACAGGACGACCCTCATGTCGCAAAAAGAATAAAGGGTTCGGGTG
>Ga0181574_10003029_pt1 | contig 15049 bp, 9 predicted proteins | sample 101ome_24_FD_145600 | JGI IMG/M metagenome (GOLD analysis project Ga0181574, IMG submission 145600) | Coastal salt marsh microbial communities from the Groves Creek Marsh, Skidaway Island, Georgia - 101410AT metaG (spades assembly) | ecosystem: Environmental > Aquatic > Marine > Intertidal zone... | reverse complement strand
TCGGTCATACCCGGCCAATTCACCAAGTTCGCCCTACCGGACCAAAAACAAGAACACGACATTTCGGAAGTGAAGACCGTGCTGCAGCACATGTTTGATGCCAACATTGGCGAAGAAGGCATTGTGTTCACGTCGGTGTAGAACCCGGTTCTCCGAAAACGGCTCAACATTATAGCAACCGCCCCTCTCAGACGATGCATGGCTCATGCCCAACGAAAGCGCCTTTTGGTTGTCAAAGGCTCTTTTGAGCACTTTGGGGGAGGAGAACGGGATTTGATCAACAACCTCAAAGCGTGGTCATCCTATTTCGACATCAGCCTTGCAACCTTGCATCCAAACGAAGAACTCATCAAGAAATTGGATTCATTGAACATCCCGTTGTTCTCCCCGGCAACGAAGTGGTCGTACGCCCGTGGAACCGTTTCAGAAATCTTCGCAACCTCATCAAAGACCGCCTCTCAAAAATGGCGCTCAATGCTCTCTTCAACCGAACAGGGCGTCGGTTTGAACACGGTGTTTTCCAACATCGACGCCGTCAACATCACCTCAGGGATGGCTTCGTTGGAGATCCTTCCGCTGATACCGAACGCCGTTCCCGTTCACACGCACATGCTCGAGCCGAACCGAGGTTTGCACACCAACGAACTCCACTACAAGGTCGACGGGACGCCCAAACAGAACCTCAAACTCACCAACCTTCTGTTATCAAACCAACGAAGAATTGACCTCAAACTCGCAAGGCTCGCTTCGAAAAGAGGGGAAATGAGTGGGAATTCAAAGTTCACGTGTGACCGAATCAAACAGGTTTACGGGATTGATGCGAACCTTCTCTACCCCAGCATCAACCCGAGTCTCTGGCCGCTCAACGCCACCGAAGACGAAGACTGGGCATCGGTAAAACAAGAATTTGACCTGACCGAAAACAACTACGTCATCACCATCGGCCACGCAATATTTGCAAAAGGCCTGTGGCAAACCATCACGAATCTGAGCCGTTCGGGTTTGCAACTCGTCCAAATCGGCGGAGGGGTCACCGAAAAGCACCGAGAGCACGCTCAAGCGAACAACGTCGAACTCAAACCCCTGCCGAGGGTCTCCCAAGCGACGATTCGGGCGTTGATGAGAAACGCCAAAGCCATGGTGAGCAACGCCATCAACGAACCCTTCGGCCTCACGCCCCCCGAAGCCTACTTCGTCGATTGTCCGGTGATCGTGACCAATCAAGGGGGCTTTCGAGAAACCGTGGTCGATGGAAAAACGGGACGTCTCATGAACGAAGGAGACGATTGGCCGTCGGCCATTGAGCAAGGACATCAAAACCGTACGGCATGGTCGGCGGCTGGCCGAGAGCACATCAAGCAGCTCGACCTCACACCGGAAACTCAGGCGAAGAAACTCTATGAGTGCTTGAAGCCGTATTTTGAAGCGGAATGAGCGCAAGCACGCCAACCGTTCTCCACCCCCTCCGATGGATCGTCATGACGGGTACGTTGCCTCAGAGGGTAGCGCGTGTCTCGCCCCGCAGTGTCGCATTCAGGCGGCGAAAAACCCGCTATTTCAAGGCTAAATAAGTCCACTGAATCAGTGAGTCAAAAGGATGAGAACACTGGGTCGTTTCAGGTCAAATCCAATAGCAACAGTGCGTCAACAATTTCGGTTACGGAATCCGCCACCACGTATAAAGAAAGAGAGATACATGTAGGTGTGTCCGATAATAATACTAAAAACCGACCAAACGCCGTAATTTATCTTAGAGTCTCATCTAAGAAACAAGCAGATGAAGGATATAGCATCGCCTCTCAAGATGTGAGTTGCAATAATTATGCACAACTCAAAAACTTCAATGTTGCTAAGGTATTCATTGATGAAGGGATTTCAGCAACAATCCATCTATGGAACAGACCAGCAGGAAAGACGATGAGAGAATATATTGAGAAAAACAACATTCAGCACATCATTGTAGTCAAGATGGATCGGTTGTTTAGAAGTGTGCGTGACCTATTGGAAACGGTTGACGAATTAACTGAGAAAGATATTGGATTTCATTTGGTTGAATTCAGTGGACAATCTCTTGATACTACTTCTGCAATGGGGCGGTTTTTCCTTACAGTCATAGGAGCGATTGGAGAATTGGAGAGCGGGCAGATTTCAGAGAGGACTAAGCAATCAGTAAAACACATGAAGAGAGAAACAAGAGGTTCACAGGTGAAATCTATGGTTGGGATTGTAACGGAGATGACCTCATACCAAATTGGCATGAACAGTGTATCATCGACTATATGCGAGACCAGCATTACGGATACGGTTGCTCAGGCTACCAAATAGCAACAATTCTCAACGAGTTAGGTGAAAAAGGAAAACTCGGAGGAAGATGGCAATCAAGCACTGTCCTTCGAACCATCAACTATGAGTTTCACAAGAATAGAGACAAGCCCCAATTCGTTAAACCAAAATGGTGGAGTAATGCAACATTCACAGATTTGATTCCTTGGGACACCGATAATTGCCTGAATTTCTATTCCAAAAACACAATTGCTGCCGCTCTTGTCAAACCGCAACCAACTTCCGCTCAATCTGCTTTCGTTAGCTCAACAAAGGCCACAAAACCTGTTGAATCGTTCAGCCAAGAATCAATCCCCAGATCCAAGATGAACAGTGAAGTCACCTACGCAGACTGCTTAATGAATTGGGATGAGTTGTGAATCTCAAATCTCTCAATGATGTAGGGGTGATATAGGCTGACGCTCTCCGATTGTGCATGGGCGAGGGTAGAAGCGCATTCATTGTTGATAATCGGGAGACCGATCTGACAGACAAGGTGCAAGGTTATCTTGAGAAATGGTGCGAGGTATCTCGGCAATTTGACATCGCAACAGGCTACTTCGAAGTAGGAGCTCTCTCACGGCTTGATGGTGAATGGCAGAAACTTGACAAGATTAGAATACTCATGGGTAAGGATGTCTCAAGAACCACAAAAGAGGCTTTAGTCACATCAATAACCGAACAACTTGACAACTCTTTCGATGAAGAAAAAGAGAAGCATGGTAACGAGTTTCTGAGGGGTATCCCTGCGATTATCGAGGGAATCCGTTCGGGTAAGATAGAATGTCGCGTTTACACACCGCATAAATTCCACGCAAAGATGTACATCACTCATGCGAAGCACAATATTATGGGGCCAGTGGCACTTGTAGGCTCTAGCAACTTCACAGTGCCAGGAATTTCACGTAACATAGAGTTGAATGTCAGAATTGAAACCGGTCATCAAGTCGTTGAGTTACAAGAATGGTTTGAGCACTTCTGGGAGCATGAAGGCACTGAACCAATTAACGAAGAAGTGCTTGATGTGATGGAAACTCATGCACATGAGTACGAACCATTCCTTCTTTACGGCAAATCATTAGAGGAGTATTTTCGAGATAAGGAGACAGTCGGACCTGCCGTATGGCATGAACAAGATTCAGTAATGTGGCCAATCCTCGACAAATACCAGCAAGATGGCTATCAATCAATGATTGAGATATCTCGTGAATGGGGCGGTTCATTCCTTTGTGATGGAGTTGGTCTAGGTAAGACGTATGTCGGCCTGATGCTGATTGAGAGGCTTGCTGTACATGAGAGAAAGAATGTCCTATTGCTTACTCCCAAGTCTGCTTACGAAGGTGTATGGGAGCCTGAATTGAAAGAAAAACTCAGTCACCTGACAGGATGGGGTTCTAATTTCATGCACCTCAAACATACAGATCTCACACTTAAAAAATTGGCAGATAATTGGGAGGCTGCAAAGGATAAATTTGATTGTATTATTGTTGACGAGGCACATCATTTTCGGAACAGAGCGAGAAGTCAACGCTGGCAACAATTCTTCAATTTCATCAATGAAGGTAATCAGAAACAGTTGTTTTTCCTAACTGCAACACCCATTAACAATTCAATCAAAGACTTGAAGCATATGATTGACCTTTTCACTGGAGACGATGACAAACATTTCAACCGTCCACCACTCTCTATCCCAAATCTTCGCGGGCATTTCATGAGATTGAGAAGGGCATTGAATGTGGTTATTGCAACTCAAGAGATGGGCGAGGACATTGATCTATCTGCGGCGCTAGCAAAGAAGGAAGCAAACGCGATTCTGAGAGAGGACAAGTTGATTCGAGAATTGGTCATACAAAGAAGTCGAAAATATGTCAAAGAGAGTCAACGGATTTCCTGCGGACGACATATTCAATTTCCTGAGCCACAGCCTCCTCAGGTTTGGCGATATAATTTGAGGGAGATTTATGGAGATCTTCTCGATGAATTTGAGGAGGCATTTGACAAGAAAGACCCACTATTCAAACTTTCAATTTACTATCCTTACGAGTACTATCGTGACCAGAAAGCACTGGAAGAGATGGAAGATTTTGACTTCAAAGTTGGTAGGTTGAAACAGATAGCTAGACTAATCAGAATCGGGATTCTAAAACGCTTTGAGAGCTCTGTTCATGCATTCGACACATCGTGCTGTAAATTGATGATCAAGTTGGTCGCATGGCTTGATACCCACCAAATTGATGATGAAGCGAAGAAACGCCTTGCAGAGTGGAAGAAAGAGCACGAAGACCTCTTCCTTCATGCCAAGAGCGTGATTTCCGCTGGCTTTGAAGATGGCTCGGCTGAGGATGAAGATGACGAAGAGGACGATGCATTCACCGATCTACCCAACGTTGAAAAGATTTTTTGGGATAATGAATTGTTTGATGTACAGAAAATTATTGATGATACCTACAATGACCTCGCACAGGTTGTAATTTTTATTGAGAAGTTGAAACCGATTACAGCAAAACAAGACGCAAAACTTGATGCCATCGTTAATCTCATCAATACAGAAGCGAAGACAGAAACAGGCAAGGTCATTGTCTTCACTGAATTTATGACAACTGCCCGCTATCTCAAGAAGCACTTGATTGAACGATTGCCAGAATGCAATATCGCTGAAGTTGACAGCCAGACGAAAACGAAGAGAACCACAATCATACGTAGATTCTCACCTTACTACAACGGGAGTTCATCAGAGAAATTGATTGAAGACGGTGAAGAGGAAATTGATGTCCTCATCTCAACAGATGTTCTCGCTGAAGGTCTCAATCTACAAGATTCGACGCGATTGGTTAACTATGACATTCATTGGAACCCTGTCCGACTCATGCAAAGAATTGGGCGTATTGACAGAAGGATGAATCCAGAAAATGAAGCCGCTATCATTGCCGCACACCCCGAGAGAAAAGACGAGCGGGGAAAAATCGGAGTATGGAACTTTCTTCCTCCCGATAATCTCAATAGTTTGATCAACCTGTATGAAAAAGTTACAGGAAAACTGATTCTAATTTCAGAAGTGCTCGGAATCCAACACGGGCACGGCCTCGACCCAAGCCAAACAATGGAACAATTGAGAGAATACAATGAGGAGTACGATGGTTTCGAGACAACTGATGAAACATTGCGACTAACACTAGACAGATTAGTTGCAGAGCATCCAGAGCAAGTAAAGAAGTGGCGTAAAATGCCATTCCATACACTCAGTGGAAAAGCAAACGAAAAGGGTAGAAAGGGTGTGTTTTTCTGCTACCGAATTCCTGAACCAGTCGCTTTGTCGGACGATGAAATTGAACGTGGGGTTGTACCTGGATGGAGTACAGAAGATGGCATGGGTGAAAGCCTCTGGTTCTTCTACGATACAGAAACCGATGAAATTCTTGACCAAATTGGGCAGATGCCAGAAATGCATAGAATCATTCAATGCGAACCCGAGGCTGATAGAAAAATCACAATTGACGATGATAATTTGAGAAAGATCAAGAAGACGGTCGATAAGCACATCAAGAATACCATCATGAGGACTTTACAAGCACCTGCAAAAGGTGTAAAGCCTCGGTTGGTTTGTTGGATGTACATTGAATAGGGAAATGAACACTATATAGTGGTAACCTTATTCAGTAGCATGACTGATGCTACGAAGAAGGCCGAACTTATGGCAATGATGGGACCCATGATTGAGGAGCGAGGATTTGTTGCGTATAGTGATGTGGAAGATAAAATGAGAGAAAAGTATCCTGATTTAGAAGGCAAGGGTACACTCTCTGCCTACTTGAACAAACGTAGTCACGTATCCAATAGGGAGAATCCAATCTATGGAGAGGGGTCCGGTTCGAATGTGGATATTCGTAAAACCAAATTTAAAATTGCGGGAAAAGGTCAAGCCAAAGTTGGAATATGCAATTACTCATTTGACGAAGAAATTACAACCGAGGACGAATATGAAAATAGGGTTTATGATTTCACACAGGACGAATGGGACCAAAAAATGAGGAAAAAACCGAGTAGTTGGTATGACAACAATATGAGTAACTCTGTTGACGTTGGCACCGAAGAGGTACCTTCCGACGATACTGGAACGGGAGATTCGGATGACAATGAGCGAGAAATACGATATGCAGAGATATTAAATCGTCGAAAAAATATCGTCCTTGAAGGTCCACCTGGCACTGGAAAAACCCACGCTATAGCAGGAATAGTGAAAGAGTTAAGATCTTGTGGAATCGATGTCTGTGGCGACGGTAAAGGAGAATTTGCAATCACTATGCATCCTGCAACGAGCTATGAAGATTTTATTGAAGGATTGCGGCCAATTGGTAAAGGAGACTTTGGATATAAACCAGGAGTTTTTGTTCAAAGAGTTAAGGATGCTATTCGGTATCCTCGCCAGCAGCATGTCATACTTCTGGATGAATTAAACAGGAGCAATGTACCAAGAGTCTTGGGTGATCTGTTGACAACCTTAGAAGCAAGCAAAAGAACTGAATCTTTCTTCAATGTGGCGCGAAAAGGAGACTATTTCACAGATTTTTATTTCGTAAGTGCCACGAAAGTAAAACCACCAAAAACGGGCAAACCGTCTACATTACGGTTCAGTAAACCGCAAATGCGCGAAGCAAACTCAGGCCGTGAAGAGGTTGAATATATCTGTAATCCTTCAGATGAAGAGATCCGAATTGATACATTAGACATCGAAACAACTCGGGATTTAGGCGTTGGTGGTTTTGGTGGAACGCATGGCGCATTGCACAGTGTAATGGGAGATGAGATATTGAATGAATTAGTCTTAATATTCATCAATGGAATAGCACACCCAATTGTTTCCTCTGATGTTGTTGAAATGATTCTGAATAGCAACCCAATACCACCTGGCACTGAAGTACAAATTTTAACCGAAGACGGGGTTCAATCATTTTTCACCCGTTCACAGAAATATATCGAGAAAGAGGAAGCTACGCGAAGATTTCATGGCACAATTCCCCTCAATATTGCAGTTGAATCAGATTGTGAGTGTTATGATGAGAATGGGAAAGAAAATGAAGACATGGTTTCGGATTATTATTGGTGCGAGAATTGTGATGACATGTGGGATTATACAGATCGTACCGAGGTTAGTCTTTCTGGTTCAAAGAAACTTCTACACGTACCAAACAATTTGCTTGTAGTCGCGACAATGAACACTACCGACCGTTCTGTAGCCCCTCTTGATGCAGCTCTTCGCAGAAGGTTCGTCTTTTTGCGGGTCGACCCTCTCGACAAGTTTCCTAAAGACAAAAAGATAGGTTTGAAAGGCGAAGGATTGAAAATTTTCAATAAAACTGAAGAATTATGGATCAAGTTGAACGATCGACTCAGAAAAACTCTTGGCCACGATGCGACCATTGGGCACTCATATTTATTCGAGCTAAAAAAAGAATTATTGAGTGCAGAATCCGATGAGAAATTTGATGAATTACGGAAACAATTTTGGCAATATTCTGTATTACCTCAAGTTGCAGATTTGCTAGACGCAACCGGTCGGTCGAATGTGGTTTGGAACAAAATTAATTTGGAGGAAAAATTCAACCGAATCGGACTTAGTTTGAACACGGGGCCAGAGGATTTCAAATCATTCGCTCGTACAATTGTTGTTGAGGTTCCGGTCAAAGATGAACCCAGCGATATAATTCAAACTGAGCAAGAAACGGAAGCAACCGAAAAACCAGAAACGATAGATTCTACCACCGAAGAGAGTAAAACTGAGGATTAGGGTGAATCGTATGGAATCCCAGTTAAAGGAATTCACCACCAATACCTCTTCATCAGATAATAGTAAAACAATAGGCTTCTCTGGCAATGAAGGTGGTTATATCGTGGCGGTAGTGCCAAGACTTTGGTTTCCAGAAAAAATCCCAGTAGGTTACGTTGATGATTCCAAAATATTGATTGTACCTGATAAAGGTTCACGGATATTTCGCTCTTCAGAAATTCCGGGGAGCGATTTTAGAGATCATAACGATAACTTTTGGGTGACAATTTCAGATAGGAGAAATGATGCAGAAAACCAATTTCAACACGATATTCAGCAGATTGAAGATGAATCAAAACTGATTCATGCATTGTTCAATCTTATTCACCATAAACCAGGTTATGAGCCCAAAGATAACCCTCTATTCTCTCTATCGAGTGATTCAACAGATTTTACAACATTCTTGTTCAAAGCGATCATCGACACAGTCAATCAAGAAATGCGAGAACTGAGAAGAAGCTACCATGAAATCAAGGTGCAATCATCTACGATTCGTGGTCGAATTGATTTCTCAGCTAGTATTCCATTGTTAGCATCCGGATCTCCTGAGCTCGTCTGTATTAGTGAAGAATTTTCTCTAAGCGCGCCCCATTACTCTGCTTTGATGACTGCCTTCGATTACATTTCTTCATATCGTTCAGCAAATAGCGCAACCTCTCTTCTAGCACCCATATTGAAAGTAATTTCTGAGGATGCAACTGTCACTCGGGCAAAATTTCGAGAAATCCCTTCATTTTCTCATGGTATAGCGGTTCGAACACTTAGAACAACGCCACTGCCTCCTCCTTTGCGAAAGTGGTCAGCAATTTTCGGATTCGCACTCTTGGTTTTAGAGGGCGGTGGAGCAAATATGGAGGCCGGGCAAACGGTGAACAATACTGCTACTTGGAGTGGAGCAAAACTCTGGGAAAATGTTCTTGAGACGGTTGCTGAGCGTGCTTTTCCAAATTCATGGTATACTCAAAATGACCTTGATATGCATAATCCTTGGCATATTGGTGATCATTCGCCGGCGAAGAAGAAGCCAGATATTGTAATTTCCAAAGATGATTACGACATCGTAATCGACGCCAAATACTATGATGATTTGAGTTCCGTGATGAGTGGGTCAAGCAATTACCAACTGTTGGGATATGCGTTATCTGCCTTGGCGTTGGAGGGCAAAGATGGACCTAAAAGAGTGGGCCCACGAACTGTCGCATTTGCAGTTCCTACTCGAAAGGCCGAGGGTGTTGATGTAGTCCACGCTGATCCTAATTTCAAGTATAAAATGCAATTTCCATTTACAATATTAGCGGATGAGGCTGATGTAAAACCCCCGCTCGGAAAACCACCAATTCTCCAAGGTCTTGAAATAGAATTTCCCGATGCTTATGTATATACAAATGAAGACAATTGGGATGATTATTTTGAAAGGGTTTCTAAATCATTCAAGGACGTTGTTTCACAGTTTATCGACAATTTAGGTGAAGATCCAGAAAAAACACGAGTTGAATAATATGGTATTTCATTTTCAATCTGGCAATGAATCTGGGTTACACGCACGGATTCGCCAGCTCCTTTCTGATTCAATAGAAGCCCATTTTTCAGTGGCATGGATTACCATGGGGGGCTTTGATATGATTAATTCAGAAGAGGGTGAAAACCCTCGCGCTTTGGAGACATTTCTAGACGATGAACGTGCAAGATTAGTAATCACTGTGGGATTAAGCGGTCGAATTACATCGTATGATGCATTAGAGGCCCTACTTCAACTCCAACAGGATAGTACAGGATGCCTTGAGATATATGTCAGACACACCGAGGGCGGGGGAAGAATTTTCCACCCTAAGACTTACTTATTCATCAATGATGTAGGGCTAACAACACTGATTGCTGGCTCAAACAACCTTTCAAGGCACGGGTTAGGTCAAAGTGAAGAAGCGAGTATTGAGATTAATTCTGAAAATGCACCCGAAGCAATCGAGAGTGCGTTGACCGGGATGTTCGAAGTTATCGAAGTTGACGACGAATCTTCCCCGTCTAGATGGCTAAACGAAGAACTGTTGGAAGAGTTGCTGAGATCCGGGCTTGTGCTTCGCGAAAACAGTCCTGCTTCGAGAAGAAACCGTAGGAGGCAGAGGAGCGGCATCCCCAATCCAGGAATTTTTCCACCTACATCTGAACATATACCGGAGAATTTGCCTGAATATGGTTCTGGTCGCCCAACGGTAAACAATGATGGCAACGACGGCGATAACGGCGACGACGCTGACGGTGTGTACATCGGTGTGCCTTGGGGTTCGGAGGAACATCCTATTCCAGAACATAACGGAATTCGATTTGCAATGGTGACAACAGATACGGATATAGCAGGCGGTTATGGGGCTGCGGCACCCGAAATCAGAATCCCTTCACACAACCAGAACCGATTTGAACAGAGAGCAATTGATGAAGGCTTAATCAACGTTCGTGATTTCTTTGTATTCCCTGAAGAGAGCGACTTCGCCAACGGAAACGACCTCACTGTATTTTGCTTTAGGATGAATAATCAAGAAGTAATTCAGTTGGAAAGTAATGCGAGGATTTGGCACAACCAATCGGGGCCTGGAGGCGGTAGCGGATACAGATTGAACATCACAGACTCTACAATTCTTCGTTGCTCTACTCAAGGAGGCGGAGATGTTATTGTCATAGATAGCGTTCAGCAGGGATACTTTATTCGATTCGTTCCTCAACAATTTGCTGCCGAATGGATAGACTTTATGAATAGAGAAAATAAAGCAGGAAAGCAGTATTGCTTCTTCAATAACGGCGCCCTAGTTGAACTACCAATTGATGATTGAACATCGCTTAGACAGACTTCGATCTTGTCCCTCGATTTTGAACGGCCTCGCACAGATACCAGTAGACTTCGTTGCGCTCGTCCGGAGTAAGTCCAAGGATGTCGAAAATGAAGTCATCAACAGCTTTTCTGTCGGGTAGTGGCGATGGAGTTTGTTCTCGGATAGGCACCTCGGTATCGAAACCACATTCCTCAAACACTTCTCCAATTTCTCTGTTCACCAACGAGTCATAGACTGCATCATCAATTCCATCAAGCAAAGTTGGGTCAATGATTTGGTGACCAGTGAATTCAGGCCCATAGAATGTCAGAACACCTCCGCCTTGCCCCTTCCTACCTCTTAGTTCAACAAACAGTAGACTCAGTGTACTGTTGAGTGCAAGTATCGTATTTTTGACACTGTATCTATCAGGGTGGAGTTGGCCTATGAAAAATGAATCATTGACGAAAAATTCACCCCCTTCGATAAAGAATATTCGGGCACCATAGAATCGATTGGAAACGATGTCTGCTCTACGAAAGTGCCCTTTACCCATTGTGCGCCTGGCTTTTGGATGAGAGATACTCTTCTGATTTGATAAATCAAGTCTAATTCCACTGACATCTTTGAATGAATGGAGAAAGGGAACCCTGTCCGGTTGAGTGCCTGCACTCTCGGATAGCACCTCATATCCATTTGGTAAAACCCTCATATTGTTCCTCTGCGTGTTGTGACAAATATCCCTAATTGCACGAAACTTGTCCGAGTGGTTTTCCATTAGATCGTGGTATATTTGTGGAGCTCTTAGGATTAAACTCCACTTGTAGCCAACATATCTGTTTCGATTATCAGATCCCCTTGATAGCAGTTCGCCTTTAGAGATAGTTTGCTCAGTTCTCAAGCGAGGGTCATGAATTGATTTCTCGAAAGATTCTTCAAGCATAATAAAATCAATATCATCATCTGAGCTATCTTTCTCCATGATGGAGATGATTGTGTTAACTTCTGCACTTTCAAAAATTCGCATCTTTCTGAAATCAATGATTTTGATGCCACTGAATTCCTCGATCAAGTCTTTTTGCAGGGGTGCGCCAAATTCAACATCTAACCAAGTATTGGAGCAGATAAAACAACTAACTCCCTCCCTTCGAAGTAGTTGTTTAGCACGGGCATAGAAGTAGATGTATAGATCGGACTTTCCTGAAACTAGGCCAGAATAATATTTTTTTCCCACGACCTTTGTTTTACTGCCAATATCTTCTTGCCGCACATAAGGAGGATTGGCAAGTACAATGTCAAAGCCTCCATTGTCTCTTACAAATACGTCGTAGAATATTGCTCCAAAATCAGCACCTTGACTTTTTTCATCATCACTTTGGTCCCCAATAATTTCTTGGTTTAGCCCCTCCCACTTTTCACGAAGGCTTTTCTTATCCTCTCCCGATGATGAAATGTATTTGTTTCGGATATTGCTCATTTCTTCAGCCCTAGCTCTGTTCCCAACTGGATCCCAATGCTCTAATTTTTTGACCCAATGAGGATCTTGATTGAGAAGGGAATCGCCATGTACAATATTCATATCGAGATTAGGCATTAACTCTGGCTCTGTTGCATCCACAGAGATGGACAACCAAAGTCTCAACGACGCTTGTATAGTTGCGAATCGATCAAGGTCAACACCGTATATGGAGTCGCTAATGATTCTCAGTTTCATCTCAGTTCGACTTTCTTCAAGATCTTCTGCTGTCGTTGATAGTTTGGTATGAATACGAACCAATTCATGCAAGAGTCCGAGAAGATACGCTCCTGATCCACAAGCAGGGTCTATGGCCTTCACATCAGCCAAAACAGAATTAATTGTACGCGCATCGTCAACGACCATTCCTTCACTGTCATTATCATCTACTAGTTTTCGTATTGTTTCAGTATCAATATCAGTTCTCCGTTTGAGGACTGATTTGATTGCTTCTTTGCACATGTACGAAACAACAGGACGTGGTGTGTAGAACGCTCCTTTTTCATTTCGACCAGTGACCAATTCCTCAAACAGAGTACCAATCATTTCAGGATCAATAGCAACATCAACATCGAGAGGGGTAGATTCTTGGACAGTGAAGTTATATTTGTAGAACAAACCATCGTCGCCGATAAGGGTTTCAAACATTTCATCGTCCAAATCCCTGATTGCTTTGTCAAATTCTGTCTCATCAAATAGACCTCCATTGAGGAATGGAACATCACCATATGCCGAATCATTTTGCTTACCTTCAATCGCAAGTCCTTCAATGAAGAGTCGTTTCAACCTTGATGAGTAGAATGTGCTGGAACCAACACCGCCTGCATTGAACAATTCTCGGAGGTAATCATCTGTTTCTCCGAAATTAAGCCATCCTTTCTTCTCAATGAATCTAAGGAAAAGAATTCGGTTAAACAAAATCTGAGTCGCTTGATGTATATCATCTTCATCTGTTAAGTCGGAATTGTTTCGAATAAATGGCTTCGCAATTTCGAATTCTTTTCTGTAATCATCGTAGAATTTCTTTGAAACCTTACTCACATCAAACGCAGAGGCAACTGCTTTTGTTGCTTCTTCTTCACTCAATCCAGGTTTGTAAATGAGGTTTGTGAGGTTGTATTCACACACTGTTCTGATATGATCGTTTGGCCCCCAACCAAATATCTGCAATTTTGATGTTTTTTCATCTCTCTTCGGATTTTCGAATCGTGCGAATCGAAAGTACTCGGTTTCACTATGGCATAAGAAAAGAAGGTGTTCCTTTTTCCATGAAGGGTGGTCAGCCGTAGGTCTAACCTTCTCCATCAACGCTCGAAGGATGGTGCGCAGAGGGGTTGTCATGCCTCTATCTTGCGTGAAGAATTTGTTTGAACCAAAACGAACGATGAAGATTCCATGTGGCCAGTTGGGAAATGGCATCACTTGACGAAGCTCGACTGGTGCATCTGCACTACTGAACCCCATTTCCTCAAGAACATCATCCCATGAATAAGAAATGTCATCAATCTCAATGTTCTCATCATCCTCATCAGCTAATGGCCAATTCAGAGCATCTTGAAGAAGGATTTCAATCAAGTCTGATTCGTCACCAGATTCCTGAACTTTGCGAATTGCTTTTTCGATTCGCACTGCATCTGAGTCAACCATCTCCCACGCACCTCAACTCGCTGTTGTGCTTGGACTACATTACATAAGCGTAAACCAAGATGAAATTGAATGCCGAAATTGTGCAAACCGCTATGGGATTTTATTGAAAACAGTGGTTTGGAAATAATAGAAACAGTGCTCCAATCAAGGGGTTGAAATAGTTAGGAACACAGGGTAGCGAATGATTCGACCCACTGCGAGCCCTTTGATTAGTCCAAAATGAATCAGTGGGTTTGTGTATTGACCCTATGATTTACTGCATAAATCACTACATTTACGACTCAACGATAATTTTCTGTAATCATCAATATCTTCATGATGCATGTGCAACGTGGACAAAACATGTCGGAAAGCGCCCTGAAGAGATTTGTGAACGAATTGGCGGGCAAGGTTGTCCTTATTGTGATGGGCATTGCTTTCATGATGAACAGTCCAATTTTCGGAAATATTGTTGATGACCCGAACTTGTCAGAACTCGTTGCTGTTAATACTCGGCTCCTCGGCCTTATTTTGATTATTTTTGGTGCCCTTAACATCGTAACATCATACTATCTTGCCGTTGTTGAAAAGGAAGAAATTGCAGAGGCGAAAGACGCAGAGTGAATCAGAGGGACCCTCTGCTTGAGGGAACAGGAGGCGATCCTGCCCGGACACCCAAGGTTTCACCTTCACCATGCACCGCTCAAACGCCTTTGAGGTCAAGCAAGCCTCGAGCCAGCCGTGAAGATGGGGCCACGGTTGGGCGTCAAACCAGGTTCGGTCATGGTTTGCAAACTGACGCACAAACGGGAAGAGCGCGTCGCTGAGCGCAGTTGAGAACGTGGGTTGTTGGCCAAGGCGGACGTTGAGGGCACCGAGGTAGACAGCGGCAAGCGTTCGCTGTTCGAGCTCGTCCACCCCTTCGTATCGGTTGGGGTACTTGTAGCGGTCCAGATG
>Ga0181574_10003020_pt1 | contig 15071 bp, 13 predicted proteins | sample 101ome_24_FD_145600 | JGI IMG/M metagenome (GOLD analysis project Ga0181574, IMG submission 145600) | Coastal salt marsh microbial communities from the Groves Creek Marsh, Skidaway Island, Georgia - 101410AT metaG (spades assembly) | ecosystem: Environmental > Aquatic > Marine > Intertidal zone... | reverse complement strand
ATAGCCCCGCTGTCGTGGTTACCAAGGACGGGTTTGGTCATGTGACAAGCACAGGGGTCCGCAACGCTGTTATTGTCGACGACACTTTGTATCTAGGCACTGCCAGCTCAGCAAACCTCGACTCAGCTGGAGGTCAAGCGGGTTGGGGGTTATTCGAGGTACAGAAGCCAGTGGCGGCGGGCAATCTGCCTCGACACTAGGGCGTCTTATTCTCGTGGATGTCTTCGGTGAGTCTCTTCTCTAGCGTCGTGCCATGTCCAAACCCTTGCCTCCCGAGGCGCCTTGAGCCAAGACACCTCCGCTTGCAAACAGCACAAAAATTAATAACACAACTCTAGTCAGGTCCAACTCGAAAACCTCAGCTATAAATCGTTGGGAAAAACTTACCATATTGCAGGTACATCACCAATCTGCTGGCCCTCAATTGAATGCCAGCAATAGCGGCAGAACCTATAGATGCGAAAAACTTTTTTCGCCAGAAAACATATTTAAGGGACATTTTTTCTTAAACTTGTTTAGCGCCTCTAAGACCTATAGCTAGGGCAACCAGTTACCATCTTGGCAATTAGTTGTTCTCCAGAGGCACAGTGTCTATTCGCATCTCTCTCAACGACCGCTGAACTGTAGTGATACGCACAATCTGCGCAGCCAACGACTTTCTCGCCAGCTTCAACTGGTGCCGCTTCTCCTTCGGACATCTCATGTGTCGCCACAGTAGCCCAGTAGTTGGCTTCCGCATCGAAGGCTATCCACTGTTTCGCCGGTGTGTTCTGTGCCTTCTGCCGGCGAAACACATTGTCCCAACGGGCCTATTTGCACCGAATACGCATTCCGCGCAACGCTCCTTATCGCTACCCACGATGCAGGCTCTCCTCGATCCATAACCGTCTGTTTCTCCCTGCTTTCGTCCAGTTTCGATATTGCCTCCACCCGAGGTTGTACAAAGCCTGTGCTACACGGCGCGCTGCAACGCTTTTTGCTGATGGGAGGTAATCACCTGTGACCAAAGATGCCAAAACCCGTTTTCTGACCAAGCTGGAGCAAATGGCCGAGGCGCTCTATCACATGGGAGATTCCACTTCCCATGACGATACCTGGGTACAGCAAAGAAACTACCTGTGGGGTTACGGCAACGCCGGTAAAACCATCCAACTGGTAACGGCGGCTGAGATACAGGAGGTAATTGATCGGGCGCACCTCAAGGTTTACGGTGAGGCGCGAACAGCTCGAGCCGAGCGCCTTAAGCCGCTGGGTGATGGCTCAGAGGCGCCTGACTGGGACGCTTTTGATGAGCCTACTTTTGAGCGAAGGCAGCAATCGGAAAACTCTTAATCGCTACCTTGCCCCGGTAGAGACCTCATCCGAGGACCCATCAATGCACGCACTCCAAGACTACAATAATCATTTATATTTGGTTTAATTGACAAAATATCTACATTATAATAAATGTAGACTTTTTCGTTGACTTTTCCAAATCCGCTGCGTTATAATTAAGGCGGGCTGGCAGAGGATGGAAACCGATGGAAGAACCCCCTAGAGATCGATCTCCCGCAGGAAGGTTCCGTTACCTCGCCGAGCGCAGGGTGCCCAAAGCACTGCGCGCCATTAACTCTGTCACTAATCTCAGCGACCGTAAGAATTACGAATTCACCGAGGATCAAGCACAGCAAATTATCGATGCGCTTACGGAGTCGCTGGACGAACTCAAAAACGAATTCGCCCGCAACTCCCGCTCAAGGAAGAGCAGTTTTGAGTTGAAGTGAGGCACACCCTTCGACTCGTTCCACCGCTGCACGTTGTCCGCAGCATTCCAACCATCAAGCACCCCCAGGAGGCTCATTACGAATGAGTATTGAACGGCTTTACGCTCGAATTGTTGAAGACACCCACATCTGGAACTCCCCCATCCATGGCACAGAGCACTGGATGCGGGTTCGCGATAACGCCCTATACCTTGCCAAGCACAACAACGGTGACCCAAAAGTGGTCGAGTATTTTGCCATCCTGCATGACTGCCAGCGATGGAACGAAGATATCGATCCAGAGCACGGCCCCCGCGCAGCCGACTACGCACAGACCCAACGATCGGTTATCGATCTCTCAGACGAGCAGTTCGCGCTATTACAACGTGCCTGCGCCGGCCACACCCACGCCAAACCAGAAACCACCCGCGACCCCGACCCTACCCTTGCCTGCTGCTGGGATGCCGATCGCCTGGATATTGGCCGTGTCGGCATCAAACCGAGCGCCCGCTATCTCTTCACCGAACATGCAAAAAGCCTGGTAGCGCATCTATGACTGGAGAGAGCCGACACCCTTTGACGGCCCCAGTGATCGACAAATCAATCAATAACCTATTGCGAGGAGTGCATCTATGACCGCTGCAATCGTAGAATTCCCCAAGACCAACTCAGATGTGCTGAGACAATTGCTTTCGACGGCAATGAAGTTGGAGGCAAGCGAGGAGTCAGAGGCCTGCATCTCGATCCAACGCGAAATCATCTGCACTTTACTCATGGATAACCAGAAGAAAGCGCGTATGGTCATGGCGCTCAGCAAGGCGCTGCATCACCTTCGTAACGATGATGCCGAGGAAACCGCCTGATGCGTGTGGCAGACACCCTCTTCCTCGACTTTGAGGGAGAAGGCCCCAAGGGACCCAACAGGGTCCCTCAACTCCCATTCCTGGCTGGCCTTTATCGACCTAAAGCCCGCGGCCGGAAGAGCCAGTTTTCCGTGTCGCTTTTCCGAGAGCACTGCACCCCTGTCAAAAATGGCATCCCGGAAATTTCAGAAATTACGACACTGGAGGCATTCATAACGCGCATCACAACGCAGGCTGAAACCGAGGGTCTTACCGTGTGCTATTGGTCATGTCATGAACTGGAAACCGTTCGGCACTTTCTGCCGATAAGCGTGGTGCAGCGATTTGAAGCAATTAGCCTTAACGTTAAGCCCATGGCTGATCGATACCTAAACCGCCGAGGTAGAAAATTGGCAGATAAAGATGACAAGGCACTCAACGCGTACCTCGGTGCAATTCGCTCAAAATCCACACCCGTTACCGCACCAACCGTGGGTGCTGCAGAGTCATGCCGCCGGCTGGACCGCTACTCCATCAAGGAAAAGAAATGGAGCAAGTGGAGCGAGGCGCACAAGGAGGTCGCAGCAGAACTTGTTCGATACAACCGGGAGGACTGTGTGGCAAGTCACAAGATACTTCGTGCAATCGCAGCTCGCGATCATCGTGCTGAATAATAAGGTTTAGCACTATGAGCTCCAGGACATTCAGCACTAAAAATCGCAATGGCGGAGGCTATCTATGACAGATTCCAAGCTTAATACCGGGGAGACTACAGCGGTTCTCCGGGCACTTTGCGCCGGGTACGACCCGGATACCGGTCGAGTTCTGCCAGAACAATATATACCCAGGAGTGAAGCAGTACTTGCAGCTCTCCATCACGCAGCTTCGGCTCTAGAGGTGGTGAATAAAAAATCAGAGCAAGTCACAAAACCCCGTAACCAAGGGAAAAGATGGACCGACGAGGAAGAAAAAATCCTGGAGAGGGAATTTCGACAGCAAACGTCACTCATTCAAATCGCAAGACTTCTCGAGCGGACAATCGCGGGTATTAGATTCAGACTGGAGTCCTTGGGGCTGTTGGAAAATCTTTACGTGCCCGACGAGACATCGGAGCCTAGCCATGAGGGCAAAGATGAGCCAGCAGATCCCGCATCGAGGTCGCAACAAGCTAGCTTAAATCAACAACTCACCGAGGAGCAGTTACAAGGAATCCTTGAAGAGTGCAGAAAAAATAATGAGTCGCTTATTCAACGGGATATCGCGAGATTTATCCCTCAGCTTGAGTTGCTCACCTCAACGCCGTCATCTTCGGAGGAGCAGCAGCTCGCAACAGAAATAACCAATTATTTTTTTACTGCAACAGAGTTCTCACTGACCATGGAGGACGTGCCGTTTATTGAAGATCAGGGCGCTTGCGATGAGCTAATTGCCGAACTGGAGCAACTGGGCTCATCGTTGGACCAAGAGTCGATTTTGTTTAAGAGAATACAAAAGGAGATTCGAGGCCTTATAGAGTCGCGAGCGGACCTGCCTACCGGCGCACAGCACCAGAAAGCGAGGACACTTAACGAGGCTCGCAAAAAGCTTGACCGGAATGCGCCAATCTGCGGCCATCGAGGGTGCACCAGTCAGATGACAATCCGAGAGGGCAAAGGGGATTTCTTTTGGGGCTGCAAAACCTTCCCAAACTGTTGGGGAAGAAAATTTTTATCGAAAGCTGAACGCGACATGATCCCAGATTAAACTCACGGTGAAACGACATTCCTTATAGAATCTATAAGGAATGTCCCTCATCTTTTAATCACTACCCTCGCAAGGTAAGGCTCGTCCCTCCCAGTACTTGATTGAGTAATGGTACACCTCACTTCAACCGAACCAATGAGATCACGTTGTGCTTGATAAAGATCGAACTAACCCGCCTAGGCTAGTTCCGATAGTGAGTCTGCAAGCGCATTAATCAAGCTATCTATCGCACCCAATTCAGTCGTAAATGGCAATCCAAGCTGAACGGTATCACCGCCATAACGGACGTAGAAACCTTTTGCCCACATGGCCATAGCTACTGCAAAAGGGCGTAGCAGCGGTTCGCCGGGTACGGCTGCTAAGGTTATTGCACCAGCCAATCCGTAGTTACGGATGTCGGTGACAAAAGGGCAATCCTTTAGCGAGTGCAGGCCAGCCTCGAACTTCGGTGCAAGCGAGTTTACTTCTTGTATTAGGTTGTCTTGCTCGAGAATATCCAAGGTCGCCAAAGCGGCGGCACAAGCGACTGGGTGGGCGGAATACGTGTAACCATGTGGCAGCTCTAATGAATATTCTGGGCCCCCATGCTCCATGAAGGTATCATAGATTTCTTGCCTTACTGCTACCGCGCCCATGGGAATCGCGCCGTTAGTAAGCTGCTTTGCCATATTCAAAATATCTGGAATAACACCGAATGCCTCAGCGCCCGTTTTGGCTCCCACTCGTCCGAACGCAGTGATCACCTCATCAAAAATCAACAGAATTTCGTGCTTGTCGCAAATTTCCCGCAGCCGCCGAAGGTAACCTATCGGCGGCGGGAGAACGCCCGCCGAGCCCGCCATTGGCTCAACGATGACGGCCGCAATTGTGCTCGCATCGTGAAGAGCCACAAGCTGTTCAAGTCCCTCCGCCAAGTGAGCTCCGTACGTGGGCATCCCGCGGACGAAGAGATTTTCTGCTAACAAAGTGTTGGGCAGATGGTCTGCCTCCACAGCCTGACCGAACAAAGTGCGATTCGGGGCTATGCCCCCCACGGACATGCCACCGAAATTCACACCATGGTATCCCTTGGAACGGCCTATGAGTCGAGTCTTCTGCCCTTGGCCACGCTTCCGCCAGTAAGCGCGAGCGATCTTGAGAGATGTATCCGCCGACTCAGAGCCAGAACCCGTGAAGAAAATCCTGTTAATCCCCGACGGCATAAACTGCGTGATCCGCTCGGCAAGCTGAAAAGACTTCGGGTGGCCGAACTGAAAAGCTGGCGCATAATCAAGTGTCCTCAGCTGTGCGCTGACCGCCTCAGCGATTTCGGGACGATTGTGACCCGCTCCACAGGTCCACAGCCCTGAGAGGCCATCGAAGATACGCCGGCCCTCTGCACTTAAATAATAGTTACCCTCGGCGGAGACAACGATGCGAGGATCACGCTTGAACTGGCGATTACCCGTATATGGCATCCAGTGGGCATCCAACTGGCTCTGGGTAAGTCCAGCACGCACATCAAATACCCCTTGAGTCACGCCCAACCCCGCGAATTGACGCAATCCTATCTGCTAGTAGACAAAATATTTCATAGAGAAGCGTAGCACCGACTAACGCAGTACTACCTGTGTTATCCAACGGTGGCGCCACCTCAACCACATCCCCTCCGATTAGATTGAGCCCTGTTAGTCCTCGGAGAAAAGTGAGCGCCTCCAATGAGGTGATCCCGCCAATCTCGGGAGTTCCAGTACCGGGCGCAAAGGCCGGATCCAGGCCGTCCACATCGAAAGTAATATAAGTCGGCATATCGCCAACTACGCGACGTGCCTCCTCAATAATCGCTTTTACACCGACCTCCGCAAACTCTTCCATGAATACCACACGCATCCCTTTCTCCAGCGAGAAATCCCATCCCTCAAAGGTGTTCTGAGCTCCTCGAATACCTATCTGAATGCAATGCTTCGGGTCGATCAGTCCGTCTTCGGTAGCGAGGCGAAAAGGGCTGCCGTGACTGAACTTGGACCCCTGAAAATCACCCCATGTATCGGTATGCGCATCAATATGAATCATGGCAATAGGTGCTTCTTTGGCAATAGCACGAAAAATTGGGTAGGTAATTGAATGATCTCCACCCACAGTTAAAGGAATTACATTCTCTTTGTGGAGGCGCGAGTAATAGCGGGTGATGTCGTCAAAGGTGTCTGAGATAGAATAATGGTGTTCCATCGGAACGTCGCCCACATCTGCTGCTCTAACCTGTTCAAAGGGCGCCTGCCGGGTAACACCATGATAACGACGCATGAGGGCGGACTGCTGGCGTATCTCCGCCGGTCCATGCCTTGCCCCTGGTCTAAAGGTCACGCCGCCATCGTAGGGAATACCTATTAGAGCGATATCCAGCTCAGAGAAATCATCCTGGTACGGCAGCCGAAGAAGCGTGGGCACACCGCTGTAGCGAGGTTGATCGTGTTGGGAATCATCTGAGAAACTCACAATACCTCCATCAGTAAAGCAGATGCGCTATGGCAGCTGATAGTGGCAGCACTATCAAAGTGCGAAGAAGGAATATCTGCCCCAAGTTTAGAAAATTCAGTGCCAGTGGCGTCTTTAGTATTAGCACCCCCACCTCCGACATATAAATCAATTGAGTGAGTCCCACGCAGCAAACGACGAAACGAGTCAGCTCACTTTCTATACTTGCGCCCACTGCGGCCGGCAAGAACATCTCGAAAAACCCGACAACCATTGTTGGCGCTGCAAGATGGGCTTCCGGCACCCGTAACAATTCAAGCAACCAGAAAAATGGCCAAGAGAACCATTGCATGATCGGGGTGTACTCCACAATCGCCATCCCCAAGGTTCCCAGGAGTACCACCGCCGGTAGTAGGCCAAACCATATGTCCAGTACGTTCTTCGTTGCTTCTCGCATCACGCTCATCAGGCCGGGTGCTTGAGCGGTTCGTTCAAGGGCACTTTGGAGAGCTCCACTGGCAGTTTCACCTCGGCTATTTTTTGTTTTGTCCTCTGGCCGCAGCTCAGTGCCGGGAAAAAACTCATCCGGGATTCTTGATAAAGGAGGTAAGCGTGGCGTGATAATGGCGGCAATCAAGCCAAGTACAAGGACCGTCGCGTAGACCTGAAAGAATGCATGGCCGAGACCAATGAATTCCGTGATAAATAGACAGAACGGCAAACTCGTAATCGAAAAATTCGTTGCGATCACCGCAGACTCCCTCGCTGTGTAAAAGCCCCGTTGGTATTGTTGAGAAGTGATGGTGATACCGACGGCTGCTGCGGTCAGCCAACTCGCCATCGCATCGACTGCTGAACGGCCCGGCAGATTAAACACCCGACGAAAAACCCCTTGAACACTGGCGCCAACAAACTCCATAAAACCAAAGTCTGTCAGTAGTGGTAGCAAAAAGGCGGCAAAAATAAATAGCGTCATTATTCCACCAGCCAGGTCATTGAGGGCTATTTGACCGGTGCTGTCATGCCAGATCCATTCGGGCCCCTCCTTCAGATAAATCATCCAAGCGCATGTTGCACCAAGGACACGGAGAGTGACCCAAGGCCAACTTACATCAATCAGATCGCGCCAAACGGGTTTGACACTTAGGACGCTGAATATCTGGAGGCTGACCAGAGTGGTTAGAAATGCCGAAAAGCTAACTATGAATAGTAACAATGGTATTCGAGATTCTGCGAGCAACTCATTGGCTAAACTGGTGAGCACACCGATAAGAATGGTGACCTCACCACCATAGGTAACTGGGGTGAGAAAGCAGAAAACCCCAAGGGAAGACGGCAAAACAAATCGAATAAGGTTTGCTTTTCCGCTTGCTCCCCCAGTGCTCACGAAGAATCCCCTAGCGTTTCTCTTGACTGCCTCCTGAAGACTCTTAGCCCTCCTTCTTTCCCATGATGATCGCAATCATGTCGTCGAACACGCTCAGGAACTTATCCAAGTCCTCAGCAGTGTGTTGTGGGCAAATGAGAAACATATTGAAGAAAGGCATGATCAGAAGTCCGTGATACCAGAGGTAGGCGTGCGCGAATTCAAACAAACCGCCGAACCCAATCTGGGTGATTCCCGTAAGCGGATCCTCGCAACGGTCGGGGATAAAATGGAAACACAATCGGTTGCCCATCATCTCTGATCGGAAAGGCGCGTTGTACTTCTCGAATATCTGCTCTATCCCCAGTCGAACTCGATCAGCTTTATCAAGAATGGCCGCCATATAATCGGGCGTCAGAATCTGCTGCAGTGTGACTCGAAGCGCTCGCGTGGACATGGTGTTGCCGGTCAGCGCGTTGCCCAAGAAACCCAGACCTGCTCCCGCAAAAAACCCCGCCTCGTTCTGCCAACGCTCAACGTCGTCAGCGATCTCTCGAGTCATACCAAAAACGGCCCCTGGAATACCGGAGGAGATGGCTTTGCCACAGGACCACATATCGAACTCGAGGTTTTGGGCCCCAACTGATCCATTCCAGGCGTGGCCCAGGGTATGAGTTTCGTCATAGCAAAGCAGCGTCCCGTATTTCTTTGTGAGTGCGCGAACACCCTCATGCCAACCGTCGGCGGGCCATGCCCAGCCGAAGTTACTCATGATGGGTTCCATCATTACTACCGCAACACTGCCGTCTCGTAGACACTCTTCCAGGGACTCCAGATCGTTCCAAGTAAAAATCTTGGTGCCCTGATCGACTTCGCCGTAATACTGCGGCATCTCGTGATAGCGCGAAATAACCCCGGGCTCGGGCATCATTTTTTGTGTTTCGTCGATTGTCCCGTGATAGGTGAAGTTGGGAATCGCAATATTGGGACGACCCGTTATACACCGAGCGATCGACAGCAAATAGCGGTTGGAATCGGACGCCGTCAGCGCATGCATCCAGACCGGCAACTTAAAGTGCTTCTCAAGTTCAGCTGCAGTTTCCGCCTGCTCCTCGGTACCCATCATGGGATCAATGCCAGTCTCTAGAAGCAGCTCTGCTGCCGCTCGCACCGCAGGATTCTCCGGTCCGTGGCCAAACATAGAGGGGGTATCACCGAACTGCAGATCGATGTATTCGTTGCCGTCAACGTCCCACAGCTTTCCGCCAATGCAGTGCTTGGCAAAGGGAAGGATAGGGGTTTCCCAGTCTTTCTGGTAAGAGCCGAAAATACCCCACAACATGTTCTTTCGACCGTTATCCTGTAGCCTCTTGGAGGTTGGTATTTTCTCGAGCCACATCCCGAGATACTTCTCGTAAAGCGCCAACAACTTTTCCTGAGCTATAACCCCATGCTTTTCTACCTCCGAGGGGTAAAACGTAGACAAGTCATTGAAATCGGCATTCGGCGCCCAGCGACGTGCCTTCGAATAATCAAAGGCTTTTTTGGGCACCATGTCTGAAACGACGCGAAACGTTCTACCGCCACGCTTCACTGACTGCCCTTCCTCTATTGCCGGCACGTCAAAAACACGCATATTCATGATCTATTCTCCCTCATTATTTTTTCGATCAAGCGCCGCCTTCGTCAGGGCTTCTCGGTCTACGAGAGTCCCATCCTGAATAACAAAAGTGATGTTGCGGGTATCGCTGATATTGATGGCGGGATCGCCCTCCACCACCAGTAGGTCGGCGCGCATACCTTCCTGAATCGCACCTATCTGATCATCAAGACCAAGGATTTTGGCGCCGTTGTGGGTGGCGATCTTGATGGTTTCAATCGGTGACAGTCCTGCCGCGACGTGAAGTTCCATTTCCCGATGGAGACTGTCTCCAAAAAAATTCCCTGCAGGAAAGTTGCCATCGGTACCCATACCAAGCAGTACTCCCGACTCGTGCAACAACCTTAGATTTGCAAAGTTGATCTCCAGAAGCCCAGATAGCTGTGGAAAGTGCAGACCCTTGTAAAGAGAATCCGGCGCGTCGTAAAAGGCGTCCCGCACAGCATGGAAAGTTTGGTAGTAGTCTTCGACCACCGAGCGCCCGATCACGTCGGTAATCAGGGGATTGCCTAAGAAACCCTTGATTTCGTAGTCCGGAAGCTGACGGTGGCCCCCCATGGCCTCAAAAATCGTGAGGGTCATCATGGCGAACTTGTTGTTTTCATACATCCATTGAGCTTCAGACCGCTCAAGGCGTGTGCATGCGCCGTGGGCAAAAGCGTCAACCTCGACGACCTCGAACACATCTTTGCTCAGATTGGAACACCAGAAGTCAGCGATGCCGCGCATTCCGCGTCGGTGGGCTTCACGCATTACATGCCGCGCGCTCCAATTGGAAAGACCGGCGTAAAGTTTGACTATCTCGATGCCATCAGCCTGGTGGCGATCTAGCCGGGCTTCGATTTCGGCCTGACCGACGCTGGGAAGCTCAAAAACATTGGAGAGGGTTCTCAGGCGCTCAATGTTCTCTCCCGTGGCGATGATACGAGGGCCACTCAACTTACCCGAGCGCTGGAGATCCCGGGCTCGTACGATCATCTCGTGGTCGTTTCCGAGGTCCATAGTCGTAGTGATGCCCGCATAAAGCAGCGCGCGCATGCCTTCGTGCAAATCTGCCAGCGCTGCACTACCGACGTCCTCTGCGGGGAGTGGAAAGGTCGTTCGCCCCAGGTGGGTGTGGAGATCAATGAGACCCGGTAGCACCGTGAGCCTCGATGCCTCAATAACTTGGGTCTCCTCCCCTACTGATGTACCCAAGTCGTTACCGGTCTTTACGACTCGGCGAATAGTACCTTCGACAATGAGCACGTCTCGACCGTCGAGCGCCTCGTTGCCCAGCCCATCAATGACACGGATATCTCTGAGGAGTAGCGCATCGGCTTGAGCCCCCACGCCCCCAAACAAACCCACTGAAACGACGAATATGAGTGCTCCAGCCCAGCGGTTCATGCGGCTCCCCCCTTACCTGCCATGGATTGGTCTAACTTTGCCTGTCGATCTTTACTTCAAAAGTCATATCGCAGTCGAAGACCGTAGGTACGCGGCATACCGACAACTTGTACAACCCCTTGATTAAAGCGGGTGTAAGTAAGCAGGTACTCCTCATCGAGAAGGTTGTCACCGAACAGCGTAACCTCCCAGGATTCAGAGTCAGCAAGCGATATACGACCATTCACCAACCAATAAGACGGCAATGAAAAGTCTTTTACTTCGCCGGTCAGGCTGTCAGTCCAGGTTCGGTTGCTGGCATCAACCTCGCTTTCATAGGAGTAATCCACTACCGCGCGCAACGAAAGCCCGCTGGACACCGACCTTTCGTACGCGATGGTTCCGCTGTATTGCCATTCTGGAAGCTCAAGATCTTCTCCGGATCGATCCACGGTGATTTCCTGATAGAAACCGCCGTTGCTGGGATCCTCAATGGTTTGTCGAGAGGCATCGGCATCTACACCAACAAACTCCTTAAACTCACCTGTTGTATAACCCACGTTTTGGGTGAGCGTCAGGCCTTCGGTGACCGCAAATACGAACTCAAGCTCAGCACCCCATATATCGGTGTTGGGTGCATTTACCAGCGCGCCCAGCGGTCCAAAGAGCGGATCGATAATGAAGTCGCTGATCTGCTGATCTTCATAGTCGTAGAAGAATATGGCGCCATTTAAACGGCCTCTTCCGTCGAGAATTTCTCCCTTCGCGCCCACTTCATAAGCATTCAGGAACTCTGCTTCCGTATTCTGGAAAGAGGCGGAGTTGGAAGCGGCGGTGTCAAGAAAGCCACCCGACTTAAAGCCGCGAGAAAACGAGGCGTACAGCATCCACTCTTCGCTTAAGAAGTAGTTCGCACCGAGCTTCCCTGATAACTCCTTGAACTCCACTTCATCCTGGCCTATTGAGCCAGGCGCACAGGGCAAAGGCACCGCAAAACAGCTGAAATCAGCATCGGTCAACGCCACACCCTGACCGAAGGGACCTGCCGCTGGTGCGAAAACACCGCCGCTCAGGATCTCGACCAGGTCACCGGGCAGACCCATTTTGAATGTTGAGACATTGGTCTGCTCGCGCGTTTCCGCCGTGTAGCGGAGCCCAGCGACAAGCTGTAGCTGCTCGCTTAATCGCCATTCCGCATGACCGAACACCGCCCAGATATCGCGCTCCTGAACGGGTAGCTGGCCTCCTACCCCAGGGAAATCAACATTCTCAGGTTGCACAAACAGTGTGGTTTGCTTTAGCTCGTCAGCGGCCAAATTGCCACCAATCATCCAGTTGAGGTCCCCTCCCTCGTCGAAAGCTAAGCGTACTTCCTGGGACCACAGCGTGAGATCCGACGCAAAGTATTGCCCAGAATCCTGAAACTCATCGCCGTCTGAGTCATTGAGCTCTTTGCGTTCAAAATCTTCATAACCGGTCACCGACGTCAGGGTGTAGTCGTTAAGATCCCACTGCATAATCAGGGATCCGCCAAAACCACTGTTATCAATAAAGGGACGCGTGTTGGGCGAGAACAGGTCGGTATTGGGGAATCCGATCAGGGACTCGATTTCGGCGCCGCGCGTATAACTGGTCCAGCCTGTGCCATCGTAGGGCGCCGGGGCATCGCTAAAAGCGATGTCGGCCGCTCCCGTCAGCAGGTCGAGAACATAGAAATTGCTGACGTTTCGCATGCCCACGCTATCAGAGTCGTCTTTACTGTAGTGCAACTCCAAATCAGCGGTGAACGTATCGCTCGGCTCAAAATGCAGTGACAAACGCGCACCCTGCTTGTCGAATCGCCCCAGATTCACCCCGGTTCTTACGTTGGTTTGCCATCCTTCGTCGCGTCGATTCTGCGAAAACGCCAGGCGAGCAGACACGGTGTCAGTGAGCGCACCGTTAACAAAGCCTTCTACCTTATAGCGGTCATAGTTACCCAGCTCCGCCAAAATACTTGCGGCGAATTCCTGGTCAGCTCGGTTGGTAATGAAGTTGATGGTGCCGCCAGTCGTGTTGAGCCCAAATAAATCCCCTTGCGGCCCCCGCAGAACTTCCACCCGATCGAGATCGAACAAGAGATTTGTCGCAGTCACGGGGTAAGGCTGCGCCACCTCGTTCATATGAATGCCTACGGGAGAACTGGACAACGCACTGGTATCGGCATTCTCGCCGACACCGCGAATCGCATATTGTGCGACACCGGTGATCGTCGGCTTTATGCGAAGATTGGGGGTCATGTCCTGAAGCTTCTGCACAGTGTCTGTGCCCATTGCTTGCAACTGGTCGCCATTGAAGGCAGTTACAGCAATACCAACATCTTGCAGGCTCTGCTCTCTCTTCTGGGCAGTGACTACCACTTCTTCCAATTGCTGCGAGTAAGCTGGGCCACCGATGGCAGCAAGACTGATTATTAGGGCGATCGGCTTCTTATTCATGGTTGCACTCTACCTCCGTTCTGGTTGTGACCATTTTATTAGATTTTTAACTACTTTAAGCCAAGGCACTTCTGGTGGTCAATCTATTTTTAGCCAATAAATCGCGATTATGCTCCATAAATGAGCTTTTTTATAAATATTTATTTTCTTTTGGTCCGCTAATCTAGTTTTTGAGCTAGAATTAGGGGTAATGCTCTCGTTACCAACTCTGCCCTTCCAAAGCAGCTTGAGGAGAACGAAATGAATCAGGAGACGACGCAGACCGTCCAGCCAGAAAATCACTACCGCAAACCAACTCAGGCTCGTGGCATCGAAAAATTTGAGCGGATACTGGATAGCACCCACTCTCTGCTGGAGAACAAAGGGGTGGACGGTTTCAGTATTTACGATGTAGCCAAGCATGCTGGCGTGGCAACGGGGTCGGTCTACCACTTCTTTCCGAATATTGAAGCGGCACTGATTGCGCTCGTGGAGCGCTATGACCAGAAGTTTGCGGACATCTGCGCGCAACCAATTCCCGCCAAGGAGATCTCCAACTGGGGGGACATCATTGTTCGATGTTTTGAGGAGAGCCGCGCATTTATCAATCAGCACCCGCCCGCTTTGATACTAATTATCGGACCTGGGAGGACATGGGCATCCAAGCAAGTCGATACCTTGGGCGATACACTCATAGCGAAGGCGCTGCTCCAAAACCTTAAGAGCCACTTCGAGTTACCCACTATTCCGGAGCCCGACGTCATCCTGCACTATGCGATTCGGTTGTTAGAGGGTTTTTGGGAATTGTCGTACCAGCAACACGGCTACGTCACAGACGAAATATCAAACGAGACAAACCGAGCAACAATTGCCTATCTAAGCCTCTACTGGCCAAAATACCTGCCCAGTGGCGGCTGACAGGGTCGGTAGCGGGGTTAATCAAGCCCTGAGCAAACTTATTCCGTGGTAATTGCACGCTGTTGTTTGGGGGGTAGGTTGGCTTGATATTTGTTGGCACATCACCAAGCTCGCTCTTGTATTGTTAGGAGGCGGCGAATTGATGCTAAAGCTCAAGGCGCAGTTGGCTCGAAGCTTAGAACGTGAGCTCGACTTGATCATTGCCAAACGAGGGCAGCATATGGAGTTATCGGGAAACCAAATGCCAGTCAGGCATCAATTCCCCCGATTGGTGACATGTTGTGCAAATTAGGTCTTGATCTGATCAAAAAAATAATTTTTCCCTCGTTCCCTCTCTTGGTCGATCGCAACTCCGCTCTTCATCGCTTGCCACAAGCAAATTCATCCATTAGTTTTATGCGTCCACGCGTGTCTTGGTGCGGCCAATCGGCCTTGACATGGTAGAGGTCGGCGGTTCGAATCCGCCTGGTCCTACCAAATTTTTAAGCCTCTGTTTTTGCTCAACTTTATTTTTTCAGGATC
>Ga0181574_10003015_pt1 | contig 15093 bp, 5 predicted proteins | sample 101ome_24_FD_145600 | JGI IMG/M metagenome (GOLD analysis project Ga0181574, IMG submission 145600) | Coastal salt marsh microbial communities from the Groves Creek Marsh, Skidaway Island, Georgia - 101410AT metaG (spades assembly) | ecosystem: Environmental > Aquatic > Marine > Intertidal zone... | reverse complement strand
TAACAGCTAGAGCCGCAGTAGTTGAAGCATCACCAGCATCAAGGAAGTCAATCACTTGTACGAATTTATCATCTGAATCTTCTGTTTTGCGTACCCAGTTACCAATAGATAGATTAGCGAAAGCTCCTGCTGTGCCAGTGATTTCATCTGAGTTGTTTGTAAAAGTTGCGTTAGTATCTACATTATTGAAAGGTAGGTACGTATTGGTTTCTTCTACAGCAGAAGGATTTTGGAATATGATAGAGGTGTCATCTACAGCAAGCACCCGGACTGTTCCTGAGCTTAGTGTATTAAATGTATTGCCACTAATCAGCATGAAATCATCGACAGCTACACCACAATCTATAAAGCCTGGCAAGTCACCGCTTAATGCCTCTAGCCTATAAAGATCGTTAGCATTAAGTGACTCTATCTTGTACTTAGTAACTGTCTTACCGTCAGCAAGGATGGTTCCGTTATTATATGTGCCATCTGCTGCAGCAGTTGTGTCAGTGAAAGTGAATGTGTTAACATCAATTATTGAATCTACTGTTGTAGTTTGAGCAAGACCATTGTCTAGTACAGTGAATGTGTCACCGACATCTAACTTATGTTCATTAGCCATGAAAGCAGTAACAGTTCCACTAGCATTAACGAGCTGAGTTATCTTAGGCTGTGCATAGTGTTTTAATCTCCACTCAATAACAGGTGTTGGGGTGATTGTTACTGTACCAGAACCAATAGCGGTTGCAGCCATAGTTTTACCGTCAGGGTTTACAACATCTATATAGCGTGATGCGGCATCTACCGCTATAATTGGTAGACCACCAACTCTTCCATCGCCTGTTGTCTTAACGGTGTTACTATTATCCCAAGTGGATGGCATTCCAATTGCGGAAAGAAGATCACCCTCAACAACATCGTCAAGGTTAGCTCCCTCAGTTGAAGTTCCTGAGAACTCTGCAGTGAAGTTTACGTCATCTAAAAGAGTAGTTGCTAAGCTGTTCATAACCTCATCTTCAGTACTAGCCCCACTAATATCAATAGCTATCTGGTGATCTGCACTAGTAAATCGTGGATTAGCGGTTGAAGGGAAATCCATTATTCCATCACCATTAACATCGAACCAAACAGCAAATGAGGTAGTTGAAGCACTTTCAAATATAAAATAACTACCAGTTTGTGGAATACTACTAACTGCCAATCTGAAACTTTGCGCAGTAGAAACCGTACCTGGATCTAAAATATCGACTTCAAGAGCTAGTGCATCACCAGATCCATCTTCCAGTTCGTCATCTACTGGATTAGCTGGTATACCAACTGTACTATCGGTAATATTAAAGTATGAACCACCATCATTGTGTGTCCATCTCCAAACTGTTCCTGCTGGTCTGCCGTAGGTAGGAGATACATCTGCGATATCGAATCTAACTAATGAGTTTAGTTTAGTGTCTTTTGGGTTCCATCGATATTCAAACTCAGTGCCACTAACGGCAGCAACATCTATAGTGTCAGTTGGTGTCAAACGAGATGCTCTGTTAGCTGCAATAGTGTTTCTAACTGTAACGATATCACCTTCTGTTAATGATATTGGGAAAGATCTTGTTCTGACTTGTATGAAATCAGTGCCAGACTCTGGACCAACAATTAACTGACCTTCACCGAATATTGAGAACTCTATTGAGTTGGCGTTACCACCAACAACTTCAACAGCGCCATCTGAACCAAGTAGTTTTGACTTTACTTGGATTTTTCTGATTGCTTCTGCGATATCGATGTCAGCCACGATTGGTAACTGGGATAATGCTTTCTGGGTAAAGTGGTGATAGATGTTATTGAGTGTACTAGGGACGAGTTTAAACTTCTCTCCAACTGATCCGTCGGAATTAGCCGCAGAGTCCAAAGAGTATGTAGTAGGCGTAACACCTTGAAGTACGAGACTACTTTTGAGTGTGAAGTTGGGGTTTGTATTTTCAAAGTCTTTAACATACGATATCCCATCATAAAATGCAACGTAATCCTTCTCACTGCTAAGTGGATCAGGATCATGACCGTAAGCCAGAGACACACTATAATCAGATGGGCCTGCTGGCGTATAAACTTCATCATAAGTTGAGTGAGTTATTGGGTTTGCACCATCTACCTCTACAGCATTAATAACATCGCTCTCATTAATTTTTGCAACTATCTCAGATACACCGGTATTTGCTAATGGATAGATAGAGAAAGAAGTAGGTATGGTAATTGTTTCATATCCATCATTATCACCTGCAGTAATCTGTGTTATGGTGAAACCCGATGTACCAGCAGTCGCTGATGGTCTAGTTCCGTTTTCTGCATCTGTTATAGTTATTTCATTGGTAGAAGCTAGTGCAGTAAACTCTGGATCACCAGTGATAACAACTGCAGTTTTAGTAGCAACAACATCAGCACTATCACCAGCATTTACTGTAGTAACCTCAAGTGCACGATCAGCACCGTGTAGTGGTTCTGGTGTTGCGCCAGTGACGTCATACCATATCGCCACACTACCGTTTTGATCTTGAATTGTGAAATATAGACCGTCAATTGATGCATCAGCTGTACCAACTGTACCGCCAAATGTGAAATTAGTTAGTGTTCCACCGTCTACACCTACTGCATATGCTCCGTTTTCTGAGTTGGTGACTGTTAAACTAGTTCCACCTGAAGTAGCGCTAAACTTAGAATCAGCATTTAGAGCTGCATCAGTTAAGGTAGTAACTAAAGTATCAGCTTCACCACCACCGAGAACAATCTCTATAACACGGTTAACTCCTAAAGCACCAGCGCCTGGGTTAGGAGTACCGACGTTATAGTAAACGGCTACTGAACCGGCGGAGTCATTGAGCACGAAGTAAGTACCATCTAAGAATCCTGCGCCTAGAACACCTGAAATGTTAGTTACAGTTGCGGTACCTACAACATCTGCTATCGTGTCTACTTGAGTAACCTCTGGGTTTCCCACAAAGGTGGCAGAGCCGTTAGGGTTATATACATCAAAGGTGTTGTTTGCGTCATTAACCCCTTCGATTCTAAACTGCCCTCTATTTGCAGCTGATATACCTGAATCGTCGAGCATACTGACAACGTCGCCTACCAAGGTGGTAGATAAGTCTACAACATCTTGAAACTCGTATCTGAATATATCGCTACCTAAATCAGTCACAGTTAATAGAGCGCCAGATGCTTCGCCTACAGGTCGTTCGGCACCAGAGCCAAAGAAATAAGTAGATAAAGTATAATCTGGTGTATTCAGATGTGTAATAATATTATCTTGATCTGCAATAGAAGGATATCTGATGCGGAATCTTAAGTTTTCGCCATGCTTGCCGAACTCATTAGATCGAATTAGCATTGATCCACCGCCAGATCCAGCTCCACCAGAGACATACCAATTTCTAGCTTGGAATAATACTTTATAGTTTTGAAATTCTGTATTGTTTGTATCTTTACCCCAAACTTGTAAGCTGCCAAAAGTAATACCTGTCTCGTTTTCTAGATCATCAGCGGAGAAGGATATATCCGTTGCAGAAAAATCAGTATTGATTTGACCTTCTCTAGACATACTGATGTCTATCGTCTTAGCAACTGAGTCCTGGTCAAGGATAAAAACTATGTTGTCATCTGGTGCAATTGATAGAGGTCTCATAAGATTAAACTGATCACCGGCGGCATAATCCATAAGCGTTGTCGGCAGTTCATATTGAGTACCTATAACATCTCCTACTAGTTTATCTCTAATAGATCGATACTGGTGCTCGTTAGATCCAGAAGTTGTTGAGTAGATATCATCATAATCAACATCACTATCAACTAGTATACCAGTAGACTCTAACTCCTCACTGTATGCATCGACACCTTCTTCACCTGGTACAGCACTAGATGTAAGCTCACCATGTAGATCTTTGTACACGTATCGGCCAAGCCACACATTCCTATCTGTAACGCCTAAGACATCATCGTTCTCGGGCTGTGTTCTTTTAAAGTACGCGAATATATCTTTTGAAGTAATTCGACTAGATAGTAGTGATTGATTACCTGGCTGACTGTCTTGTTCAGTACTAAATAATAGAGTTGCATTACCTACAGAAACAGGTAGAGCTATGCTGCCGCCTGTTTCCGTAGAGGATGTAAGTTTGATGGAACTAGTCTTGAATACCGATGCTTCAATATTGACTAGGTTATCATCGAATGACTCAATAATGTCTTGAATAGGTGCTGATGCTGGTGAAGTCGTGAACGCACCTTTCCATAATTGTGGATACACGGTACAAGAAAATGCCTGAACATCTTCAGTAGCTATAACAGAGTGTACACCTGGCACTATTGAGTCGTTCTTGACTTCAACCCAACTATCAACATCCGCTGTGGTGTGGTCACCTTTAGCTATTACCCTATAGATGCCAGTATTAGCAGGATCTACCCATGGACTTGCAGCGCCCCTACTAGTTATGTATATGTAGTCACCAGGGAGTAGAGTCTGGAATGCATTAAGGCTGTCTGCCTTTATTCGCATCGTGTCACTTCCCTCATCGGTGATTGTAATGATGTTTCCGGCTGCAAGAGTGACAGCTGTTCTACTACTAACCTCGCCATCCGCTACAATTATCGCTTCAGCTGGTCTAGAGTTTGAATCAGTTGATACATTGTAGCTGCCTGTAGTGGTAGAAACAGATACAATTCGTCCTTTTGTATCTTCACTACCAGCGCTAATCGTATCACCCTCAAGAATATCTGTTAAGATTCTAAGATTTCCGTTTTGCCTATTTAGCTCAAAGTCTGAGTTTTGACCAACAGACTCCACATCCTGACCACTAAAAAGTTGGTAGAAGTATGATCCACCTATTATAGATAGAGATGATGCACTGCCCTCTTTGTTAGAAACTATCTGAAGTCTACCACTAGATGTCGCTGTTGCCGTGATACCTGCAAACTTTGCGTTGAAGGCTGTAACCCAATCAGCTAAAGACAGTGTTGCGAAGTTGGCGCCACCAAAATCTGAAGTGCTAAAAGACACGTCTTGCGGTGGTGTGCCATCAACAGATAAGATTAGGCTGCCATCTATCAAGATGTTCCAGTTAGCGAAATCATTAGTTAGAAGTAATGCGGCGCGCTCTTTCTCAAATAGAAGCGTATTGTTTTGATATAGCGTTATGTATGAGTAAACATCAGTTGGGAACTTAAGAACCTCGTTTGCCATAAGTGACACGTCATCAGAGCTCTTAGTAGCTGACACCTGTATTGTTTCTGCATCATGCTCAACTGGAAACAGCAACACGTTTTGTGAATTATTTGTGAAAGTTGCTTTAAATGTACTTGATTGATCATTGATCGCTACAATTATCTCTGCTAACGTAGCTGATGTGATATTGGAAAACTGATCTGTCGTAAAGAATACTGATTCTTCAATGCCGTCAACTTCTACACGAAGCTCCATACCATTTAATAATTGAAATGGCGCCTCAGCTGTGTTGATGACTTGCGGTCTAGGTAGTGGAAAATTAGCGAGCTGTAGAAACTCTTCGTTTCCACTAGCACTAGATAATAGTACATCTACTGATTGGCCTTCAAAAGTAGGTTGGAAACCCGAATTATCGTCTATATAAAGAATTGAAGGGTCACCAATTTCAGGTGGCTCAGTAATGACTGCAGAAGCAACCTGCTTACCGTCATCGGGATCTGATACACCGATTACCGCTGAAAGTATAGATTGCTCTGTACCTCTAGCAAGAGTACCAGCGTAAGATTTAATTCTCTCTCTAAATGCCGCGTCTGTCTCTGTATCTCTACCACCAGTTACAGGACTGGTGTTAGAGACTGTAGCGCCATTAAATGGTTCAGTGGCGAACTGCACAATAGTATTGATACCAGCGTTATTCCTAGATCCTGCTAGCACAGAGACTATTTCAACATTACTTACCGTATCTTCACCAGCAGGTATCACAGCCTCTCTAAGAGTCCTAAATTGGATCGTAGGATTCTGATTGTTGGCAGGTATCTGTACCAACGTATTTGCATTAATGAGTCTATCAACTGTACCCTGTGAATCTATAACTGACTCTGAGATCAGATGGTCTTTTTGAAGTGCGGAACCTAGGTTGATAGTGTAGAATGAACCGTTATCTACGATAGAAGTGTAGCTTATCGGTCCTTCAAAGTTTTTCGTTCCCCTTCCGATAAACAGACTGCCAGTAGCTGCAAACTCACTAGCATCGTTCACGAATATCTGTGTTGCACCAGCAATTGGTGCGGTCTTGACTTGATAAAGTCCAGTACTTCTTTTTGTTATTGTGCTATCTGAGATAGTTATGAAACCATTGGATCTTTGCGCTGTTAATCTAGTGAGACCAAAATCTGCACCACGATTGTCGAGATCGTTGTTTCTTACTGCATTAATATCTAGTAATTCTAATACGTTAAGGATAGATGCGTTATTTTCAAAATCAGATTCTGCAACAGCTTCTATTAAACCAAATAATGCTGAGCCTATTGCAACATCGTTTAGCGGTGTATCAGCTACAATTTTGCGTATCATCTCGCCTAATATTTGGTTATAACTTTTAATTTCTATAGCCATTCAACTGTCCTTAATTCGCGTTGAGCTTAAAGTTAAGAGGTAATAGCGTGCCTGTTCCAGCTAGTCTAACTACAAGACCAATCCGTATTCCATTTTGTTCTGCTGGCACAACATCTATCTGTTCAATTCTATCAAATCTAGAATCAGCCTCCACCATCTCATTTATACCGTCGATTAGAGTAGTGTATATATTCTCAGGATCTCTAAGTTTATCGCCTACTACACTTGGAAGACCGTATGTAGGATGTCTTTTTAGTTGTCCACGCTCGCTAAGTATCTTAAATTTCATCGCTTGTAGTGCGTTTGCTAGACCATAACTTAGCTGAAGATCACTGTTTGCTCCAAACACGATATCTCCACCATCGTTAATTAAGAAGTCTATGCCAGCGTTTTTCTCGTCCTCACTCTTAGTTTCTAGGAAGAATGGAGTCTCGCCTACCTCTACTTCGGTGATTGGTACATCACTTGGTATAGCGACATAGAAGTTACTATTGACGGTATTAGGCTTGTAAATTCTCATAGTGGCATTATCAAGTGTAGTGAACTTATCTAGATCAGTATCACCACTAAGCTCCATAATTATCTCGCCCGATATGGGTATCTCTTTTATGCTAAGGATTTGTCTTTGTTCTGGAAACTTAATGGTGTTAGATGTCAAGAATACAGGTTGATCTATGTAGAACTTACTGATGTTGAGGTTGCCACTTCCATCTGTTGCGGCGATATTGATCTTGCTATCTTCACCATTTGACAGTAACGGTATAGCTTCACCAATCTCATCAACGTAAGGTGGCTTTAAGCCGTTAGCTATCGCAATCTCAATCCAACGATTGGCATCTCCAAGATATCGGTAAGCCAATGATTGTAGACTATCACCGTAGAACATCCTAACTAATTGAGAAGACTTACCATCTACGATTGTTATGTCAGGGTTGTTGGCGTTGGTTCTAGCTAAAGCAAATGGATCAACACTTATAGTGTCTAGTCTGTTAGAGTTTGCTAGTAGGTAATTAACTGACCTTATAGCGCTTTGAAAAACCTGCATCTGTGTGATGTCGCTAATTTTTGCGTCTCTTAGCTGAGTTACTGAACTTCGTTGAGTTACTTCGTTATAATCAGGGTCAGATAGACCGATTATGTCAGCAACCTCATCTCTAGCCTTAGTAATCTTCGTTCTAATATCTTCAAAGTCAGTTCTAGTGAATCTAGTTATTCGATTTACCTTACCTTCGATGATCTGCTCTTCCTGCCTAGTCAATGCTATATTACTTACCGGGATATTATCCCATACGGCATAAAACCTAGAAACTGTATTGCTTCTTGCAAATGGGTTTACTTTCTGACTACCGCTATCTCTTTGAGTATCTATGAAGTTAGTTAGATCTTCTATCTGAGATCTAAGCATATCAGGATACTGGTACAGAGGTACTAGATCTATTATGCTATCACGTAAAAATTCCCAGTTGTCTCTAAAAAAGGGCCAACGAAGAGATATAATCTCTGTAATATCTGAAAGTTTAAGTATCTCACCAGATCTAGTGTTGTACCAAACCTTAAGATCAGATATTGAGGCAAATGCCTCAGTTATAGTTCTACTGGCCATTATAAAAACCCACTAAGTAGTGAAGATGCATTGTTTGCTGCACCAGAAAGAGACGAGAATAAGCTCTGCCCTTTTACGTCACCTAAGCCTAACTTCTTTTTTTGATCTTGTTCTTGTGGTTTAGCACTAACGCTGCGCAAGTTAAAACACTTTAACTTAATACTATAGTTATACAACATTGGACTTTCTGCAGACCTAGTTAATGTAAAGTCTATAGGTATACAATCATACTTAAGGCCATCTTTATAGTTTAAGAATTGTAGTGGGTGACTAGTACTAACTCGCTTAACAGAACCATTTACTCCTCGCCCCGCTGTATCTAGCTTATATTTAAGTAGAAATCTATAGAAATTATGAAAAGCCATGTAACCGTTTTGATAAGGTGTTACACCTGTGTAATTTTTAGGGCCATTGCTCAGGAAGTCACCTATCTCACTTACAGAGTTTTTCACTTGACTAATGACATTGGTTACTTCTGGTAGGAATCCACCTAGATCGATGGAACTATTTTGGAACGCTGTTCTACCTAAAGGATTTACGATTTTGGAAGTATTTACACTATCTGGGCTACCTATATTATTCTTTACGCTATCTTTACTATTGTTATTGCGCTCTTTATTGAATATAGGCGTCATACCTGTGGTACCAGATATTACGATGTCGTAGTATCGAACCTCTGAGTGCTCTTCAACAACTCCGTATAGTGTAGTTACTACGTTGGTTGCAAAATGTGTAGTCACATTAATGTTGCTTGGGGATATGGGTAAATAGAAAATAGTGCTGCCGCTGTACCCTACTTTTTGATCACCCTTACTTTTTCTGTCAAAAAATGCAAAACCATAAGGTAAGGTTTTATACCAGTTAGTCTCAGTAACCTTGTAAAAGCTGTCACTTTTATCTTGCGTAGAACCAGCAGCATCAGATGGACCACCAGACGTTGCAAACGCCAATTTCATGTCTTGTACTGTGCGATCACTCATTAAAGCCTCAAATAAAATAGTTCACTATACTATTATATAGCGTTTTCTATAATGAGCCCTTCAATGTCTCAAGTTTTGTTTTGATTGGGATTATCTTAGAAGCCCATTGAGGAGCCGCCATTACGGGCGTACAAGTGCCTACAGGACTGGTTATTACTAGCGAACCTATACCGTCTAAAAGTTCTATAAGCCCTTCAATTAATTCAAAAGAATCATTCCCTAATGCCACGGTTGATCCTTTCAGCTTAAGATCGCCAGCGTCGACACTAAATACCTCAGCTGACTCAAAGGTGGCGCTAGTAGACGTAAAGGATAGCGTGGTTGTCTCCACCGTGGTAGTACCTTCATCACTACTACCAGATAGAGTAATTACGTTCTGGCCAGATGTAATAGTAAGAGACGGTGAATCAGCATTTTTCACTATCTTAATAGATGAGCTTTGATTGTCATCGATAGTGAAACCACCAGTTTCATCAAAGCCAAAGAAAGACCCAGCGATCTCTTCGTTGTATTCTGGTTCTGGCACTTTTTCACCAGGAATATCAAGTTTCTCGTCATTTATTGCTTTACCTTTAAAAGTGACAGTATATGCACCTTTCGCGTCAACTTTCTTCTCTAATCCATTAAATATCGATAGATATTCAACGTTCTCTTGTAGTTTGAAGTCTCTAGCAGCGTGACGTATGCCACCCAATATAATTCCTTCTCTACCCTTACCGTTAAGGAATCCGACTATAACTACGTCTCCAGATCTATATTTATAAGATGACTCTGTTGATGGTATCTTACTGGGATCTGGAACTTTATTTGCCCAACTCCGTAGTCTGTATTCTTCATAGTTGTGTGCTCCACCCCACCTGCTCATTAATAAACAGTTTATGGGTACTTGATTACCACCTATAGAGCATTCAACTACATATAGTACGGTGCCATCTGGTGTTTGTTTAACTTCTCTAACACATCCTACTCTTAAAGAGTCATCTTTACGATAATAAGCCTGATAGTAATTAGGATTATATATTATTGAGCTATCTTTTACACTATAGTCCATTATTCATCTCCCCCAACACCGTCGTTCTCACTGGTGTTTTTACCCATCTTTGCTGAAGTAATTATCACATTAGTGTTGGTGAGATCATCTTTAGTTGATTCGCTAGAATTCTTATTTAGAGCAGACGATCTTTTGCTATCCTTATTTAAGCTGCTAGATAGCACATCTCCGTTTATATCAGTAATTACCCCTCTAACAAAGCTAACAGTTGTTGTAAACGATCTCGCACCAGTTACTTGATTTACATTAAATTGATGCTCGACCTGCTCAACATGTGCGTTTAAGAATGCTATGCTACCTGTAGTAGACTCCTCTTCCTTAAGTGGGCCGGTAAAACCTCTATTTGGAGTTATAAAGCTTTTCTGTGTTTCATTAAAAGGTGCACCTAGTACGGAAGCATCTACCATTATATTGTCACCTACTTGTATGTACCTATCAAACCCAATAAAGCTAATTGCTCCATTTAACATGGTGTCTTTAGAGAAGTGCCACTCTCTTAATAAGTATTTCCATTGAGTTGCTTTTTCTGGCGCAGGCCCATTAGTGTATGGTAAGGTGTGAGGTTTCGCTATTAACGGTTTAAATCCATCTCTTTCATACGCCGCATAATCAAAGGATTGTGATAGTAGTTTAACTTCATTGTCGTAATTATCTCCACCAAAAGAGTCATAAGGTCTTACCTCAATAAAGTTTATTTTTTCATTTATATTTGTGCCTGCATTTATAGATATCACTTCTTCTTTTCTAAGTATTGTTCTACGTATATATTTAAACTTAGAGATGTTCTTTACAACCTCCTCTTGGTCTTCGCCGTCAAAGCCATCTCTTACAATAAAGGGTCTAACTCTTTTATATAATGCTAATACTGGTGTAGTCTCTTCCCAGCGTATATCGGCAACTAGTTCGTTAAGTGTTGGGTTACAGTTATCTACTAATAGCTGCCAAAATGTATGCATACCAAATAAGGAATTCGGTGCTATTATGCCTTGCGCCTCTTTATTATCACCACTATATGTATCGTGTTTTGTTAAGACACCTTCATATGGTGTAATTAAATTTGCGAAATTGACAGATGGAACTGAACCTGTAAGTTTACTTATTGAGGTCTGCGCTTTCCCACCAAAATTAAAGTATCTTACAACTTCAGTTGGCAACTTATACTGCGACTTGCTGCTTATCAGGGGAGTAGAGATACTTTTTGTTGCTGTACCGACCGCCGATTCAATTCCTTCAATTGGTGCACCCCAAAGTTTAATTAGTGCTTTAATATTGTCAGAGGATGTTGGGATATTAATTGGTTCACTAATGTTATCTAATATAACTTTATCGTATAGTATTTTTTGAGCTAGACCAACGGCAGAACTCTCACCAGGCGCGCCCTCAGAAGTATCTCTACCTAATCCATCAACATACAGTGTGGTGTTAAATATAGAACCCCAATCTTCACCAGTTATTATGTATTGTGTATTTCTAGCTCCAGTCTCTTGATCAACACCTATAGCCACCCTAACATCCTTAATTCGACCAAACATTTTAAGGGTGCGTCTATCTGCAGTTGTTAAGCCAGATTCTTTAGTTATTGGCGTGTCTGTTGACATTAATATCGCACACCAACTACCTGGAGTTATTTTAGCTACCCAGTTTATTGTTGGTGCTAATCTAATATCAAAGGTTCCGGCTGGATTAGATTTATTCTTAGTTGTGTTAATTGACACAACATGCTTAGAAGCAACGTATACTTTCTCTATATCGTGCGGTTTTTTAGTGTTATCAGCCGTGGTTCTCTCTTCATAGTTCCAAATTATTAAACCCGCATGAGGAGCTATGACTTTGGATCTTATTCTGCGAAGCATTCTACATCCCTTATTGATTATCTAATATCGTTAATAATGCCATCATTCGCACCCGTGTCTCTGTTCCCCTTAAAACCACTTCCTCCTAGTTGAATTACAAGACTTGTTAGTGTACCAATCATAGAAGATAAGTTCGTATTCAGCTTCCCTAACTCACTACCTACAGCACTCAGCGGTAGTGTCGCCTTTTCCATCGCAGCTGCTGTCTCTTTAGCAAAAGCACTCGGCTCTAGCGACGCAATTGCTTGAATAGCTCCACCTAGCTCTGATAATCCACCCATAGTCTTATTGAGCTCTTGAATGCCCATAGAAAACTGTTTAGCATCAAAAGTCGCAGATCCAGCAAGTGCATCCTCTGTACTTTTAACTAGTGGATCTAGTTGTTTTTCATCAGTCTTATCTTTAAGTGATTTACCATACTTATCTTTCTGATCAACAGATTTTTGAAAGTCTAAAGCTTCTGCTGTCCCAATACCACTTGTTCCTGCTATAATACCAGCAGCAGCTTGACCTTCATCCCAATATCTTTGCTCTTCCGTAGTGAATTGTTTACGGTCTATATATTTCTTGCGGCTTAACTCCATTAATCTAGGATCACGTGTAGACCCGGTAGTATCTAATGAAGCGCCATATGAACTTGCACCAAGGAGCGCGTCTAGTCCTTCTTGACCGCCTGATTCCTCTAGAATCCTTGTTAAACCAAGCATCACTTTATCAGCCCCTTCAACGCCTCCTTCTTTAAGTTTTTGGAGTTGAGAAGTGTCGAACAACTTCATTGCTTCTCTTTGAGCTCTTGTAGCGGTTTTACCAAACTGCTTATCTATTAAGCCAGATTCTACAACGTTGCCCAACGACATGCTTTTACTTGTTAATGCTCTATCAGCGGTAGCTGCACCAAGAGCCGCGGCCTGATTAGCCATGTTTTCAGATACACCCATATCAGTTAGCGCTCTAGCACCTCTTCCCATTACTGTGGCAGCGCCAGAAGCAGCATCAATACCCATAGCAGCTGATCTAGATGATAGTTGAGTGGTTGCGTTAACCATTTCCATTATATTTTTAGAGTTATCCATACCAGCGGCAACGGCGTTTTTCATTATCTCTTCAAGGTCGTTAGAGTCACCACCTACAGAGCTTAATGCACCTCTAGCTTGTATATACTGATCTGCTGATTGCATTATTCCAGCTCTCTGTAACTGGCCACCGCGTGCAATATCTCCGACGCTGAATCTTTTACCTAAAGCAGCCGCACCTTGACCTGTTAAACGAGCTGTATCATCTTGTGAAAGACCGTACTCAGCCATTTGCGAAACAAAATCAGGATTTGTGAGCCCTGCAATCGTAGCTCCTCTCATGCCACCTAAACCACGAGTCGCTGCACCTGTACCTTTAAAAGTGTCAATGGTTCTTTGTGCAACTGCATCTGGAACTGCATTTAAGAATTGGTCATATTGGCGCATCTGGCCATATCTCTGTATTACTTTTTGACCTTGACTAATATTATTCATGTAATCTTTGCCAGTGATAGCTGTTTGAGCTAAAGGATTCGCTACCGCTGATGCCACATCAAGGCCCGCTTTAGCAAGATTGCCGCCGCTCTTAATACCAGACATCATAGCGGTACCTATTGATCCAGTACCTTGTGCGCCAGTCTCTGCTAGGCCAGCTTCAAATCTCGTTCCAAGTACGCTAGCTTGCTCTTCACCAATATTCATGGCGTTCTGCATCATCTTTCGGTACTCATCGTTTCTTATTCGCCTTAGTGCAGTGGCATCGCCGCCAGCAGCAGCTTGAACATCGCTATACCTTTGATTTGCAATATTTCCATAGCCAATACGATTTTGAGTATCCAGCATAGGCATGTCTACATTTGCATACTGTGTATAGTTAGCGTATGCTCCTAGAATATTCGCACCAGACCCCATTACCCCTGATGCAGCCATTAGCTTGTTACCGATGCCACCGCCTTGACTATCCATCTCTTTTAAGATGTTTTGTAGCCTATCTAACTCTTCGCTACCTTCTTCAAACTTCTTAGCTAAATCATCCGCTGATTCATCGGTGCTTTTTATGGCCTCGTCTAGTTCATTAAATGTACTGACTAGTTTTTCAGTAACTAGAGCAAGCTGATCTTCTACTTCACCTCTTTTATATCTTCCTTCGCTGACGTCTCTAGATATCTGCTCACTCTGTTTTTGCTGAGCGATCTGTGAACTAACTCTTCTAGCGGACGAGTATCTAGACTCTGTATCTATGCCGTATTGACGCTGATAAGATAAGGCCCGCTGCGAAACACCAGTCCGACCAGCGACTTCCTGCATCTCTTTTGCTTTTTCTCGATAAACCTTGATTGAATCTGGATCTGAAGGATCTACTTCATCGGATAGAGATTGTAATTCTTCACCTAACTGAGCTAATAGTGCTCTACCTTCTTCTTCCTGTTTCTGTAATCTAATACTACCTGTGTTTTCAGCCATAGAGATAGCTGGACCTTGAGATGATCTAGCTCTATATGAATTAGCAATATAACTAGATAAGCTTTTTGGCGATGTTGCAGTTTGCGTTTCTGATACGAGTGCCTTACTAGCCGTATAAGACTGAAGCTGTTCTGCTTTTGATAATCTGTTTTCAGCTTTCTCTATCTGGTCATTTATTTGAAGAAATTTGTCTTGAGTTTTTCTAATTCTAGAATTTAAAACATCGCTTGGTGCTACAGTTGAACTTTTACTCTTTGCTTCTAGATCAAGCAATTTCTTATTTACTTGCTCAAGTTTTTCCTGCAACTTATTTAATGCGTCTTGTGCACGTATCTCTTCAACTGACTTCTTCTCGACATTACTCATTCTTTTGTTGAGTATCTGCTCTGTCTTATCTATTAAAGAGCCTAGTCGCGTGCCAAATGGATCTTTTGGATTGTCTGCCATCTTAGTCCTCTGTATCGTCGAACCTTAAATTCAGGTCCTCTCCAAACGTTTCGTCGTCAAAGAATAGTTTTGCTTCTTCTAATTGCTGCTCCATCCACTCAATGT
>Ga0181574_10003013_pt1 | contig 15097 bp, 10 predicted proteins | sample 101ome_24_FD_145600 | JGI IMG/M metagenome (GOLD analysis project Ga0181574, IMG submission 145600) | Coastal salt marsh microbial communities from the Groves Creek Marsh, Skidaway Island, Georgia - 101410AT metaG (spades assembly) | ecosystem: Environmental > Aquatic > Marine > Intertidal zone... | reverse complement strand
CCGCTGCGCTGGTTGGTCAAAAAATTAGCGCGGACAGCAAAGGTATCGCTGAGGGGTACATTAAACATGCCCTCAACCCGTAATAGGTCGTAGTTACCTGCCCGCAGTCGCGCAAAGCCTTCTGCCGCATTACTTGGCGCATTGGGAATCAGGCTGACAACACCCGCCGCGGCGTTTCGACCAAATAGCGTTCCCTGAGGTCCTCGCAGCACTTCCACACGCTCCATGTCAGCGAAGGCGACGGTCGTTGCGGCCCGGGGAAGATAGGCACCGTCATAAAAGGTAGCCACCGAGGGATCGCCGCCGGTGGAGATGTTGGGACTTGAAATACCGCGTATGGAGTAGCCTTGCTGGGTGAAGGTCTCACCTCCTGCGTCAAAGCCCACGATATAAACATCGATATCCTGAAGATTCAGCGCGCCGGTTTTGATAATATCTCGCTGCGAGAACGTACCCATCGAAATAGGCACATCAATAGCCTGCTGCTGACGCTTCTGCGCGGTAACGATAATTTCTTCCAGCAGCACGTCGGCGGTTTGTGCCGCCACCTGTACGGTAAGAACACCAGCTGCAAGCGCGCTTGCCTTAAATCCAAGACGACCTTTCATGGGATCCCCGCATGTGATTTGTTGTAACTTTTATCTCTCGAGTATGTGGGAACTCGCCAAAATCTCAAGGAAAATTACAGATCAAGAATACCTTTTACTCTTAAGCAAATGGCTCATTTTCGGCTTACTTTTTGGGCAAGTGTGGGGGTCACTGCCTGACAGTAACAGTAAGTAAACCCAAGGCAGTGGGCAGACGAAAACGCGATGGGGTGTGCTCTGATGTCTCTCCATGCAACGCCCGCCTTTGAATTCGCAAAAAAACCATTTGCTATATAGGGTTTTTACCGTGATAGTTGGGGTATTAATCACAGGGAGGTGGTTATGGAGGTATTCGCTTTGGAAGCTACCGACACGTCTGAACGCGTTTCAGCAATACCCGGGAAGTTGTTGGCCGCCGGCGTTGCAGGGTCTTTGGCGTTTCTGCTTGAGTTCGTCCGCGTGCACCCCACCTTTGGTGTCGGCATATCCCTGTGGCTATTTTTTCCTCTCATCGTGCTGGTACTTTACGGTGCGCTGTCCGCGTGTTTGGCCGCACTTATTGCCGTATTCCTTGCAATTGTCTTTGATGCGGCCACGGTGAGCCCTTTTGACGGCGTGCTGTATTTATTTACTGTCGTCGTGACATCGCTGACGGTTCGTCAATCCCAGCAGATAAGGATTGTTGATGGCGTGATGCTCTCCTGGCTGGGCATCATACCCGCCAACGTTATTTATCACCTTGAGTTGTTTCGTTACGGCCTGAATGCGGGGTTTATCGAGCTATTGGCAGAGCTGATGTCCCAGTTGGTGCCTGCGATGCTGGTGCAGTGGCTGGCCGTGAGACCCTACCCGCTGGCACCGCTGTTGCCCAAACTAAAACCCGCCATGGTGCTACGCCCGATGAGACTGGCCAGGGTGGTGCGTATTTTCCGACTGCCGCCGGTGCTTTTATTGCTTCTGGCTTGCCTTGATTTTGGAGCTACTCAATCTTTATACGAACGGGTTGCGCTTGAACGGGATATCGCCATCGGCCGGGCGCAGTTGACGCAGGTTTTGACGGATAATTTCCTAGAGGAGACAAGGGCGGCATCCTTGCATGAGCTTGAGGATGGATTTGAAAAAGTTGTGGCTGAGCAGCTTGCAGACCTATCTGCCACTGACCAGAGTGGAGATTCAATCGATAATGCCACGGTGCCATCTTTTGAGATCACAACTCATGGCATTGAAGGGATCTCCTCTCTCGCACCTGACATAACGATCACCTCCCCTTCTAATTATGTGCAGCGCAGTCCCATTGATTGGGTAGCTAATCGAGAGTGGTTGATGTTGGTTCCATTTGACGTTAACGGTCTTTCAGGCGTTTTTGTCATTCGCGAACCGATGGGTTCAAGTGTTCCTATCGACTATGTCTCCATGATGTGGGGGCTTTTGGCTACTTTCGTGCTGCTGGCGCTTCTACTTCTGCTCGTCCGTCAGTGGACCCGTCGAGGCGCTGAATCGATTGCTGCAAGTCTGGATCAGTTTTCTACCTGGAAGCCCGGTGAGGCTATTTCTCTGTCGGCGCCCATCGAGCCGGGGACCATTCATGAAGTCGATGTCGTTAGGGATAGTCTCCAGAGCTTGCTAGACAAGTTCAATATCAACTATCGAGAACTGCATCAGGTGAGCTCAGACCGACAGCAGCTTCTCAATCAGCTGGGCGCAATTTATGCAGCGTTGCATGAACCGGTTATTGTCCTCGACGCCGAGTTCAATCTGATAGAAACCTTAAGTAATGAAGCCGGTATTGCATGGGGGAGACAATTGCAGCCTGAGATGTCCGAGGTAAATCGGTGGTTCCAGCAGAAATCGCATCCAATATCAGAGGGCGCATTTCAAAGTGATTTTTCAAGGGTGCTATTTCAAGCGATTCACAGCGAGGGCTCCGAAGAGCAGACAGCGCTTAAGTTACGGGATGCTGGAGGCATTGAGCACAGTTTTTTCGTTTCAGTTGGTGCTATCAAGCCTGATGGTATATCCAGGTCTAATCAAGAGATTACTGCTGATGAGGGATTGGTTATTTTGCTGAGCGATGTTTCAGCACTTATGGCTACACGAAGACAGCTGGAGCAAAAATCTCGGCTGAATGCCCTTGGGGGCCTCGCAACTGGCATAGCTCACGAGCTGAATCAGCCGCTGAACTCTATTCGTCTCGCTCTCGCCAATATCCGCCGTCGCATGGAACTCAACACGCTCGATGAGACAATGCTCAGTGAGAAGGTGGCTCGCCTCGACGAGCAGGTGTCGAGAATGGGCGTCTTGATTAAAGCCATGCGCGCCTACTCGTCTGAGGAAAATGATCATCCAGAATCCATTGATCCACTGGATGTGCTCGACAATATTCTGAGCCTTATCAACCACGAGGTCACATCTCACCACATCAGTCTCTCCCACGAGTCGAGTGGCAGTGCAGTTACCTTGGTCGCTAACGCCAACGTTTTGGGAAGACTTTTTACTGAAGTGCTAACCAATGCGATCGATGCCCTCAGGGTTGTCGAGGACAGGCAGCGAGAGCTTGATCTGGTAGCGACAACTGACGGGCAGTATTGGGTACTGGAGATAACTGACAACGGTAACGGCTTTGAAGCTGCTATGGCCGACCGCCTGTATGAACCTTTCTATACAACCAAAGACGATGTGGAGCATGCGGGTCTAGGCTTGACCACGTGCTGGAATATTGTTGAACAGCTCGGAGGCAGTATAAGTATTTCTCGGCAAGACGACGCGACGAAAGTGCGAATAGCTCTTCAAATCGCGGGATCCGCCGAAGAAACCAGAGACGCACTCACGAACTAGTTGTTTGCTCCCAGGCCCAGGCGTCGCTGACGATCGTCTCGATCGACTGTTTTGCGGGTGCCCAATCAAGACGCTCCCGGGCGCGGGTAGCATCGGCGACGAGTGTGGGCGAATCGCCTTCACGTCGCGCACCAATCTGATGGGGAATTGCTCGACCAGTAACCGCTTCGCAGGCGGCGAAAACTTCCTTTACCGAAAATCCAATGCCATTCCCCAAATTAAATCCATCAAGGTAACCCTCGGCGTCGAGCGAGATGTCTTGCAGTCTCGCCATCGCTTTCAAATGGGCATCGGCCAGGTCTTCTACGTGGATGTAGTCCCGGATGCAGCTGCCATCGGGGGTTGGGTAGTCGTCCCCATAAATGGTGAGCGCGGCGCCATTTCCCGACGCCGCTTTGAGTGCATTGGGTATTAAATGAGTTTCCGGGTCATGAGCTTCGCCGAGGGACCCATCACTCGCCGCACCCGCGGCGTTGAAATAACGCAAGCAGATAGCGCCAAAGGATTCCGCCTCGCTCAGTCGCTGAAGCATCTGCTCTATCACCAGTTTGGTATGGCCGTAAACGTTGATCGGTGCCTTGGCATGGTCTTCATCAATGACCGCAGTAAGGGGGTTGCCATAGATCGCGGCAGTCGATGAAAACACACAACGGTTCCAATGATTTTCCCGTGCGACTGTCAGCAGATTGGCGGTGCCGCCGACATTAGTTTGATAGTAGCTGAGAGGATCGCGGGCTGACTCGCCCACCAGAGATTTTGCAGCAAAATGAAAGATGCCATCGAACTGGTGGCCGGCGAGTGTGTCGCGCAATGCCGGCAAATTCCGCAGGTCAACCTCAACAATTTCCTGCCCCTGCGTGGCCCAGCGGTGCCCGGTAGAAAAATCATCGAGAATGGCCGCGGTGTGGCCTTGCTGTAGCAGAGCACGCACCGTATGGGATCCTACATAGCCAGCGCCGCCTGTTACAAGGAAATGCACTGCTAGTGACTCTTGTCAGCAGTGCGTATGTGTCGGATAGCGTCAGCCGGAGTGAGGGTATTCATGCCCAGAAGGTCACAAGGACCGTGGCTCACCTATTACTCGTCGAGAAAGCTTCGCAGGTAATCAGATCGTGTTGGATGCCGCAGTTTACGCAGTGCCTTGGCTTCGATCTGACGGATGCGCTCACGGGTGACGTCGAACTGCTTGCCGACCTCTTCCAGGGTGTGGTCGGTATTCATGCCGATACCAAACCGCATGCGAAGGACTTTCGCCTCCCGCGCAGTCAGACCTGCAAGCACATCTTGAGTAGCTTCGGTCAGCCCCTCTTCAGTGGCTGAATCCACAGGGCTTGCGATGGTGACGTCTTCGATGAAATCTCCCAGATGCGAGTCTTCATCATCCCCAATGGGGGTCTCCATGGAGATGGGTTCCTTCGCAATCTTCAATACCTTGCGGACCTTATCCTCAGGCATATCCATGCGTTCACCGAGTTCTTCCGGCGTCGGCTCGCGGCCCATTTCCTGAAGCATCTGGCGTGAAATACGGTTCAGCTTGTTGATCGTTTCGATCATATGAACTGGGATACGAATCGTGCGGGCTTGGTCTGCAATTGATCGGGTGATCGCCTGTCGAATCCACCACGTCGCGTAGGTGGAGAACTTGTAACCCCGGCGATACTCAAATTTATCGACCGCCTTCATCAAGCCGATGTTGCCTTCCTGAATCAGATCGAGGAATTGCAGGCCGCGGTTGGTATATTTCTTCGCAATCGATATCACCAGACGCAGGTTCGCTTCCACCATCTCTTTCTTGGCGCGACGGGCACGGGCTTCACCCATGCTCATGCGGCGATTGATTTCCTTGATTTCGGTCACAGAAAGACCAATTGCCTGTTCAACCTCGGCGATACGACGCTGCAGCCGCTGAAGCTCTTCCTTATGCAAATTGATGCGGGCGCCCAGCTCTTTTTTGCGCGCCACGCGCGAGACCCAGCGTGCGTCACTCTCCGAGCCCGCAAAACTTTTAATGAATTCCTTGCGATCCATACGGCACTCACGCACGGCGATTCGCATGATCTCTCGCTCTTGCTGACGGATAATCGCCAAAGCTTCCCGAGGCTCGTCGATCAGGGGATCAAAGACTCGCGGGGTCAGCTTGAAGAACTTGAACAGCTCGCCCAGCTTTTCCATTTCGGCGGCGGAGGTCTTGTGGTTATAGCCGTTGGATGTGATCGCCTTTTCAGTTTTGGTGCACTGTCGCTTGAGTGCGCTGAATCGTTTTTTGGCCTCCACGGGATCGGGGCCGGTATCACCGTCGCTGTCGTCATCATCGGAGCCATTATCAGCGGCAGCTTCAGCCATCTCCTGCGCTGAAGGAACGTGCTCCGCGGGATCAAGATAGCCGACCAGAATGTCGGCAAGTTTGCGCTCCTCTTTGGCAACGAGGTCATACTCGTTACACAACTTGCGGACGACTCCTGGGTAATAGGCGAGGGCGGCCATGAGTTCACGAATGCCTTCCTCGATGCGCTTGGCGATGACGATTTCGCCCTCGCGAGTAAGCAGTTCAACGGTGCCCATCTCGCGCATATACATGCGCACCGGATCGGTTGTGCGGCCCGCTTCGTTCTCGACCGCTGCCAGCGCGGCAGCGGCTTCGGCCGCCGCGATTTCGTCCGCGGAGCGATCGCCTTCGGTCAGAATCAACTCATCGGTATCAGGGGCTTGCTCGAACACCTGAATGCCCATGTCGTTGATCATCTGGATGATGTCTTCAACCTGATCGGGCTCTGAAATATCCTGAGGGAGGTGATCGTTTACCTCGGCGTAGGTGAGGTAACCCTGCTCTTTGCCTTTTGCGATAAGTGCTTTGAGACGCGACTGCTGATGCACTTTGTCCTGCATGCTTAACCCTGCGTGTTTATTAGAGTGAAATAAGTTCGAGATTGTACCGTGGGCCGTGAAATTGGACCATCGATGGGCCTGAATTATTGTAATTTTCCTAAGATTTTAACCGGTTTGGAGCGAAAAACCGACTGAGAACCCCAAATCCCAGATATTTTTCTTGGCCGGTAGACAGCCGGCACATCACCTCCGGCTAGACTCACAGGGGGCAAAGGCGTGGATCAAAGAGGTCGCTATGCTGCCTCCGTCACTACCGAATCGCGGATCAGGTCTTACCGGTCAGTGCTCGAATCTCGCGGGTAGTATCCATAAGCTCCTGCTTCTCCTCGGGCGTCATGGACTCGTAGGGTTTGGCTTTGAGTGCGCTGTTACGCGCCCGGAGCGCTGCCAAGGCTTCCTCGTGGGTAACGCTTTTGAGCAGGGCATTGAACAGTTCAGCTTGCCCGATTTCATCTTCAAGAGGCTCGCGGCCCGCGAGTTCAGTGAGCAGGCTGCCCTGGGGGGTGCCGTACCAAAATCCGAGCAGGGCGGCGGTGCTGATATCGGGCTGGCCCTGCACCCGCTCGATAAACTCCCGAAGTAACTGCAGGTCCTGGCGGTCGGCAGAAGGCAGTTGGGTTGAATCAACCTCACCGGCGAGGCCGGGATGCAAAACCAGCAGCCCCAACAGACGGTGGACCGGATTGCGGCTTGCAGGCACCAGAGAGTTATCTCCGGGTTCGCCATCACCTTGGGGCCCGCTCTCCTCGTCATTGAGCCAAGCCGGTGGTTCTTCACTCTCAAATTCTCCTGACTGAGGATCTCGTCCGCTTTGCTGTGATGAAGGGCGATTGTCGGAGATGTCTTTGCTGGCATCGGCTCGGTGAGCAGCGAGTGATTCCATTACCTCGGGCGGTGGGGTTTGTAGCCGCTTCAGGCTGTCGATGTCGATACCTGTTCGTTCGGCGAGATCCTGATACATCAGGGTTTTGAATACCCCTTCGGGAAGTTGATGAAGAAACGGTGCAGCCATTTTAGAAAAGCGTGCCTTGCCATCGAGGGTAGAGGTATCAATCCCCTGAGCGAGCTGATCGAACAGGAAGGTTTCCAGCGGGGTTGCGGTATCAAAGAGATGCTCCAGATGTTCGCGCCCCTTATCCCGCACGACCGTATCCGGGTCTTCGCCCTCAGGTAAAAATAGAAAGCGCGCCTGTCGCCCGTCTTCCATCGCGGGCAGGGTGCTCTCGAGCGCTCGAAAAGCGGCCTTGCGCCCTGCTTCATCGCCATCGAAGCAGAACACCACCTCAGGCACATGGCGAAACAGGCGTTCAAGGTGCGCCTCGCTGGTGGCCGTGCCCAAGGTGGCGACGGCATAGGTGATGCCAAACTGGGCGAGGGCGATAACATCCATGTAGCCTTCTACAACGACAATACGGTCGAGGCTGCGCTCTGATTTTCGGGCCTGATAGAGGCCGTAAAGTTCGCGTGATTTCTGAAAAACCGGTGTTTCGGGGGAGTTGAGGTATTTCGGTTTGTCATCTCCGAGCACTCTCCCTCCGAAGGCAATGACCCGGCCTCTGGCATCGAGGATGGGAAACATGATGCGGTCACGGAACCGGTCGTAGACGCGGTCTTTATCGTTTTTAACCAGCATGCCGCCCGTCATAAGAAGTTTTTGCTGGGAATTTTGGGTACCGAGGGTGGTGAGTAGGTTGTCCCATCCGGGGGCGGCAAAGCCGATGCGAAATTGCCGGGCGATTTCGCCGGTGAGGCCTCGACTCTTGAGGTAGGCCACGGCTCGGGAGGCTTGCTCATGATGACGCAAGCCATGTTCGTAAAAACGGGCGGCTTGTTCTAGCTGCTCCAGAAGTGGGCGATTGCTGTCCTGTGTCGGTTTCTCGCCGGGCTTCAACTCCTCGCGGGGCACCTCCAGTCCGCAGGTCTGTGCCAGCGACTCGATTGCCTCGGGAAATTCCATACGCTCGTAATCCATCACGAAACCGATGGCGTTACCGCCGGCACCACAACCAAAGCAATAGAAGAACTGTTTTTCAGGGTTGACCGAAAACGAGGGGGTTTTCTCGTCATGAAAAGGACAACAGGCGGAGAAGTTCTTGCCGGACTTGCGGAGTTTGACCCGCCGGTCGATCACCTCAACGATGTCAACGCGGTCGAGAAGGTCGTCGATAAATTTTTCGGGGATGCGAGCCACGACGCGACGAGGTCGGCGCGACCGCTAGCTGGTCAGCTTGGCTTTGACGAGCTTGGATACTTCACCCATATCAGCGCGGCCCTGAAGCTTCGGTTTAATGGCGCCCATCAGCGGCCCCATGGCGGCCATGCCGGTGGCGTCGATACCTGCCAAGGCTTCATCAATAAGTGCTTCGATATCTGCCGCGGACAACTGCTCAGGGAGGAATTCCTGAATCACCGATATTTCAGTGTCTTCTTTTGCGGCAAGTTCTTCACGCCCCGCATCACGGTACTGGGTGGAGGAGTCCCGCCGTTGTTTAACCATTTTATCGAGAATGGAGAGTGCCCGCGCGTCGTCGATATCGATGCGCTCATCGACTTCGACGCGTTTGAATTCGGCTTGAATGAGACGGATGGTGGCCAGTCGCTCTTTGTCTCTGGCTTTCATGGCGGCCTTCATCTCCGCCTTCACGGTGGTGACGAGGTCGCTCACGTGGGGTGTCTCCGGATCTTAGTAGAGGCGCTGACGCTTGCGATTCTCGCGCGATACTTTTTTGGCGTGACGCTTGACCGCCGCAGCGGCAGCGCGCTTGCGGATTGTCGTGGGCTTTTCATAGTGCTCACGCTTGCGAACTTCCGCCAAAAGACCTGCTTTTTCGCAGGAGCGCTTGAATCGACGCAAGGCTACGTCGAAGGGCTCGTTTTCTTTTACCTTAACTGAAGGCATTCAACTCACATCCTGTTGTTTCTACTCGGTGGTCGCCACCGATTGGGGTTTCTTGTCCGAGTGCCGAGGGCTCCCAAGACGTCAAAGGGCGCGCAGTATAGGCGCGCTGGGGGGATTTTGCAAAGCCAATCAACGTGTTAGTTTTCCCTTCCTTTTTTGGCATTTCGGGTGGCAAATGTGCTGGTACTCGGCATAGAAACCAGTTGCGATGAGACCGGTATCGCGCTCTATGACACGGAGCGGGGATTGCTGGCGGATGCCCTTTACAGTCAGGTAGCTGTGCACGCGGAGTACGGTGGCGTTGTCCCAGAGCTTGCCTCCAGGGACCATATCCGCAAAACCCTCCCCTTGGTGGAGCAGGTGTTAGCCGAAGCGCAGCTGCCAAAAAGCGGCCTCGATGCCATTGCCTATACCGCGGGGCCCGGTCTTGTCGGGGCGTTAATGGTGGGTGCTACTCTGGCGCGCTCGATGGCCCACGGATTGGGCATTCCCAGCCTTGGGATTCATCACATGGAGGGCCATTTATTGGCGCCATTGCTGGCTGAGCAGCCCCCCGAGTACCCCTTTATTGCGCTCTTGGTGAGTGGCGGCCACAGCCAGCTGGTGCGAGTGGATGGTCTGGGGCGCTATCGGCTGCTGGGTGAATCCCTCGATGATGCCGCGGGGGAGGCCTTTGACAAAACCGCTAAATTGCTGGGCTTGCCGTACCCGGGTGGGCCACAGGTTGCGGCATTGGCGGAAAACGGAAATCCAGAGCGATTCACCTTTCCGCGACCCATGGTCAAGCATCCCGGGCTCGATATGAGTTTTAGCGGCCTCAAAACTCACACTCTGACAACCGTGAAGGCGTGCCGCGAGCAGACAGGCCTTACAGATCAGGACAGGGCAGATATTGCCTGTGCCTTCCAGCGGGCGGTGGTGGATACCCTGGTGATCAAATGTCGTCGGGCCCTGACTCAGGAAGGCCTAAAAACCCTGATTATGGCAGGCGGAGTAAGTGCAAACTCCCTTTTGAGATCAGAGCTAGCATCAAAGCTGTGGTCTGAAGGGGTGGACGTGCACTATCCTGCCCTGCGGCTCTGCACCGACAATGGGGCGATGATTGCCTACGCGGGAGCGCTGCGGCTGGCGGCGGGCCAACGGGACCCCGCTGATGCTGAAGTCCGTGCCCGCTGGCCTATGGCTGAGTTATCGCCGCCGGAGGCGGCGTAGTGGATACGGTATTCATTCGGGGGCTTCGGGCCGAGGCGGTGATTGGTTGCTATGACCACGAGCGCACGATTCGCCAGCCGCTGATTATCGATCTTGAATTGGCGACCGATGTAGCCAGCGGCGCCGCGACAGATCAGCTTGAGGATGCCCTCGACTACGCGGCGATATCCCAGCGGGTGATTGCCGAGGTAGAGGCGTCGAGCTATCAGCTGATTGAAAGTCTTGCTGAGCACCTCGCCCGGCTTATTCGAAGCGACTTTGCCGTCTCTTGGTTGCGCATGGTGGTGACAAAACCGACTGCGGTGCCCGAGACCGACGCTGTTGGGGTAGTTATTGAGAGAGGATCGCGACCCACAGCCAAAGTGAAATAAGCCGCCGTGATTTAAGCCACAGTCAATGTAAGGCTGAAGGGATGGTTGGGGAAAATTGCCGGGCAGTGTTGGCGGAAAGTCGTGGTGAGAAGTAATGGTGCGTAGGATTTGTGGGCAATGTTGGGAGTAGCGCCCAGAGTGACTTACCTTTCCAGCACAGCGCCGATCGCGCTGATTTGCCCGCTCTTGATCGCCTCACCCAAGGCGGGACCTTTGAGGCCCGTATCGGCATAGTCGCTGGCCTTCACCAATTGCGCGGCGGCACAGGCAGAGTGAAGCAGCTGGCAGCTCGGATGAGCGTTGGCTCTGGTTCCTTCGAGCGCCGCAAGCGCTTCAAGAAAGTCCTCAAACAGGGCATCCCGGCGCAGTGCATCGAGGCCCCGCAGGAGCTCTAGGCAGCGATCTGCCTCTGACAGCGCACCCTTGGTAAGGGGTCGCCAGTGACACAGCTTCTCGGCGAGGTCCCGATAGTGGTTGGGGGCTTTTATCCGGTTTGAGCAATCGATGGCGCGGCTGGCGGGTAATTCCGACAGTAATGACGCCCATCGGCAGGGAGAGGAGTGGGTGTGCTCCGCGCTGTGTTTAAGCCGATCGATGCCCGAGGTGACGACAAGCTCGGGTAGCCACTGCTCCAGTGCGTGGCAAGCTAGCAACACCTCGAAATAAGTCCCGGGATCCCGCTCAGCCAATGCTCGTTCGGTTTCGACCCAAACCCGCTCGACAGAGAGATGCGCGAGCTCTCCAGACGCGGTGATAGTGCGCATTAACTCGAGGGTTTCCGGTGCAATCGAAAAGCCAAGGTGAGCGTAGCGCGCCGCAAACCGTGCGACTCGTAATACACGCAGGGGATCTTCCACAAAGTGTTCAGACACATGTCGCAGGGTTTTAGTGGCGAGGTCTGCCTGGCCTCCATAGGGATCAATGATGGTGTCATCCGCGTCCTGCGCCATCGCGTTGATGGTGAGGTCACGACGGGCCAGATCTTCTTCCAGCGTGACCGAGGGATCCGCGTGAACCACAAACCCGTGATAGCCCTGACCGCTTTTTCGTTCGGTCCGCGCCAGCGCGTATTCTTCTTTGGTCTCGGGGTGCAAAAATACGGGGAAGTCTCTCCCAACCTGTGAGTAACCCTGAGACAGCAGGTCCTCAGGGGTTGCGCCCACCACGACCCAGTCGGTCTCGGCGGAGGGGTAGCCAAGAAGGTGATCCCGCACGGCGCCGCCGACCCTGTAAGCTCTCATAGTAAGGTCATTCCATTCGCTCCAATTGCGCCTGTTTGGCAAATTCTATTTTCTTCTGTTTTAGGCCATGTCGTCCGGTGTTTTCCATCAGCACAGCTCCTTTCCTGAATGCGTAGCATGCCCTTTGCGGTTGTGTTCGAGGCATGTTTTTAAAGCCAGCTGCGATAGCACTTGCGAGATCAATGGAACGGCCAATTTTTTCTTGTTAGTATTTTCGAAGCGCTCCGCAGGGCTAATACCCATCTGATTACACCATCGATTTGGTAATAAGTAGCAGGCTACCTAGCAAAACTACAGGATGGATAAAAAAATGGCCAAATCCCCTTGGATTTCAACAACCGTCGCACTGCACTTGGTTATCGTGCTCGGTGCCTTGGCAGAGGACTCCTTTGAGCCCTCGGATCATCAACGGGTTGACGAGCTACTGCCTCCGGAAATGAAAGCTGCCGTAGCTCAGCAAAAGGAGAGCCGGCGAGAAAAGGCTGAAAACGCCAACCGCGGGCGCTCGGGAGCGGACGCGCAGACGCTGGTCGTGCCGAATCATCCCGTTGCAGTGGCGGTCGTGGACGAGGACGGCAACCTAATCGTCACCGAGTATTAATCAAATGGCGCCCCAAGTTTGCGCGCGAGGATACTTTAAAAGCGGATCTAGATGGGCACCCCCGGGAATAATTGCGGCTGCGCTATTCCAATTTTCACTCTCCCTTGTCGCAAATCCGGCTATCTCCCAAACCTGTTTCATCGATAATACGATTACTCAAAACTGTACCGTGGCGGCGAGCTTTGAATCATTGGCAGGACCGCCTCTTGCGCCCGAGATTATTTCGGGCACACCCGGCAACCAAACAGCCACCATTACTTTTTCGGCAAATTCCAGTGGTCCGGTGGCGGACTCTTTTACCGCAACATGTACTCAGCAATCAGCGGGACGGAACGTCAGCAGTTCGCTGCGTCTGACTGGCGATGTTCCGGCCGCAGAGGACCTAGAGGCGTTGATCAGTCAGCCGTCAGAAGCGGAAAGAAATGCACTTAAACAGTTCCACCAATCTCAGGAGTTTTTCACATCAGGGTCTCGGTGCGGGACCCAGCCATGGGATTCGAGACCGCAAGCTAGGAGCGTGAGTGATTGTTCTAACTCAGGGACGACGATCAGCAACACCTACAACCCCCTGAGTAACGCGGCCTATGTGGTCCCCATAGTATTTCATGTGATCTACAAACAAAATGGCACTGGCCTACTCACACAGCAACAGATCGAGGATCAGATGGCTGTGCTAAACGAGGATTTTGCGGGCTATTGGGGTGCAGGTGTCGATACAACTATCCAGTTTGAGTTGGTGGAAATTAAATGGCACCAAAATGACGCCGCATTCGAAGACGAAAACGATGAAGCGAGCACCCTGAAAAACGCTGAACGTCTGAACGGAGATGCCTATCTCAACGTGTTTACAAATGACGCCGGGGGGGCGTTGGGCTATGCCTGGTTTCCGGCGTGGGGGGTTGGCGGGGAAGATGATGTAATCACTATGCTGCACAGAACGATTGGTGGTCGCGATAACGGATATTCGGTTTACGACGAGGGAAGGACGCTGGTGCATGAAATTGGCCACTACCTCGGCCTATTCCACACCTTTCAGGCTAGCGGCACCTGCAGCGGCAATACCTACTCCGCTGGTGATCTAATCGTCGATACGCCGGATCAAAGGTCGCCCGACTCGAATTCCTCGTCCACCGCTTGTGGTGCTACCTCTGCGCTAGACAACTTCATGAACTACAGTTACGACGATCTCATGTATACATTCACACCCGAGCAAACGAACCGAATGATCTGTAGTTTGCAGAATTACCGTCCCTCGCTTTTTGCTGTGGAAGCGACGTCGATTTCAGTTACGGGGCCTGATTCCCCCTTGGTCGTGTCCGGACTTACGAATGGAGCGCCTTATGATTGCAGTGTGGTAGCTACCAACGAGACTGGAACCTCACCGGCGTCACAATCTTTGCCCGTGACCCCGGCAGGACCTGTATTCACGGTCACTCCAAGCGCAAGTGCGGGTGGCGAAATAGCGCCATCTTCTCCGCAGGATATAGAGTACGGCTTAACGGCCAGTTTTGTGTTGAGCCCTCAAAATGGCTATCAGGTAACACAGCCGATTGGAGGCAGTTGCGGCGGAAACTTAGTGGGGGATACCTACACCACTGAGCCAGTAATTCAGGATTGCAGTGTAGACGTGAATTTTGTCCCTATCCCACCGCCGCCCACCCTGACGGATGCATTAGATGATCTGTCGCTAACGTGGGTAACCGACGGCAGCGCAAGCTGGTTTGGTCAGCGAGAAATATTTAAGGAAACTGGCGAAAATGACGATGCTGCTCAGTCGGGTGACGTAAACGATAATGAGACAAGCTATCTCTCAACAACAGTGTCAGGGCCCGGATCCTTGAGTTTTTTCTGGCGCGTGTCAAGTGAAGCGGCATATGATTTTCTCACCTTCGAAATCGACGGTGTCGAAGTGGAGCGTATTTCGGGAGACATCGCTTGGACGCTGATAAATAAGACAATTTCAGGTTATGGGACCCACACCCTGAAGTGGTCCTATATCAAGGATCTAAGTGTGAGTAATGGTTTTGATGCAGGGTGGGTTGATGTGGTTAGTTGGGAGGCTTCCCCCCTCGGTCAGTACACGGTGACCCCGTCTGCGGGCGCGAACGGCTCGATTAGTCCGAGCACGGCGCAGACGTTAACCGAGGGCACCACCACGTCCTTCACCATCACGCCAAACAGTGGCTATCAGATCAGCTTGCCGGTGGGGGGTAGTTGCGGCGGTAGCTTATCGGGGAATACCTATACCACAAATGCGATTACTCAAAACTGTACCGTGGCGGCCAGCTTTGAAGTCATCCCTCCAGTGGAATACACGGTAACCCCGTCTGCAGGTGCTAACGGCTCGATTAGTCCGAGCACGGCGCAGACGTTAACCGAGGGCACCACCACGTCCTTCACCATCACGCCAAACAGTGGCTATCAGATCAGCTTGCCGGTGGGGGGTAGTTGCGGCGGTAGCTTAT
>Ga0181574_10003011_pt1 | contig 15104 bp, 13 predicted proteins | sample 101ome_24_FD_145600 | JGI IMG/M metagenome (GOLD analysis project Ga0181574, IMG submission 145600) | Coastal salt marsh microbial communities from the Groves Creek Marsh, Skidaway Island, Georgia - 101410AT metaG (spades assembly) | ecosystem: Environmental > Aquatic > Marine > Intertidal zone... | reverse complement strand
GACCCGCTGGCCGCGGAGTATCAGCGCAAACTGTTCTCACTCATGTACTGACCCATTGGGGTGCTGAGCCGTTGATAGTTTGACCCATAAATCGATCGGCACTGATGTTTTGAGACATTGACGGTTTGACATTAATGGTTTGAATAGCGGCGATTTTGGCTCCTCGGCAGGGTTGCAATAGCCCCCCAAGTTGCCTACATTCTCCTTATTCAGAAAACATACTCAAGATTCAAAAATAGCTCAAAGGGCGGTAGCCATTTGGGCGCTATCTGCCGCGAGGTAATTCATGGACACTGCATATTCATCCGAAGATCTGGCTTTTCGCGACGAAGTTCGCGGGTTTTTCGAAGAGGCGTACACGCCTGAGCTCCAAGCGCGTCTGCGCTCTCCTGATTACAAAAATGCCATCGAGGATTGGCAGCGCAAGCTCTACGACAAGGGCTGGGTCGCGCCCAACTGGCCGGCCGAGTACGGCGGCACCGGCTGGACGGCCACGCAGAAGTACATCTACGAAACCGAGCGCTCCCTTGCGGGCATCCCCAATGTCGTGCCTTTTGGCCTCGTTATGGTGGCCAACGTCATCATGGCCTATGGCACCGATGAGCAAAAAGAGCACTTCCTGCCACGCATTTTGAAGAGTGAAGACTGGTGGTGTCAGGGCTACTCGGAGCCGGGCTCTGGCTCGGATCTCGCGAGCCTGAAGACCAAAGCCGAGCGTGACGGTGACGACTTCATTATCAACGGTGCAAAGATCTGGACAACCTACGCCCAGTACGCGGACTGGATCTTCTGTCTGGTGCGTACCGATAACTCAGGCAAGAAGCAGGAAGGCATCACTTTTATCCTGATTGATATGAAGAGCGAGGGGATCAAGGTCAACCCGATTATCTCTATCGACAATCATCACAGCCTCAACGAGGTGGAATTTAACAACGTCCGGGTGCCCGCCAAGAATGTGGTGGGTGAGATCGGCAAGGGCTGGACCGTTGCCAAGGCACTGCTTGCCCACGAGCGGACGGGTATTGCCGGCGTTGCCGACGTGAAGCGCGCGGTGCGCGTGATCAAAGAGGTCGCGGCCAAGGAAGAAAATGGCGGTCAGCGTTTGATGGATGACCCCGGTTTTCAGCAGCGCCTCGCCGACATCGAGGTGGAGCTGATGGCGCTTGAGTTCACCGAGCTTCGTACATTGGCGACGCAGGCCGCAGGGGGTTTCCCGGGGCCAGAGTCATCGCTCCTGAAGATCAAAGGCACCGAGCTCCAGCAGGCCACCCAAGAGCTGCTGATGGAGATCGCGGCCTACTACCAAGGCGTCTTACCCACAGACCTCGACCCCGATGCATTGGGCCACGAGTTCGCCACGGAAGCGCGCCGGACCTATATGTACGGACGCGCAGCCACCATTTACGGCGGCTCCAACGAGGTGCAGAAAAATATTATCGCCAAGTACGTGCTCGGTCTTGAGTAAGGGGATTCCTAACCATGAATTTTGATTTTTCCGAAGAGCAACAAATGGTCCGCGATTCAATCGCGCGCTTTGTTCAGGACGATTACGACTGGGACACCCGCAAGGCGATTGTCGCCTCCGATGAGGGTATGAGCCGGGATAACTGGCAGCTGTTCGCCGAGTTGGGCTGGCTGTCGATCCCCTTCGCCGAGGAGCACGGCGGGTTTGGCGGCAATATCGTCGATCTGTCAGTGGTGATGGAAGAGCTGGGCAAAGGCCTGGTGGTCGAGCCCTATTTCCCTACGGTGGTGCTGTTTGGTGGGCTGATCAAGCGCGCCGGTAGCGAGGCTCAACAAGCCGAGTGGCTACCCCGTATCATTGGTGGTGAGGTGCTGGGTGCCTTTGCTTACGTCGAGCGGCAAAGCCGCTTTGCACTGCATGATTGCCAGACAACCGCCGCCAAGTCTGGGGACGGATATGTCCTCAACGGTGAAAAGGTGGTGGTGTTCAATGGTGAGCAGGCCGATCACCTGGCTGTGCTGGCCCGCACTTCCGGAGATCAGTCAGACAGCGACGGTTTATCGCTGTTCATTGTCGACGCGGCTGCTGCCGGCGTCGATAAGATGAGCTACGCGATGATGGACGGCCAGCGTGTGGCCAATATCACGTTCAAGGACGTCTCGGTGAGCGCCGATGCGCTGCTGGGCGAGGAGGGCGGTGCGCTGTCAGTGGTCGATGCGTTGACCGACGAGGCGATCATCGCACTCGCCGCAGAGGCCGTTGGCATTATGGGTGTGCTGAATGCCAAGACACTCGAGTACACCAAAACCCGTGAGCAGTTCGGTGTGGCGATTGGTTCCTATCAGGCACTGCAGCACCGCATGGTGGACACCATGATGGCCTATGAGCAGAGCAAGTCGCTGTTGTTCAAGGCGCTCTGTGAATACAAGCAAGATCCGGCGATGGCTGCTGAAACCGTTCATGCGCTCAAGGTGCTGATCGATCGTAACGGCAAGCACGTATTTGGCGAAGCGATTCAGATGCACGGCGGCATGGGTATGACCGACGAGCTGGATATTGGTCACTACGCCAAGCGCCTGATGATGATCAACACGACCTTTGGTGATGCCACTTATCATCGCAACCGCTACATCGAGACCGCCTACGCGGCCTGATTGTGGAGCTGCGCGACAAGGTTGTTGTTGTTACAGGCGGTGCCAGTGGTATCGGTATGGGCCTGTGTCGTCGGTTTCGCGAGGAGCAGGTTCGTGGCCTGGTGATCGCGGACCTCAACGGTGAGGCGGCGAGTGCACTGGCGGGAGAGCTTGATGCGAAGAGCATTCAGCTCGACGTGCGTGACGAGTCGGCCATCGCGGCGATGGTGGCTGAGACCGAGTCCGAGTTTGGACAGATCGATCTCTTTTGCTCCAATGCCGGCGTGCTGGATCTCGACGGGGGGGACTACTGGGCCTCATCGAGTGCCAACGAGGTGTGGCAGCGAAATTGGGATATCCATGTCATGGCCCATATCTATGCGGCCCGGGCATGCCTGCCCTCAATGATCGAGCGGGGTGAAGGGTATTTTCTGCATACGGTTTCCGCTGCAGGGCTTTTAAGCCAGCCTTACACCGCCGCCTATGCCACTACCAAGCATGCGGCGATCGGTTTTGCCGAATCCTTGGCCATTACCCACGGGGACGACGGCATTAAGGTGAGCTGTCTGTGTCCGCAGGGGGTGGATACCGCGATGCTTGGTGGTACAGACGGTGGTGCCGCGGGGCTAGACGGCATTCTGAGCCCTGCTCAGGTGTCAGAGGCGGTGGTTCAGGGACTCAAGGAAGAGTCATTTTTGATCCTGCCCCACGAGCAGGTAGCGCAATACCATTTGAACAAAGCGCAAAACTATGACCGCTGGATTGGCGGCATGCGGAAATTGCGCCGGAACATGCCCCCACCTACACTGCCCTGACCATTTTCCAAGGGTCTCCAGTGGATAAACAGCAACGCTTCGCCCGGGTCATCCTGAACGGTTTCTACGCCTATTTCGCGGAGTTCGAAAATATCACGCTGGCCGCGCGTACTCGTTTTGAGCGGGCGGAGTGGTCGAGCATGCAGGACATCTCCAGCCGGCGTATCGATACCTACAAAGAGACGGTCATGGAGACCCTCGATGTGGCCCGCCTCATTGCGGGGGATCAGATTGAAGACCTGACCTTCTGGGCAGAAACCCGCAGTTTGTATGCCGATTTGGTCCAAGGCATGACCAATTTCGAGATTGCCGAGACCTTCTACAACTCCATTTTCAATTCCCACTTTGGTCATCGGTCGATTCGTAACGAGTACGCCTTTGTGTTTTCGCCTCAGGGCGATGTGCCGCCGGTCGATATGGGACGGGTGGTCAATCATTACCCGGTCGGCGATGGTTTCGCGCAGGCGTTTACCCAACTGCTCGAAGATTATGCGTTCAGCATTCCCTACGAGGACCTCGCTCGGGACGTAGCCAGCATTACCTCGGCGATAGACCGTCACCTCGCCCCCCGGTTTAACGTGACGCATCCCGACATCGAGTTGCAGGTGTTGGAGCACCACTTCTTCCGGAACAAAGCGAGCTACATCGTTGGGCGCCTCTACGTAGCGGGGGAGCAGATGCCTTTCGTGCTGCCGCTGTTGCACAACGACTCTGAAGAGGCCCCAGCGGTCTATGTGGACGCCTTTCTATTTGGTCCGGATCAGGTCAGCCTGTTGTTCTCCTTTACGCGCAGCTATTTCATGGTCGACGCGTCGATACCGTCCCAATACGTGCTGTTTCTGCAACAACTCATGCCCAAGAAAGAGATTTCAGAGATCTACAGCTCGATTGGTCACTTCCGTCACGGTAAAACTTATTTCTACCGGACCTCGACCCGCCATATCCGCTCGACGGAGGACCAGTTCATTGTGGCGCCGGGCATCAAAGGTATGGTGATGGCGGTGTTCACGCTGCCCTCCTATGAGTACGTGTTCAAGATCATCAAGGATCGCTTCACGCCCCCCAAAGAGGTCACACACCAGATCGTGAAGGACAAATACCATCTGGTGAAACGATGGGACCGCGCTGGACGCATGGCTGACACCCAGGAATTCAACAATCTGGTTTTTGACGCCAGTCGCTTCTCCGGTGAACTGATGGAAGAGCTCTACGCGACCTGTCCCTCCCAGCTGCGGATCAATGGTCGCGCTCTGATCATCAAACACTGTTACGTCGAGCGACGCATGAATCCGCTTAATCTTTATTTGCAGGAAGCCTCGGACGACGAAGTGAACGAGGTCATGAATGACTATGGCAACGCCATCAAGCAACTTGCTGCGGCGAACATCTTCCCCGGCGATATGCTGCTGAAGAACTTTGGCGTTACCCGTCACGGGCGGGTAGTGTTTTACGATTACGACGAAATTGAGCCGCTGCTCGACTGCAACTTCCGGCGTATACCGCCGCCTCGGGATGAGATGGACGAGATGTCAGACAAGCCCTGGTATTCGGTGGGCCCCAAGGATATTTTTCCCGAAGAATTCCGGCTCTTCTTCTCCGGGAATGCGCGTGCCCGCGCTGCATTCGATGCACAGCATGCAGACCTTTACGACGCGGACTACTGGATCGGACAGCAGGACCAGCTTCGCGACGGCGTCGTTGAGGATTTTTATCCCTATCCACGGCGAGTCAGGTTCTCGCAAAGACAACAGGTGGCGTAATCATGGCCTCTCTTTATCTCATTCGGCATGGCCAAGCATCTTTCGGCAGCGCCAATTACGATCAGCTTTCGCCGCTGGGACAGCGTCAGGCAGACGTATCGGGCCGTTTCTTTGCAGACATTGGGCTTCACTTCGGCCAGGCGGTCAGCGGCGATCTGTCGCGGCAGCAGGAGACCGGGCAGCGGGTGTTGGCCAGCCAACCGGAGCCCGCAGATCTCAGGATCGATTCGCGCCTGAACGAGGTCGATAACGAGGGCCAGATAGCGGCCTTGCTGCCGATATTGTGTGAACAGGACGCGGAATTTGCCGAGCGTGTGAAAGCGGGCCGCAGCGATAGTAAGCAGTACCAGAAAGTGATTCAGGCGGTATTCAATGCCTGGGTGTCTCCCGACTGTCCGCAACTCGATAACACGGCGTCGTGGCCGGACTATCTTGCGGGTGTTCGTGATGCGTTGGAGGAGGCGATGGAGCGAGCCGAGAGCGGCAGCGATACCGCCATCTTTACCTCGGGCGGCACGATTGCCACGGCGGTCAGCTGGGTACTCGGCGTGCCCCACGACCAGATTTACGGATTCTATGAGCCGGTCTTCAACTGCTCGATCACGCGGCTGATTTTTTCGCGAGGTAGGGTTTCCCTGTCGAATTTCAACGACACCGCGCACCTTCAACTGCTGAGTCAGCAGTTGGGAGAGGCGTTGGTCACCTACCGCTGAGGCGCGGGGTGACGGATATCTGGTTGGTGCGTCACGGAGAGGCGGCCGCCTCGTTTGATCAGGATACAGACCCACCGTTATCTGACCTTGGCCACGAGCAAGCCGCGCGCTCTGCTGAGCGCCTGTCGCGATGTGTGCCCGATGACGCGCAGCTTCTGAGTAGCCCCAAACTGCGCGCCGTACAGACCGGCGAGCCCTTTGCGGCTTTGCGAGCGCTCGCCCTCGATATTGATTGCCGCTTCATTGAGTTGCCCTCGCCGGGAGACCTCAACGAGCGCAAAGATTGGATCCAGCGGGTGCTAAAGGGCCGATGGAGTGAGTTGCCCGAATCGGTTCATGACTGGCAGCGCGATATCGTTACGACGATTCAGGCGCTTCGAGCGCCGACCGTGATCTTCTCGCATTTTCTGGTGATCAATACTGTGGCGGCGCACATGAGCGGCGAGGATGCGGTTCTTCAGTGCTTACCTGCCAACGGATCAGTACATCATCTTCGCGTGGAAGAGGGCAGCTGGCAGTGGGTCGAGCGGGGAGAGATGCTCCAGAGCGTGGTGAATTAACGTCGTTTGATTCGCATCAATGATTCTTGAGCCGTCGACGCCAGCAGAGTGCCATTCTGTGACCACAAAAACCCGCGACTGAAACCTCGGCCGCCACCGGCTCTGGGCGTGTCGCAGTCATACAGCACCCAGTCGTCCATTTTGCCTGGGTGATGAAACCATATCGCGTGATCAAGGCTCGCAGCCATGAAGTGCTTGATCGGGTTGCTGTACGGATGCGGGTAGAACACCGTGCTGAGCAGCGAGTAGTCGGAGATCATGACCAGCGCCGCCTGATGCGTTGCGCGGTCGTCGGGTAGTGGGCCCACAGCACGGAACCAGGATCGCCCTAGCGGCGGCTGCTCCTCTGCGAGGTACTCTGTCACGCGCTGCCGCTCGATCTGATACAGCTCGATCAGATTGGGGTCACCCGGTTTGGTGGTGAATCCCCGGAAACCTGATAAATCATCCGCCTCAGAGTGAGGCGCCGGCACCTCCGGCATGGTAAAGCAGTGGCTCACCCCTTCTTCTTCACAGTGGTAGCTGATCGAAGTATTAAAAATGGCCTCGCCTTTTTGACGCGCCACCACGCGGCGAGTGGAAAAGGATCGCCCGTCCCGGATGGGGTCGACTTCAAATTCAATCGGTATCGAGGGATCCCCTGCACGGAGGAAGTAGGCGTGGAGGCTATGGGCGTTGAGTTCAGGCCCCACGGTCTGGTTGGCGGCCATTAAACACTGGGCGACAACCTGCCCCCCAAAGATCCGTTGCTGCGGCATCAGACTGTCACCGACAAAGGCGAACGCGTCGGTTTGACGTGGTGCGATGTGCTCAAGCACTTCGGTAAAGCGGGTCACAGAAATCCTTACTACGCGGTTTTGGGCTGGGAGAGCCCGGAGAAAAAGACGGCAAAGTAATCACCTGCACTCTGGTCGAGATCATCAATGGGTTGCCACGCATCGAGATCCATTGACGCATTCAGTGCGCCGGTCAGCAGTTGGATCACGATCCCCGGGGGAATATCCCGGAACTGACGCGCCTCGGCCGCCTGCGCCACGTAGTTTTCCAGCGTGGCGTGAACCGAAGCTAATCGTCCGAGCAGGCGCTGACGCACCTCGGGTGGCAGGGCGGTGATGGCGTTAAAGTGCACAAGCGGGCCCTGATCAGAATTTTGCAGTACGAAGATATGTCGACAAGCTGCCTCGAGCTTCGCCGCAGGGGGTGCTTGCAGTTGCTCTATGCGCGCGACAGCCTGCTCCAGCTGATCCAGCGTGTAGTCAAAACACTGGGTCAGCAGCGCTTCTTTATTGACAAAGTGGTAATAGAAAGCGCCTTTGGAAACCTGCAGTTGCTCCGCAATTTCATCGAGGGACGTCCCGCTAAAGCCTTTTTGGTTAAAGCAGCGAGTGCCGGCTTTCAGAAACGCTTCCTGCTTGAGCCGGTTTTGTGCTTCGCGATCAAAAGCTTCATCCTCAGCAGGAAGTGGCGGGATCGTCACCGCGTCGCCGGCCGCCGCCCCATCGGGTGATGCCAGGAGCCCGTGGGTGAGCAGATCGCGCAATACGTTCACCACACCTCGCGCCTGCTCGCGAGGCATTTCATAGAGCCAATAAAACGACCAGTCCAGGGCGCCCACGATGGCGCGAATGGTAACCACGGGGTTGCAAGGCCGGATCTGACCCGCCTCGATACCCCGATTTAGTAGATCAATCAGTCGTCTCAGCAGCCGGCGATACTCCTCCTCGAGTACCTCGCGATGCTCGGTTTTCAGTGAGGCCACCTCGAGAGGCGCGGCATAAAAATCGCCCTCGCCGTCGAGGGAGCGCAGGGTGGTATTGATCTGGCTCTCTAGAAACGCCATCAAACATTCGGTGGCGCCTTCATAAGCCTCCGCGGCCCGGTCGAGTTGATCGTGGGCTTGCCGCATATTGGCGTCGTAGCACTGGTAGATCAGATCTTCTTTGGTCGCGACGTAGTAATAGAGGCTGGTTTTGGTGAGCCCTAATCGGCTGGCCACATCGGCCAGGGTAGTAGAGCGCGCCCCCTTGGTATTGAACAGTTTCGCCGCACAGGACAGCACGGCCGCGCGCTTGGTTTCGCGTTGCAGGCCGCGGCTGAAAGGAGACGGATTGGTTGGGGTAGAGGCGTCCAAAATATCCCTGAGTAACGCAGGCCCCGGACAGGCCATTCTCAAAATTCGATAATTTGAACTTTAAGTATTTTTACTGAACCTGTCCATGTGAATCCTCACCGTTCGATGTGAGAACCGACGAAAAAGCGACTGAATTCGCGGTCTGATGAGCGGTGGCGCACTCCCGTCTCGCTGGGCCTCGCCGATGGTCTGTGCCACACTCCGCAACCCGATTTTGCCCCCATGAGGCGGTTTCGTGACCGACACGATTTCTTTTTCAGAAGAGCAGGGTATCGCCACGCTGACCTTTGATAATCCAGCGCGACGTAACGCGTTGGGCGCAGTGGAGCTCGATGCGATCGAGGGCGCGCTGGCCTCTCTGTCAGCTGACACAAGAGTGTTGCTGGTTACTTCCTCTGACGACCGCATTTTCTGCGCGGGTGCAGACCTGAATCAGATTCTCGATGGCACCTTGGATGGGGATCGATTTCAAAGTGTGACCAACCAGATTGCCGCGCTGCCAATACCTACAATTGCGGTCCTGACGGGCAATGTCTTTGGCGGTGGTGCGGAGTTGGCATTGAGCTGTGATTTTCGACTCGCTCGGGAGGGCATCGTATTGCGCATTCCCGCAGCCGCGATCGGATTGTGCTATCCCGTTGAGGGCATTGAGCGTCTCACTCGACGCCTCGGCCCGGTACTGGCTCGCAGGGTGCTGGTAGCGGCTGAGACCTTCAGTGCTGAGCAGATGCTCTCTTTAAATATGGTGAATGCAGTGCATTCCGCGGACGCGTTGCGGGCAGCTGCTGGGGAGTATGCGCAATCGCTATTGGCGCTGGCGCCGATGGCCGTAACGAGCATGCTGGAGATTATCGGGCAGCTCGAAGCAGATGAGCTGGATAAGGATCATGCCCGCGCAATGGCCCAGGCCTGCAGTGATTCTCGAGACGTTCAGGAGGGGATTTCCGCGCAGCGAGAAAAGCGTGCCCCGGTCTTTAAAAACCAGTGATCCGGAATCAGTCGCGTCGACTATGCTAGGGTTAACACAGATTCAGGCTTCTCTTTTTGTATGTCCATAGCTCAGGAAAAGCTCGAGCAGATTCGCGCTCAGGTGCAGTCGCATCTGGACAACCGGCAGACCGCTGAGTTGACCGCGGCGCGGAAGGCCGCGCTCGAGTCGACGATTCGCGGGCACCTCAAGGCTCACAATGCTGTGATCGTGGCGCATTACTACACGGCGCCCGAGATTCAGGCATTGGCCGAGGCGACCGGTGGCTGTGTATCTGATTCCCTTGAGATGGCTCGTTTTGGCAGAGATCACCCGGCCGAGACTCTGATTGTCGCTGGCGTCAGATTTATGGGGGAGACCGCCAAGATCTTGACGCCGGGCAAGCGGGTGCTCATGCCGACGCTGGAGGCCACCTGCTCCCTCGACGAGGGCTGTCCGATCGACGAATTTTCCGCTTTTTGCGACGCGCATCCTGATCGCGAGGTGGTGGTCTACGCCAATACCTCCGCCGCAGTCAAAGCGCGGGCGGATTGGGTCGTGACGTCGAGTATCGCGCTTGACGTCGCCGAGCACCTCGCGGAGCAGGACAAAGCGATTATCTGGGCACCGGACCGTCATCTGGGAGATTATGTGCAGCGCGAGTCTGGCGCCGACATCCTGTTGTGGGATGGCGCTTGTATCGTCCACGAGGAATTCAAAGCCCGGGGTATCCGCGATCTGAAACAGGTCCATCCGGATGCGGCTGTGCTGGTTCACCCTGAGTCACCCGCGAGCGTGATTGAGTTGGCGGACCACGTTGGCTCAACGACACAAATTATCCGCGCGGCTTGTGAGTTACCGAACCAAACTTTTATTGTCGCCACAGATCAGGGCATCTTTTACAAGCTGCAACAAGCGGCCCCGGATAAGACGTTTATTATCGCGCCCACAGCGGGTCAGGGTGCGACCTGCCGCAGTTGCGCCAACTGTCCCTGGATGGCGATGAATGATCTAGAAGCGATGGCTGCGGTGTTTGATCGGGACGACAACGAAATCCATGTACCCGAGGATTTAGCGGCCAGGGCGATGATGCCCCTGGAACGCATGTTGGCTTTTGCCGACACGCTGAAACCCTGACGCCTAGCCGCGGTCCATCTCCGCGCGCATATCCTGAATATCTCTTAAACGCTCGTTGATGAGTGCAGAGGTGGTGAAGTCGGTGCCTACCAGATTTTGTGCGTAGGTCAGTTGACGTTCGGCAGAGTCCAGCGCATTGATGAGAATAAAGTACTCCGCGCGGGACCGATGTAGACCAACGATATTGCCTGCCAAACCTTGCACCTCGGCGAGCAGATACCAGAGCCCAGGATCATTGCTCACCTGATGCGACTGCTCATCAAGCACGGCCTCGGCGAGATGGGGCGCGCCGGCAAGGTGCAGTGCGTTGGCGTAGGCCATCGTGAGCGGGTGGTTGCCCGGTGATAGTTTCAGTCGCCGCTCCAAGGTGGCCAGCGCCCGGCGTGGGTTGTCTCTCGCAAGATCGATCTCGGCACTGGCAATCACATACTCGATGCGGTCGCTATGCCCCGACCAGATGCTGTCCAGCGTCAAAGCCGCCTCATCTGCTCTGCCCGCAGCCGTCAGTGCCAATACCAATCCATAGGTCGCCGCTTCCTCGGAGAGTGTTTCGCCTTCCAGCTCCCCTCGGAAGATCGCCACTGCCTCCTCCGGGGTTCTTGCGGCATGCATGGCTACCCGTGCTCGCATCAGCTGATAATCAGTGCTGACCGATCGAATCCGTTTGGGATACTGCATGGCCCGTGTCCGGGTATCGGCGATCCGTTTCTCAGAGAGCGGGTGCGTGCGCAAAAATTCGGGTACCCGGTCGCTCTGGCTGTAGCGCGTTGCGGCGTACATGCGTTCAAACATCTGAGGGGCCGCGTAAGGATCCATGCCCGCGTTGTAGAGCGTTCTCAGTCCCACCCGGTCAGCTTCGGCTTCATTGGCCCTGCTGTATCGCAACTGCGCGTCCTGCGCCAAGCCCTGAGCCGCTGACATGGCAGCCATGCCAGCGTCGGTGCCGACCGTAGCAGCGAGGAGCACCCCCGCTAGGAGCCCGGCCAACTGCATGGGGCCCTGTTCCTGCGCCAGCTCCATTCTTCTTGAGAAGTGCCTCTGGCTGAGGTGGGCAATCTCGTGGGCCATGACCGTGGCGAATTCATCCTCGGTCTCGGCGTACTGAAACAGCCCGCTGTGCACGCCGATTACGCCACCAGGAACCGCAAAGGCATTGATGGTGGGGTTGTCGACAATGACCAGTTCAATACGGCGATCCTGAAGTTCGCTGTGCTGCACCAACTCAAACACCAGGCTCTCGAGGTAGCTGTGCAGGAGCGGATCATTCATCAGGGGCGCTTGCCCCCGGAAGCTCCGCAACCACATTCGCCCGAGTCGGTACTCATAGTCGGGCGAAAACAGGCTGGTGCTGGATTCCCCGAGGTTAGGGATCTTCAGGTCTTCAGTCACCGCCCACAGCGTTGGCGGCAGTGCCAGGCAAAAAACCAGCGAGAGGCGACGGGTGACTGAGGCGATGCGGGCCAAGCGATGATGCATGACGGCACTCTAGCTTACTTGGGTAGCCGCAGGGAGCTTGTTGGGAGTGTGAAAATTCGTTCTCAATCGGTTCCCGCTGACAATAAAGGATATACTCCCCCGCCCTGATTGAGCCGGCCCCGGATCATGTCTGACCCCCTGCCACCAAACGAGTCCGTGGATGCGCGGGGCGAGCGCTGTCCGATGCCCTTGTTGATGGCAAAGCGCGCCATGCGAGACTTGCCCTCGGGTGCAGTGCTTGAGGTGCTGTCGACGGATGCGGGTTCGGAGCGTGATTTTGAGAGTTTTGCCCGATTGGCGGGTCATACCGTGGTCTGCGAGCAACTTCCCGATCAGGTCCTGAGACTGATCATTACCAAAGCATGAGCCGAGGAGCTTTGAAAGCGTGAAAGAAGTCCTGACAAGGTGGTACCAGCGTTATCTGAGCGAAGAAGAGGCGGTGATCCTGCTGATCATGCTGGCGATGGCGTTTGTCGTCATGTTGGCCTTCGGCGACATCCTCGCGCCGGTATTCGTCGCAGTGATCCTGGCCTACCTGATGCAGGGCGTGGCCAACTTGCTACGACAGCGTGGACTGCCCGCCGAACTCAGCGTGGGTGTGTCCACGTTACTGTTCATGGGGGGCTTCTTTGCCGTGCTGTTCGGGTTGGCGCCTCTGGTGTGGCGACAGCTGGTGGCACTGGTGCGCGAGGCGCCGGTCATGATTGAAGCGGGCCGCCAAGTGCTGGTGACCCTGCCGGAGGAGTATCCGGTGTTTTTCACCCAACAGCAGGTTAACGAGCTGACCGCCGCGATTCAGGCCGAGATGACCTCTGTCGGTCAGTTGCTAGTCACAAAGGGGTTGAGCTCCATACCTAGTGTTCTGGCCCTGATTGTTTATCTGATTTTGATTCCGCTGATGGTGTTTTTCTTTTTAAAAGATCGTGAGCAGCTCATCGGTTGGTTCGCCGGTTTTCTGCCAGAGAAGCGGCCGCTGCTGAACCAGATCTGGCAAGAGCTCAACGTGCAATTCGCCAATTACGCCCGAGGTAAAGGTATCGAGGTGCTGATCATCGGCGTGGCCTCATACGTTGTCTTTGCGGTGTTCTCGCTGAATTACGCGGCGTTGCTGGGGCTGCTCGTTGGCCTGTCAGTGATCGTCCCTTACATCGGCGCGACATTGGTCACGATTCCGGTTGTTGTGGTCGCCTATGCGCAGTTTGGTGTAAGCCCCGATTTTTATTGGGTGGTGGGCGCTTATCTGCTGATTCAGGTGCTCGATGGCAATGTGCTGGTGCCCCTACTATTTTCCGAAGCCGTGAATCTGCATCCGGTTGCGATTGTGATCGCGGTGCTCTTTTTCGGCGGTTTATGGGGGTTGTGGGGCGTGTTTTTTGCAATCCCCTTGGCGACATTAGTGAACGCGATCCTGTCCGCATGGCCTTCGCGGGAGTCGCTGGCCCCTGTCTGATCAATCAAAAACGAGAGTGTATTGATGACTGAAAAAGCCCGTGGGTCGCAAAGATCCGCGCTGGATTGCTTGTCCCATGGCTTGTCCTATGGGTTGGGTCGTGCTGTGGCAGTGCGTTTTGCCATGGTGGTGTTTGCCAGCGTACTGGCTGCCTGTGAGCCAGGCGAAACAGAGGATTCGGGTGCGTCTGCGTCAGTCATTGCCAGCCCCAATGACAGTCGTGCTTACCGATTAATTACGCTCGAGAATGGCATTGAAGTCATGCTTGTTTCGGATCCCACCGCCGAGAAATCGGCCGCGGCTCTAAGTATTGGTGTGGGCGCGGCGTCAGACCCTGAGGATTATCCGGGCATGGCGCATTACCTCGAGCACATGTTGTTTATGGGTTCCGCACAGTTTCCCGAGCCCGACGGGTTCATGGCGTTCACCGCGGAGCACGGTGGTATGTCCAATGCTTACACCGCGCTCGATATCACCAATTACATGATGACAGTTGAGAATGACGCGTTCCCCGAGGGCGTGGACCGATTTGCCAGCTTCTTTACCGATCCACTGCTGGATCCCGTTTACATAGACAAAGAAAAGAATGCCGTGAACGCAGAGTGGTCGATGCGCCGCGAGCAGGATTTCCGGATTACCTATCGTCTGGCGCGTCAGCTACTTGGTGATCACCCTGCCAATCGCTTCCAGATCGGTAATCTCGAGTCGCTATCAGATAAGACAGAAGGCGGGTTGCACGCGGCCACCGTCGCCTTCTTTGAGCGTTATTACAGCGCCAATCTGATGAAAGCGTCGCTGATTGGGCATCGGTCTCTCGATGAATTGGAAGCGCTTGCGAGTGGCCACTTTGGGAAAATTCCCAACAAGGAGATACCCAAGCCTGAGATGACAGCGCTAGTCGACTTCTCGGAAGTGGGTACCAAGCGGGTGCGCTATGTGCCGCAGGAGGATACCCGCGAACTGCGACTGGACTTCATCATTGACAACAACGCGGCGCTCTATGACAGCAAGCCCAGTGAATATCTGGCCTATATCTTGAGCTCCGAGATGCCCGGCACCCCGGCTGTGCGGTTGCGCGAGCTCGGCTGGGCGAGTTCTCTGGTGGTGGGTGCGGCACCTGATCGCTACGGCAACTACGGCATGTTTTATTTCTCGGCCGAGCTGACGCCCGAGGGGCTGGCGCACCGCGACGAGATTACCGCGATGCTACTGGGTTACGTGGAGATGCTGCGTGAGCAGGGCGTGGATGATCGCTACGCCGATGAATTCGGCACGTCGCTTGCTAACCGGTTCCGGTTTCTGGAGAAGATGGATGACTTCAGCTATGCCCCAGAACTGACCCGCGCCATGCAAACCTACCCCGCCCGTTATGCGATTGAAGCGCCGTATCGATTTGCGGGATTTGACCAGCAAGCGGTCGATGCCGTACTGGCACAGCTCGTACCCGAGCGTTTGCACCTGTGGGACATTGATCAGGCGCAGCAAGTGTCTGAGAGC
>Ga0181574_10003009_pt1 | contig 15107 bp, 13 predicted proteins | sample 101ome_24_FD_145600 | JGI IMG/M metagenome (GOLD analysis project Ga0181574, IMG submission 145600) | Coastal salt marsh microbial communities from the Groves Creek Marsh, Skidaway Island, Georgia - 101410AT metaG (spades assembly) | ecosystem: Environmental > Aquatic > Marine > Intertidal zone... | reverse complement strand
GCCCGGGCCTCGGCATCCATCACGCGCTGGCGCAGCAGCGACACCTCCTCGCGGGCGCGGGCGAGGGCTGCCTCCGTGGCATCGAGCGCGGCCTGCATGGCCCGTGCCTCCGACACCGCGTCGGCCACCTCGCGGGGGTCCACGCCGGCCTGTGATCGCGCCGGGGCCAGCGACACCAGGCCCGCGCGCAGCAGATCGACTGCCCGCACCGCCCGTCGCCCATCGGCATCCAGATCGGCGGGCAGGCTGCCACGCTCCACGCGCCGCTCCAGCGACTTGCGCGAGCACCCGGCCAGCCGGGCGGCGTCGGTGAGCGGCATCAGGCGATCGGGATCCACGCCCGGTCAGTTCGTCACGCCACGGCGCGACCCTGCCCGCGGCGCGCTACGCGCTGGCGGATTCCGGCCCAGCGAGGGCCGCTACCACGCGGCCGTCCACCTCGTCCAGTTCGCCGCGCACGATGCACATGCCGAGTGCCCGGAGGACCCGGTCCGGAGCCGGGGGCGGCGTCTCGGGATCCATCTCGGCCAGCCGCGCCGCGACGGCAGCCCACAGGACGCTGCGGGGGATGCCGCCGGGAACCGACGCCACTTCGATGAGGGCGATCTCGACCAGGTCGGGGGTGAGGGTGCGTGCCATAGGGCGAGGCACCATAGGGGCCACCACGGCGGCGCGCCAGATCATGCGCCGCTTGAGATGCGCCCCCCAACCCTCAATCAGGGGTTGAGGGTGAGGCCCGGTGGGCCTTCGGGCGGCGCAGCGGACGGCGCACTGCACGAGGCCCGTGGCCGGGGGCGCGCGGGGGCCCCGGCACGCGCCGCCGCGAGCTCCACAAGCCACCGTGACCGCTCGTCGTGCACCTCCACGCGCAGCGATCCGTCGTCCGCGCGTGCAACGCACCCCACGACGTCGCCATGGGAATTGCGAATGGTGATGTCGGCATGGCCGGGCATGACCTCCACGGTATCGCGGGGCCCCGCCGGTAGGCTGGCTTCATGATGAGGATCCCGGCAGCCCACGCCCATGACATGAGAAATCCGCTGGTCGGCCGCCCGCTGGACGGCGAACGCGGCGGCGCGCGCAGGTGAGCCTGTACGACCGCGTCCGCGACCTGCCCCTCACCATCGATGAGGTGGTGCTGGAGCCCCGGGCGCTGGAAGTGTCCCCGCACTTCACGCGCACCGTCACAGTGGTGCGGCTGCGCGGCGCCGGCCACGAGGGCCTCGGCGAGGACGTCACCTACGAGGCGGACGAGGCCGCGGCGTTCCAGGCGGCCAGTCCGCCAGCGCTGGAGGGCGAGTGGACCCTGCACGCGCTGTCGCAGGCCCTGGCGTCGATGGACCTGTTCCCCGCGCCGCCGGACTGGCCGCCCAGCCGTGAATACCGGCGGTGGGCGTTCGAGAGCGCCGCGCTGGACCTGGCCCTGCGGCAGGCCCGCCAGCCGCTGTGGCGCGTGCTGGGGATCGAGCCGCGCCCGGTGGACTTCGTGATCTCGACCGGCATCGGCGAACCGCCGGATGTCGCGCGCGTGCTCGACTGGGCCGAGGCGATGCCGGGCATCGGATTCAAGGTGGATGCCACGCCATTATGGACGCGCGAGGTAACGCGCGCGCTGGCCGGGGGCGCGCAGGTGGACGTGGTGGACCTGAAGGGCCACTACCCGGGCAAGGAGGTGGACCCGGGGGCCGACCCGGCCCTCTACGCGATGGTGGCCGAGGAGTTCCCCGGCGCGTGGCTGGAGGACCCGCGGGTGGACGCCCGCACCCGCATCGCGCTCGCGGGGGCCGAGCAGCGCGTCACCTGGGACGCACCCCTGCACGCGGCCGACGACATCGACGCCATGCCCATCACCCCACGCACCGTCAACGTGAAGCCGTCACGCCTGGGATCAGTGCAGGCAGTGCTCGACCTCTACGACCGCATCGCGCGTGATGGCCTGGGGGCCTACGGGGGCGGGCAGTACGAGATCGGCCCTGGACGCGGGCAGATCCAGTACCTGGCCTCGCTCTTCCATCCTGACGCTCCGAACGACACCTCGCCCGTGGCGTACCACCACCCGCCGCGCAGCGGCCTGCCCACCAGCCCGATGCCCGTCGCAGCCTCCGCCACGGGCTTCCGTTGGGGGGACGAGGGGAACTAGGAGGCCGCGCCCGCCGTCTCGGTCATCTCCCGGGCGGCGATGAGGCGAGCCCACGCAGCCTCCTCGGCGCGCTGGTGCTCGTCGTCACTCGCGTACAGGTGGCCTCCCCGCGAAACGCGCAGGTAGTCGGCCATGGCGCGCTCGAGTTCCTCCTCGGGGGACCTCGGGCGCCGGGTGGGAACTTCGCTGCTCACCACGTCACCTCCTGACCGTTGGAGCACACCGTAGCGCGGCCCCCGGACCCATGCCCCCAATGACGTTCCGGAGTGCAGCGGCGTCTCACGGGGTGATCCGCGGGCGCGGGTAAAGTGCCACAATCGCTCCGGACGCCACCACCGCCGACCCCGAGACCCCGCTGCAGAAGGCGCAGCGATGGCGGGGGTTCCTTGCGTTCATCCTGCTCGCACTGTCGATCCTGTGCCTAGTGCTGGGCAGCCTGTTCGTATGGATGCGGGTGTCGGCGTTCCAGCCCGACGGCTACGTGGCCTCGGCGCTGCAGGTGGAGGGCCGCACGCTGCTGCGCGAGAGGGTCGTGCAGTACGTGGAGGACGACCTGCTGCCGCAGGACCGCGCCAACCAGCTGGCCGAGCAGGCGGTGTCGCGGCTTCCGGTGAACGACACGCAGAAGGCACTGCTGGCCACGGGCATCAGCACCGCGGTCCGGTCGCAGGTGGGCAACGCGGTGAATGCCTTCCTGGACTCCCGTGCCGGACGGGACATTGGTGAGGCCATCACCTCGCGCTTGAGCGAGGAGATCGTGGCACTGGTACGCAACGAGCCCGGCATCTTCGAGTTCGAGGGTGACGCGATCGTCCTCGACACCACATTCATCGCGACGAAGGCCCGGTCACAGGTAGAGGACGCGCTGGGCGAGTTTGCCGCATACCTTCCGCCACCGCGCGAGGGGGCGGATCGCACCATCACCCTGGTGCAGGGCGACTACGTGGTGACCATCCAGGACGCCATCTCCATCATCTGGACGCTGGCATGGGTGCTGCCATTGCTATTCGCGGTGCTGCTGGTCGCCGGCATCATCACGGCGCGCAACCGGCGCAGCGCGGCGTTCCGGACAATGATCGCCATCGTGATGGCCATCATCATCACCACCATCACCATCCGGATCGCCCGCGGCGTGATCTCGGGCCTCGTAAGCGACCCCGCCACGCAGGACGTGGTGGACGCCATCCTGGGATCGGCAACGAAGGATCTGATTTCGCAGACCTTGTGGGTGTCGTTCTTCGCCGCGCTGATCGGCGGTGGCCTGTGGCTGCTGGGACCGGACAAGCCCGCGCGCCATGCACGGGGGTGGATTGCCGCCCGATGGCATGACCTGCGGACAGGTTCGGCGTCGGACGCCGGGCGCATCACGGAGTTCTCACGCACCTACCGGCGCCAGTTGGAGATCGGCGGGCTGATCATCGCGGCCGTCGTGCTGATCGCGATGTCGTCCATCGGCCTGGCCACGTGGATCCTGGCCCTGGTGGCGGTCGCCGTGTGGTTCGCGCTGATCGAGTACGCGGCGTGCGCCGGGTGGATGCAGTCGGTGGCCAACTGGATCGCCGGCCTGCGGAGGCAGCCCGCCGCGTAGCGCCATGGCGCTACGCGGATACGAACATGTGTTCGCTATGGTCCCCCGCGCATGGGGGACCCGGTGGAGGACATCATCCGCGTGGCCGCGCTCACGATGAGCGAGGACCAGGCCGACCGCCTGATCGGATGGATCGCGCTCCGCACCGGGCGCAGCAAGGCGCTGGCCAGAGGCGACGACACCCTGGCGCGCCTGCGGCACGTGGCGGAGAACTGGCTGGACGATGACCAGCGGCGGCGGCTGGCGGGATGGATCGCCCGCAAGGTGGCCCTGGGGGAGGATCCGGTGCCGGCATCACCCGCGGCCATGCGGCATGCACGCAGAGCCTCTGACAGCCTGTCTCCATGAAGGGCATCGATACCCCGCTCACACGCCTGCTGGACATCGATCGGCCGGTGCTCCTGGCCGGGATGGCCGGCGGGCCGACCACCCCGGAATTGGTCGCCGCCGTGTCGCGGGCCGGCGGACTGGGCACATTCGGCCTTGCCGGGATGCAGCCGGATGCCGTCGAGGCCGCCGTGCGCGCCGCGGTGGACATGTCGGGCGGCGCTCCCATCGGGGTAAACGTGCTGATCTCGCCGGAGGTACCCCGGGTGGGGGCCGACCCCGCACGCATGGATGCCGTGCTCTCCGAGCTGCGCACGCAGATGGGCCTTCCGCATCCACCGCCTCCGGCGCCCAGCCCGGCATCCCCGAAGCAACTGGTGGAGGCCGGCCTTGCCGCCGGGGCATCGGTGGTGGCAACGGGCCTGGGCGACCCCACGCCCATTGCGGGCATCGCGCATGCCGCCGGAGCGACGCTGATCGCCATGGCCAGCACCGTCGGAGATGCGGTGCGCATGGTGGAGTCCGGGGCCGATGCGGTGGTGGCGCAGGGCGCCGAGGCCGGTGGCCACCGCTCGAACATCGAGGTGCCTGCGGATGCACCGGTGCCGCTGGTCGGAACGCTGGCGCTGGTGCGCCAGGTGGTGGGCGCCGTTGAGGTGCCGGTGGTCGCCGCCGGGGGAATCATGGATGGGGCCGGGATCGCGGCTGCGCTGGCCCTGGGTGCCTCCGGCGTGCAGATGGGCACGGCCTTCCTCGTGGCAGACGAGGCCGGCGTGCCCCGGGGGTGGCGCGAGCGGCTGCGCGATGCGAGCGACGATGGGACCATCATCACCCGATCGCTGTCGGGTCGACCCGCCCGCGGCCTTCCCAATTCGATCACGCGCGCGCTCGATGCCCCGGGGGCATTGGGGTGGCCACGCCAGAACGCCGCGACGGCCGACGTGCGCCGGGCCGCGATGGCAGCCGACGATGCCGAGCACATGGCGCTGTGGGCGGGCCAGGCGGCATCGCTCGCGGGCCCGGACCGGCCGGCGGGACAGGTGATGGATGAGTTGATGGATGAGGCGCTCACCACAATGCGGCGCCTCGGGCAGATGGCGCCGCGCTAGGAGCCCGGCGGGGTACGACGCGTGGTGACCGGTTCGCGCCCGTCGGCCGCGCGCGGGTGCGCGGCCCGGAACCCCGGCTCGGTGCACTCGCCCGCATCGCGATGGGGGAAGGTGGGGTCGATGGCCGCCTTGCAACGGACGCCCGGCGCGCCGTCGGCGCGCAGCGCCCCGAACCCCGGGTGCGCCGCCTCCTGCTCCTGCAGGCGGCGCAGGTCGACCTCGGCGGTGAAGACGCCGTCGATGCAGCCGATCCACCGCACGCCATCGGCGTCGTGCGCGTACATGCGCGGGCACCCGGTGGCCACGCAGTGCGCCGGGTACACCACGCGCTCGCACCGGACGGGGCAGGCGCGGCACGACCCGTGCTGGGAAGGACTGCTCACGGTCCCAGTGAAGCGCGGGCCGCCCGGGCGATCAAGCCACGGCGCGCTCGCCGAACATGCTCTTGAGCGAGGCGAGCAGCCCGCGATCGGCCGGGTCCACCTGGTACTCGCGCCCCAGGCGCATGCGGGTCTCCCCCTCCGGCGTGCGCAGCGCCACGATCACGCAGGCCTCGCCCGGGTGGTCGCTGAACAGCTTCTTCAGCAGCACCATGTCGGCCTGCGCGAACCGCGAGGCATCCACCTCCAGCAGCAGACGGTCCTCCTCGTCGGCCGGGTCGGGCTGGAAGGGCTCCACGGCCTGGGCCACCAGCTTGGTCTCGCCCTCGCCCTTCTGGTCGATGCGCCCCGTGATGAGCGCCAGGGAGTCCTCGGCCAGGATCTCCCGGGCGGCGGCGAGTACCTGCGGCACCACCACCACCTCGATCTGGCCCTCCAGGTCGTCCAGGCGCACGAATGCCATGGGCTCGCCGCGCTTGGTGGTGATGTTCTTCACCGCGCCCACGATGCCGCCCAGGGTGACCGACTGGCCATCGGCGCACGTACCGACCTCGCCGATGGTCACGGTGGTGAGGCGCCTCAGCTGGCGCCGGCAGTCGGCCAGCGGATGGCTGGACACATACAGGCCGATGGCCTCCTTCTCGCCGGCCAGCAGGTCGTCCTTGTCCATCTCGGACATCGTGATGGGCAGGTCCGCATCCAGTGACCCCGCGCCGGCGTCCTCCAGCATGCCGAACAGCGACTCCTGCCCGGCGGCCTGGTCATTGCGGCGCTTAGCGGCCTGCGCCATGGCCGCGGGCAGGGCGTCGAGCATGCCGGCCCGACTCGCTCCGGTGCAGTCCAGCGCGCCGCCGCGAATCAGGCTTTCCAGGGCGCGCTTGTTCAGCTGGGCCGGGTCGATGCGCCGGCAGAAGTCCCATAGGGAGGTGTACGGGCCGTCGGAGGTGCGCTGGTCCACCAGCGCACGCACGGCGTTCTCCCCCACCCCCTTCACCGCCGTCAGCCCGAAGCGGATCTCGCGCTCGCCCGTGACGGCGAACCCGGATTCGGACTGGTTCACGTCGGGTGGCAGCACATCCATTCCCATGTCGGTGCACGCCGCCACGTAGAAGGGCACGCGGTCCTTAGTGTCCATCACCGACGTCAGCACGGCCGCCATGTATTCGGCGGGATGGTTGGCCTTGAGGTACGCGGTGCGGTACGCCAGAAGCGCGTAGCAGGCGGCATGCGACTTGTTGAACGAGTAATCGCCTGCCGCCTCGCACAGACCCCAGAGGTCGTCGGCTACGCCCGGGTCGGTGCCCGAGTCGATGCACCCCTGCACGAACTCGTCGCGCAGCGAGGCCATCAGTTCCTTGTCCTTCTTGCCCACCGCCTTGCGCAGGTCGTCCGCGCGGGCGGGCGAGAACCCCGCGAGCGCGCGGGAGATCTGCATGAGCTGCTCCTGGTACACCGCCACCGAGTACGTGGGGCCCGTGATGGGCTCCAGCCGGGGGTCGGCGAACCGGATGCGGCTGGGGTCGCGCTTATTGCGCGCGTAGGTGGGGATGAACGCCATGGGCCCGGGGCGGTAGAGCGCCACCAGCGCCACCAGGTCGGCGAACTCCGTGGGGCGCACCTCGCGGAGGGCGTCGCGCATGCCCGACGACTCGAACTGGAACACCCCCAGCGCGTCGCCGCGGGCCAGCATGCGGTAGGTGGGCGCGTCATCCATGGGAATGGCCTCGATGTCGAGGTCCTCCCCCGTGGTGTCGCGCACCAGCCGCAGGGCGTCCTGGATGATGTCCAGGTTGCGCAGGCCCAGGAAGTCCATCTTCAGCAGGCCGAGCGCCTCGACGTCGTGGTCGGGAACCTGGGTGACCACGGCCCCCTGGTCGTCCACGCGCACCGGCAGGTAGTCGGTCACCGCGCCCGGCGCGATGACGACGCCGGCGGCGTGCACGCCCTCGTTGCGCACCAGGCCCTCCAGCGGACGCGCGACCTCCACGATGCGTCGCGCCGCCTCGTCGGTCTCCATCGCGGCCGCGAGCTCGCCGCCGGGTGCGGCGGCCTCGTCCAGCTTGATGCCCAGCTTGTCGGGCACGAGCTTCGCGATGCGGTCCACCTGGCCGTAGGAGACGCCCAGCACGCGACCTGAATCGCGCACCACGGCGCGCGCCAGCAGCTTGCCGAAGGTGCCGATGCGCGCCACCGCGTCGGCCCCGTACTTCTGTGTGACGTACGCCACCACGCGATCGCGGCCACCCACCGAGAAGTCGGTGTCGATGTCGGGCATGGACTTGCGGCCCGGGTTCAGGAAGCGCTCGAACAGCAGGCCGTGTTCGAGGGGGTCCAGGTCGGTGATGCGCAGCGAGAATGCCACCAGCGACCCGGCGGCCGAACCACGGCCCGGCCCCACCGCCACGCCGTTGTCGCGGGACCACTTGATGTAGTCCCACACGATCAGGAAGTACGAGGAGAACCCCATCTCCTTGATGGTGTCCAGTTCGAAGTGCAGGCGGTCCTCGGCCTCGGCCGGCCAGTTGCCCTCGCCGTAGCGCCGGTCCAGGCCCTCACGGCATAGCCGCTCCAGGTACACGTCGTCCGACTCGCCGGTGGGCACGGGGAACACCGGCAGCTTGATGTCGCCGAGCGGCAGGTCCAGGCCACTGCAGCGACCGGCGATCTCCATGGTGGCGGGGATGGAGTCGGGGTAGTCGGGCAGCGCGGCCAGCATTTCGTCGGCCGACTTGATGAAGAACTCCTGCGTGTCGAACTTGAAGCGATTGGGATTCGACAGCACGTCGCGCGTCTGGATGGCCAGCAGGGCCTCGTGGCTCTCGGCGTCCTGGTGGCAGATGTAGTGCACGTCGCCGGTCGCCACCATGGTGCGACCGGTCTCCGCCGCCAGCGTGGCCAGGTGCTGGTTGATCCGCTTCTGCGACGCGATCCCCGAATCCTGGAGCTCGAGGTAGACGTCCTCGGGCCCGAAGATCTGGCACAGGGTGTCCAACTCCTCGCGTGCGCCGTTCAGGTCCTCATCGGCCAGGCGCGAGCAGATGGTGCCCGACAGGCACCCCGACAGCACGATGATGCCCTCGGCGTGGCGGCTCATCAGGTCGTGGTCGATGCGCGGCCGCCGGTGGTAGCCCTCCAGGTAGCCGGCCGAGCACATGCGGATGAGGTTGTAGTAGCCCTCGGTGCTCTCGGCCAGGAGCGTGAGGTGGTTGCGCCGTTCGCGCCCGGGCCGCTCCCGGTGATCGGGCACCACGTAGGCCTCCAGCCCCACGATGGGCGTGATGCCCCGCTTCGACGCCTCGCGGTACAGCTCCACCGCGCCGCTCATCACCCCGTGATCGGTGAGCGCGACGGCGCTCTGCTCCAGCTCCTCCACGCGATCCAGCAGCCGCGGGATCTTGCACGCCCCGTCCAGGATGGAGTAGTCGGAGTGGACGTGCAGGTGGGCGAAGGGCGTGGAACTGCTCACCGGCGGAAACCTACCGCCCACCCCCGACGCGTGGTGTCAGGGGGTACTCACCCCAGGTCGCGGGCCTCGGCGATCTGGTGGGCCATGCGGCTCTGCAGGCTGAAGAGCTCGATGAACCCCGGGCTTGCGTTCTGCGAGAAGCTGGGGTCGGCGTCGAACGTGGCGAGGGTGCGGTCGTACAGGGCGATGGGCGAGTCGCGGGTCACCACGGTGGCCGAGCCCTTGTACAGGCGCACGGTCACCGTGCCCTCCACCTTGCGGTTCACGTGGTCCATGAACGCGTTGAGGTCCTGCATGAGCGGCTCGTACCACAGCCCCTCGTAGGCCATCTGCGCCCACAGCAGGTCGAGATTCGGCTTCAGGGCGTTCTGGCGGCCGGTGCACACCAGCTTCTCCAGCTCGCGATGGGCCTCCAGGATCACCGTGGCCGCCGGCACCTCATATACGTCGCGCACCTTCAGGCCCACCACGCGGTCCTCGATGTGGTCCATGATGCCCACCCCGTTGCGGCACGCGCGCTCGGCGATGGCCGGGATGATCTCGTGCAGGGGCATCTCGACCTCGTCGAGGCTGATGGGCAGCCCCCCGCGGAAGCCGACCAGGATGTCCTCAGGCGTGTCGGGGGCCTTCGTGGGCGGGGTGACCAGCTGGAATACGTCGTCCGGGATCGCCTTCGTCAGGTCCTCGATGATCCCGCCCTCGCTGGAGCGGCCCCACAGGTTGTCGTCGATCGAGTACGGGCGCTCCACGCTGGAGCTCACGGGGATGCCGTGCTCATGCGCGTAGGCGATCTCCTCGTCACGGCCCATCTGCCACTCACGGACCGGCGCGATGATCTTGAGCTCGGGGGCGAGCGTGGCGATGGTGGCCTCGATGCGCACCTGGTCGTTGCCCTTGCCCGTGCAGCCGTGCGCGATGGTGTCGCAGCCGTGGCGGCGGGCCTCCTGCACCGCGAGCTTCGCGATGAGCGGGCGCCCCAGCGACGTGAACAGCGGGTAGCCACCCTGATAGCGCGCGTTCGCCTTGATGGCCGGCGCCACGTAGTCGCGGGCGAACTCCTCGCGGGCGTCCACCACCAGGCTCTCCACGGCCCCCAGGTCCACGGCCTTCTGCAAGATGGCCTCGAAGTCGTCCTCCGGCTGGCCCAGGTCGATGCACAGCGCCACCACCTCGGCGTCGTACTCGTCCTGGATCCACTTCAGCATCACCGAGGTGTCGAGCCCGCCCGAGTACAGGAGGACCACGCGGTGGACCTCGTGCGGCTCGGCCAGGTACTGGGCGGTCTTGGCGACGGGCTGCATCTGTGACAACGCGCGGATCCTCTCGACGTCGGGCGCGGGACCGCCGGAGTGTAGACGCGCGGGCCTACAGGTACGGCAGCGGGTCCCTGGCGGCGCCGTTCACCCGCACCTCGAAGTGCAGGTGGGGCCCGGTGGAGTGACCCGTACTGCCGACGAACCCCACCAGGCCGCCCTGGGTCACCGGGTCACCGGTCTTCACCGCGATGCGGCTCTGGTGCGCGTACGCGGTGGCGAGCCCCCCACCGTGGTCGATCACCACCAGCTGGCCGTAGCCCCCCGACCAGCCGGCCACGATGACCGTGCCGGACTTGGCGGCCGTGATGGGCCGCCCGGTGGGCGCGGCGATGTCCAGCCCCTGGTGCATGCGCCCCCAGCGGGGCCCGAACCCCGAGGTGATCTGGCCGGAGGTCGGCCAGGTGAAGCCCGCCGCCGAGGGGGTGGTATCGGCCGGCTCGGCGTAGGGCACGCCCTGGATCTCGGCAATGCGCCGGGCCAGCGCGAACGACTGCTCGCGCAGTTCCCGCGTGTCGTCCTCGATGTGATCGCGGTCCACCCGGATGGTGGCCAGCATGCGGGTACGCACACGCTTCGTGCGGCGCAGCACGCGCTGCTCCACGTCCAGGTCGCGGGCCGCAGCCGTGGCCACCTCGGCCCGGCGCGCCGTGCGCGCCTCGGCGGCCGCGGCACGCTCCTGCAGCACGGCGATGCGCGCGGCGGAGGTGCGCGTGAGATTCCGGTACCGCGCCACCGAGTCGATCATGTCGCGGTCGCGGTCGGTGGCACGCTCGATGCCCGACGCCGCACCTGCGATCTCGGCCAGGCTGCCGCGCTGCAGCAGCCCGAGCAGCGGGTCATCGTCCTCGGTGCGATAGATCTCGCGGATGCGCTCGGCCAGCGCCTGCCTCTGCACGCGCAGGCGGCTGGTGGCGATGCGCAGTTGCCGGCGCTGGAACGCCAGGTCGCGGTTCACCTGAACCAGCGTGCCCCGGGCCAGGCGATGCGCGCGAACGGCCTCATCCCGTCGCGCCGCCAGCGGGGCAAGGCGCCCCCGCACCTCGCGCAGGCGCCGGTTGATGGTGGCCAGGTCGGACGTGAGCACAGCCTGGCGATCGATTGCGGCGCGCAGGCGGGCTTCGGCGCTGTACAGCCGGCGGTCCACCGCCTGCTTGCGCTCCACCACCCCGGGTGCCGGGGCGCTCACCGGCACCAGCATGAGCCCGGCCAGGGCGAGGGCGCACGCGGCGCTGCCGGTTGATGCTCTCCGCCTCACGGGGAAGCGCATTCGACGGCGGGAGGCCCGGTCCTACAGGCCCGCCCGCCGTCGGCGTTGCAGGTTCGTTACTTCTTCTGCGGATCCACGGCGCGGAGCTCATTGAAGGGGTTGATGGACCCCCCGCCGTTGGGCCGGATCTCGAAATGCAGGTGCGGGACCGTGCCGCGCGCGTCACCCGTCATGCCCATCGTGCCCACCACCTGGCCCGCGGTCACCTTCGACCCGGCGCTGAGCCCGGGCGCGATGGACTGCATGTGCGCGTAGTAGTACTCGTTGCCCTCGGCGTCCTCGAGCCAGATCCAGACGCCTCCCAGGCCGGTCTCCGACCGCGTCATTCGCTTGATCGTGCCGTCGGTGCACGCCACCAGCGTCATGCCGGTGGTGCCGATGATGTCGTTGCCCTGGTGCGAGCCCTGGTGGCGCGGGGCGCCGAAGTCGTTCGAGTAGCTGTAGTCGCCCACCACCGGAAACACCCGCAGGTAGCGGGCGCTGCCGGTGAACGCCCCGGGGCTCGTGGCCACCGTACGGACCTTGATGCGCAGGCGCTTCAATACCTTGGCGTTGGCCACGCCGGTGGCCCGCACCTTCATGCGGCGCTGGAAGATGCGCACGCCGGCGCGCGTCTTCTTGCCATACCGACCGTCCACGGGCACGCGGATGCGCGCCTTGCGGAGCGCGCGCTGCAGCCGCTTCACATCCGCACCGCGCATTCCGTAGCGGAGCACCGCGGCGCGCTTTGCCGCGGGCGCGGTGGCAGCCGGCGCAGTGGCGGCAGCCGCGGGATCCGGGGCCGGCGCGGTCGCGACGGGCTGCGGGGCGATTCCCGAGCCCTCGGGCGCGACGCTCTGCCCGCCACCCGGGATCTGATCGGGCATCGGCGATGCCACGATCACCGAGGCGCCCGCACCGAGGAGCGCGGCGGCGACGAGGCCGGCGAGCCGGCGACGCCACGCGATCCCTGCGCGGGGGGTCCTGCTGCTGCGGTCGATGATTCTGGCTCCTTTTCCGCCACAGCCCGCGAGGCGGGCTCCACCGTGGCTGTAGGTCACCGCCCGACTGCCGGACGGAGCCCCTCGGAGGTCATTGGCCGCGGACGACCCTAGCGGCGCATCCGGCGCAGTCAACCCCGCGCGGGCACTATATTTACCGTTTTCCGCAGTTTCCGGATGACACTGCAACCGTTCGTTGCAGGACATCCGGGGTACCGGTCAGCCGTTTTCCGCATCCGGGGCACCCCGGCGACGCCGACGGCGCGACACCGCCCGCAGCGAGAAGACCAGCGCCAGGAACAGGATGGCGGCGCCCAGGATGATTCCGTTCACCACGCGCCCGTCCTCGGCGCCGGCGGAGGAGATCTCCATGCGCAGGCACTCCCCGTAGGGCATCGACCACGAGGCCACGTACCGGTCGCGCGACAGGGTTCCGTCGGCGGAGTACTGGGCGATGCGGGAGGGCATGGCCCACGCGTAGCGGAACTGCAGGCCCGTCTGCAGCGCCCGGTCGGCGCGGGTGAAGTCCATCCGGCGACTGCGTCCGTTGCACGGCGGATCCAGCACGTCCCCCACCCCGCCGCGCGACGCGATGGAGAACGTGGGCGCCACCAAGCGACCGCGGTCGCGGTAGGCGGCGGTGAAGTCGTCCACCAGCATCGACTGCAGCGGCACGCGCGAAGGCAGGCCCGTGATGCCCTGTTGGGCCTCGCCGCCGGGGGCGGTGCCGCTCTCGGGGGTGGTGGAGGTGCTGGTGGGCGAGTCACCGGGGTTGGGCGCGGCCCAGTAGCGGCCGGTGGCCGAAAGGATGGGGTCGATGGGCCGCAGCACCCCCAGGGCACTGTTCAGGTCGTCCAACTGGGGCGTGCCGGCCTTGAGGCGCCGCACTGACCGCATCACCACGGTGCCGTCCGCCTCGGTGCGCTGCGAGAACGGCCCGCCCGAATCGCCGGGGGCCCGCCACCGCTCGGTGCGGACGTCCAGGAACCGCTCGAAGGTTCCCTCCTGGAGCTGCCGCGGCAGGTTGATCGCCCGCTGCGCGGCCGGATCCAGGCGCATCTCGATCAGCAGTGTGCCGCCGCCGTCCTGCGAGATGTCGATGAATTGCGACACCCGCGCGCTGCACCCCGACAGCACGGGCACCGCGACCGCCAGGGCGGCGCCCACGGCCAGAATGGACCGCCGCCTCACTGACCCGCCCCGTCGTCAAGGGCATCGCGTCGGCGCATCAGCGCCACGGCCCGTGCGCGCTCATCGGCGTCGAGCGCGCGGAAGTCCTCATCCGACAGGGCCCCGGCGCGGTGGTCCATCTCGATCTCCCGGATGGCGTCCAGCGACCGCTGCAGTTCCTCCTCGACCGCGCGACGGTCATCGCCCTGGCCGACGGGGACCGGTGCGGGAGCGCGGCCGACCAGTGGCCACGCGACCATGGCCACCACGAGCACGCTGAGGATGGCGATGAGGACGTAGGCCATCGGGGCGCGAGGCTACTCGCGCACGCGGCCGTCAGCCCCCGCAGGGGCGGGCACGATGGCCTCGCGCGGGCGCCGCGATGGCCACACGGCCACCACCGAACCCAGCACCATGATCAGCCCGCCGATCCATATCCACATCATCATGGGATTGATGAACACGCTGATCCGGGCCAGGCCATCCGGCGTGAGCCCCACCAGCACCACGTACACGTCGCGGAATGGCGAGGAGTCCACGGCAACCTCGCTGGATCGCTGCTGCTGGGCAAGGAATACATCCACGCCGGGCTCCAGTGTGGCGAACCGGTTGCCGCCCTCCGAGACCGCCAGCGCCACCCCCACGCTCATCTTGTGGTCGTCCTTCGACCGGGTGCCGCCCTCATTCGTGAACCGGTACCCGGACACCTCGCCGGACTGCCCGGTGCGCAGGGCCAGGTCGCCCTGGCTCGAGAACGCACCCTGGCATGCGATGGCGACGATGATCGAGACCACGCCCACGTGCACGATATAGCCGCCATACCGACGCCGGTTGCGCGTGAACAGTTGGCCGAGCGCACCGGGCCAGGAGGTGCCCCCCAACTGGTGCCGCACCTTCATTCCCCGCCAGAACTCGCTGATGATGCACGCGAGCGTGAATGCCCCCAGCACGATCGCCGCGGCGGCCCACCAGTGGGCGCCGTCCTGCGCCAGGTACACCGCGGGAATCACCGCGATCACCGCGACCACGAGGGGGCCGCCGAACCGGCGGCGCAGCTCGCGCGGCGACGCCTTGCGCCATGGGATCATCGGCCCCACGCCGGTGAAGAACAGCAGCGCCAGCCCGATGGGCGCGGCCACCTGGTTGAAGAAGCCCTGCCCCACGGTGATCTTGTCGCCACGCACGGCCTCGGACAGCACGGGAAACATCGTTCCCCAGAACACGGCGAACGCCAGTCCCACCAGCAGCAGGTTGTTGTAGAGGAAGATGGCCTCGCGGCTGATGTAGCTCTCCAGCGAGTTCTCGCTGCGCAGCAGCGACAGACGGGAGAAGAGCAGGGCGAATGAGCCGGCCAGAATCACCAC